>Ga0196965_1000190_pt1 | contig 44262 bp, 30 predicted proteins | sample S1_20metaG_FD_148668 | JGI IMG/M metagenome (GOLD analysis project Ga0196965, IMG submission 148668) | Soil microbial communities from Anza Borrego desert, Southern California, United States - S1_20 | ecosystem: Environmental > Terrestrial > Soil > Desert | place: USA: California | collected...
CACTGGATTACGGCCCCACTCGTTGCGCCTGCACTTACTGTAAAGCTGGTGTTGGTGTTTTCACAGATCGTTTGGTTTGCTGGATGAGCTGTTACTTCCGGTGATTCATTTACCGTTACTGTAGCAGCTGCACTCGTCACGCCAGTAGCATTACAAGTACCACGTACCGTTACGGTATAGCTACCCGCATGAGCAGATGTTGCATTACTGATCGTTAAGGTATTCGATGTTGATGGCGCACCAAGTGACGTTGCGCCTCTGAACCATTCGTAGGTTAATCCTGTGCCTGTTGCTGTAACGCTCAAGTTTATTGTATTGCCTTCGCATACGGTCTGTGTTGCAGGAGGTGTTGTGATCACAGGGCTTTGTTGTACCGTTAAGATCGCTACGTTACTGAATGCTTCTGATCCTACGCATGAACCAGTGATCCGGGCTCTGTATAGATATCCGTTATTAGCAAGGGGTGCACTGGTCAGCGTGAGTGTAGGTTGATTTACATTAGTATAAATGCCGGTATTTGTTAAATCCGTGTAAGTCGTTCCATCCGTGCTTACCTGCCACTGGATTACTGCCCCACTCGTTGCACCTACACTTACTGTAAAGCTGGTGTTCGTGTTTTCGCAGATCGTCTGGCTTGTTGGATGAGCGGTTACTTCCGGTGATTCATTTACCGTTACTGTAGCAGCTGCACTCGTAACGCCAGTAACATTACAAGTACCACGTACCGTTACGGTGTAGCTTCCTGCATTAACTGAGGTCGCATTACTGATGGTTAAAGTGTTCGATGTTGATGGCGCACCTAACGATGTAACGCCTCTGAACCATTCATACGTTAATCCTGTGCCTGTTGCTGTAACGCTTAAGTTTATTGTATTGCCTTCGCATACGGTCTGTGTTGCAGGAGGTGTTGTGATCACAGGACTTTGTTGTACCGTTAAGATCGCTACGTTACTGAATACTTCTGCTCCTGCGCATGAACCAGTGATCCTGGCTCTGTACAGGTAGCCATTATTGGCAAGCGGAACATTGGTGAGATCTAAAGTAGGTTGATCTACGTTGCTGTAAACTACTCCGTTAGATAAGTCAGTGTAAGTCGTTCCATCCGTGCTCACCTGCCATTGGACTACTGCGCCACTCGTTGCACCTGCACTTACTGTAAAGCTTGTGTTGGTGTTTTCGCAGATCGTTTGATTTGTTGGATGTGTCGTTACTTCCGGTAATTCATTTAGCGTTACTGTAGCAGCTGCACTCGTCACGCCAGTAGCATTACAAGTACCACGTACCGTTACGGTATAGCTTCCTGCATTCGCTGATGTTGCATTACTGATCGTTAAGGTGTTCGCTGCTGATGGTGCACCTAGTGTTGATCCGCCTCTGAACCATTCATACGTTAATCCTGTGCCTGTTGCTGTAACGCTTAAGTTTATTGTATTGCCTTCGCATACGGTCTGTGTTGCAGGAGGTGTTGTTATCACAGGATTTTGACGAATGGTAAATTCCATCTCGTCGGTTACTGATGCACAGCTACCATTTGTATTTGATGCTGTAAGTGTAAATATTATTACGCCGGTTTCCCCCACGCCGTGATTGTATGTTGGCGTAAGCGTGTTGGAATTAAGTAGTGAACCGGTTCCATTATGCGACCACGAAATGGTAGTTCCTGAAGAAGCAGATGCCGGAGTTGATTGTATCGAAAAATTAAACGGTTGAGATTCACACCCCAGTTCATCACTACCGGCATTAACAGTCGGAGCATTGTAACTTGCCACCTGCGCCAGGTCTGTTCCTACAGCAAGACCATTGATAGCAAATTCCTGCAATGATAAAATTCTTTCAATAACGTGCGTTGGAGGTATTGCAGCTGTCGCCCTTACCCGAACGCCGGTTATGGTAATTGTATTGATGCCTCCACTATTTGAATTCTCTCCTTCAACAATTCGTATGGCTATCTTCGACCCTGTAATGGAGAAAGTAACGAGTACCGCGCCCGATCCGGTCCCGGCGAAGGAAACCGATCCCACGTTAGGTTCAAATTCAAATCCAGCTGTAGAAAACCCCAGGTTTAAGGTATCTATTGCAAGGGTACGAATATTAAAATCAGCTGGGTGTGTTTCTGTAATTATGATCGGTGATAATTGAATATATCCCCCACCCGCACACAGTGTTTGTCCTCCTGTGCCTCCCGTAATAGAAACCTGGGCTAGCGCAGGCAAAGAGAAGATGAATAAAGCAACAATGGTCAGGTATCGCATTAAACAACGCATTGTAGTTATAGCAGTCAGCCATTGATGCTGCATGACATCTTTTAGTAACCTGTTTATATGAATGGATCTAAAACTCATTTTGTCAATCCTCCACGGTTATTCAAAACAACAAGGGCAAGTTTTTTATTGGTTGCCAGTTCCATGGTGCCTACAATGGCAATTCTTCCGTCGGGCAGTGTAGCAATTGCTGCGCTCGTATCTTCACCCTGTGCCGTTCCAAAATTCCTAATCCATTCGGCCTGGCCATCATAACTTACTTTTATCAATGCCAGGTCTTTCAATCCACTCAAAGTCGTTTCATTACCCAATATATAGTAACCAGATGAAGGTGTGTTATCGGCTGCAACACATTCCAGGCTTCGGCCTAAATCAATTTTAACATCCAGGTTTTTTACTTCAAAAGAGCTATTGTATTCGACCAGATAAATATCTCCTGACGAGTTCCCCGGTGTTCGTGAAGTCCCGGCCAAAAGGAATCCATTCGGCGACGTCGTTTGAATAACTGTAGCCAATAGTTCCTCTTCTGATGGAGTGCCAACGATATCACCTGTGGCTGTTGGAATGCCATATTCAGGAGCATCGTAGGTATAATTCAATTCAAATAAACCATCTGACGCCTCAGTAGGAAGCGGTTTATCCGAAAATCCAAAAACCACTAGCCTGTCCGTTATGCCTCCATCCCATTCAAAAGTTTTAATTCCTGCGCCTTTCTTTTCTCCCCCTTTGTTCAGCACTTTACCCAGGAAAGTCAGTGATTCATCAAATTTAAAAACGAGTATATCCTGTTGATCATTATCATCTGAAACCGGAAGTGTTTCCTGAATAAGGTTCTTATCTGCATAACCGGATACAACATAACCAGGATCGTTAACCAATGAAGTTACAGTTGTCGCCACCTGTTTAACGCCGTTTTCGTGAAGTGGTACAATTACACTGTCAATACCAGTTCCATCTTGATTAAGCCGCAAAATCCGTATACGGGAATTTGCCTCCACGCCAATGTTTGTAGCGACGATCAAATTGCCGGCCTGCGAACCACTTTTAATCAATTCAATATCGACTGCCGTCTCGTTAACATCACCGAGTTGTCGCTCCCACATCACATTGCCATAACGATTAACTTTGGTGATGAAGGCTGTGTATATGCCTGAAGGCGCGATCGAATTCCCCAGCAAAATCATAGACCCGTCTTCGTTAACCAGCAAATCTGCACCGCGCTGATCTCCCGCTCCCCCGAAGTATTTAATAAAGTAATCCTGATATACCGGATCGACATTGTTACCCGTATCACAGCCCGATAAAAAGAATAATACGATAACGAAGAAGTTATTCCGCATTGGTCCCTCCTTTCGTTTTACGCAGAACAGATTTTGTCCGTGCTTTTTTCAGTTTTCGCGCTTTATAGAATGGATGAATATAACCTACCGATAAAAAGAGATTGTCCATACGGAAATCATCATCTACATAAGGGAAAGGATCATTTATCGGAAAATTCCGGTTGTCGGGATCAGCCATGTTTCGCAAACCAAGCGAATAGCGAAGATCGGCGAAGAAATACCGCAATCCCCATTTATATTTCAATCCGCCGCCGACCAATAGCGACTGGGTTAGCTTATTTCTGTTTTCCTTAAAATTATAAACGGGGCTTTCAATATCGCCATCAACAACGATGTTTGACTTCACCGACAACAAAAGATTAAACGAGTAACCGACATAAGCATACGGTCTGAAGGCACCCTCTGACCTTGTGTATTTCACCATCACAGGAAGACTTAACCAGGTTTGCTGATCTGTCAGCTCCAGTGTACTCTCATCAAAAAGGCCTTTGGATTCAAACCCAAAGCTTGAAACGGCATAATTAAGTTCAACACCAGCGCCCCAGTTTTCATCATAATGATAGTCAACACCGGCGCCGCCTTGCCATCCTGCCTTGAGGGTATACTTTTCTGAAGCCTTATGTTCGCCGGTAGGGCGTACGTTGTGAATAACGCGAATGAATGACGTGTTTAATCCAAGTCTTCCCGAAAAAGAAAATATTGGTGTTGCAGTAAATTTCTTGCTTAAATAAACAAGGTCAATGGGATCACGTGTTTCGTCGGTTACAAATTCCGGATTTGACTGCAACACTTTCAGGTAACTGGCTTCGGCTTTAGCAGCATCTTCGAGCAGTAGATATGTTTCCGCCAGAAGCAAATGAGCACGTTGCTCCCATCCACGGTTTTGGTTTTTACTTAAACACGTCTCGAGCAGTGCAGGAACAGCGTAAAAACGTCCGGCGTCAAATTCTTCCTGCGCCTGGTTCAAGGTTAATTCGCAAGCACTTTGCGCTTCACTTCGATAGACGATCAAAGTTAACAGGAAGAAACAACCGATTACAATTCTCGCCTTCACTGATTATTCCTTTTGTAAGTTACATGTTGTTTCATAGTCGATATCATTCCCAACGTACTTGATCCATTCGTCTTCGGTCATGTTACGCGTGAGCTTCGGACAAATTTCGTTTGCCAATAATGCAGGATCAGTTGGCCACACGCGAATCTCGGACTCGCTACACGCAGCAATCAAATAATCTGAACCTTTCGTAAATTCGATATCCCAAATAAAACCGTTGTTATTTTCCATGACCACCGGTAGATCCTCAGGCGATTCCAGTACATACAATTGAAGACGTTTATCAGACCCGGCACTGGCAAGCAATTTTTCGTCCGGACTAAATTCAAGGTCATATACCCCAGCTTTGTGTCCGGTAAATTGACGTGTCTTTTTCGTTTCAAAATCATACAGCCGAACAAGACCGCGCCTGTTATTCTCTTCCATACCATAGGCGAGTAAATTTCCTGTCGCGCTGAATTTCACTGACAACATCCTGTTGTTGGGATCATTCACCAATTCTGTTATGGAATTGTTTTTAATATTAATCAACAGGATCTGTCCTGACCATGAGGCCGCTGCCACAACTTCTCCGCCCGGGTGTATACTGATGGCCTTTAGCTCATAGGGCAAAGTAAGCAGTGTCTTAAGTTCTCCTGTTCGGATATTTGCTTTTCTTAATGTTTTATCCTGCCCTGCAATCAAAAGTCCGGCGTTATCCGGAAGAAATTCTACATCGTTAGTAGCACCACCTAACCCATGAATTATTTTCGGCTTCGATTTTCCTTTCAGGTTGTATACCTGAAGCATGGTTGAGTCACTCCCATTGACAAGATAATTCTCGTCTTGGCTCAAGGCGATTACTTTGCTTGGATACGCTGTTTCAAACCCCGTTTTGCCATTGGTCATCTTATCGGCATTTGCACGGTATATTCTTCCATCTGCACCTGAAACATAGAATACGTTATCTGTAGATGTCATAGCAATTGATCGCATGTGAATGCGTGCGGGTCCATCAATTCTCATAGCGTTGTAAGCGGAGCCAGATAATTTGGTTAGCGCATTATATAAGCCTTCGTAAATGTATCGATCATACTTTTTCCCTTCGTATTTGGTATGAAATAGATAACCCTGCATAGCCTGTAGACCCGCTAACTGACTATCATCGTCCTGAACGGCGGCTTTGGAAGAAAGCTCCTGCGCTTTGGTAAGCATGTAAAGACGATTAGCAAATTGGTAGTTTTTTTCAGCTTTCTCTGCGTTTAACTCAGCTTCGAACTTGGCTACCATTTCCTGTTGACCTGCAAACCTGGCGCGATCTTCCTGTACCTTCGCGAGGGCCAATGCATCCTCTGCACGTTTTTTCTCACGTTTAACAGATTCAAAAGCGTCGTTAATGGATTTATAGGCGACCTCTAATTCACTCGCACGTTGTTCAGATACCAGTCGTAATTTATCGGCTTCGTTTTTTCGCTTTTCGGCTACCGCTTTTTGTTTTTCAGCCTCTCTTGTGCTCTCAATCGCTGCGATACGGTCTTTTTCAGCTTCAAGCTTTTGGATGTAAGACAATACGAAGAACAGAATGGCGATGAGAAAGGCAACACCAAGTATGATGGCTGTAGCGCGTGTTCTTCTCAACACACGTTTCTGCATCATCTCCTGATTTTTTAATTCAGCTTCGTAAGTAATTCGGCTGGTATCAAGGAACACGATGGCGCGTTCAAAGGCTTCATCATATCGTTGTGCCCATTCGCGTGTTGGCTTCTGCTTCTTCTGCCAATTGAGTGCAAGTTGCAGATCCGGTGGACGCCACAATCCGGTTTTACCGATCTGATACATGGCCGCCGCATCCGATAAACGTTTGTACATGGTAGCTGATTCAAACTCATCCTCAACCCATCCTGCCAACCTGTTCCATATACGCATTAAACTCTCATGTGAAAGTTCAATCATTGAATCCGCTGAAAGCGGTACCTGCGCCGCAGGCATCAGGAATGAACGTCCGGGCTGTCGAAAGTGATCGATCACCTGGATCACTTCATCTTCGGTTGCTTCCGATAATTCAGCGATCAACCCCAACCGGCATGGTCGTCGCAAACCCCGGTTGTCCTGATTCTTTTCTGTTACGTTTTTAAATAATATTTCTGCGATTTGCTTACCGCGACCGGATAGCTCATCGTATAATTCATTTGCGTGAAGCGAAAGTGCCTGTGTTATTTTCCCAATGGCATGGTAATGCCGCAGATCCATGGGCTCGGCGATCTCATGATTGCTTACCCAATAATCCCAAGTACGCATTAAAGCATGTTGAAGAATAGGCAGCTGATCCTGGTTATTGCCCATGTCGTTGAGCAGGCGTTTCACGAGACGCTCAGAGATCTTGCCTCCTGCAACAGCGATCGGTCCTTCAATCGCGGCTTTTTTTTCCTCGCGCGTCATTTGAGGAACGAGATAATTACTTTTATTGATCTCTCCTGTTAAGCCGGGAAAAACGGAACATTCACCGATGAAGTCAGACCGCATCGTTAATGCCACATACACCGGGACTTCAGTTTGTGCCACGGCTGTTAACACAAGTTTCACATACAGCTGTGATTCGTTTTCGATGTCGGATGAATTCGAAGCTATTTCATCTTTATATCTAAAAATCTCTTCAAACTGGTCTATGAGAAAAAATACATTTTCCTGTTTCTCAGTCTGAATGTACTTCGCCACTTCGATCAGTCCATGCGTGCTGCTTCTCAGGATTGAAGAGATGCTTGCTTTATGAAACGCAGCATCTTCGGGTTTAGCCATGCCGCGCTGGATCATGAAAGATACGATTGAAAGGGCAAGGTTCGATATTGGCGACTTACCGGGGCGGGAAACCACCACATGCCAATGCGGACCGGATGCGGTCATAAAGCCACCGTGAATCACCGGGATAAAACCACAAAACATCAGTGAAGATTTTCCGCTTCCGGAATAACCCATCACAGTGACAAAACGGTGCTTGGCAATTTTTAAAAGAATTTCATCAATCTGGCCTTCGCGGCCGAAGTAAAGGTAGAATTCATCAACAGAAAACGGGCGAAGCCCGGGAAAGGGGTTCGTGCTACTAATATTAAAATCAGTAGGGGCCACGTTAGGTTTAGGCTCCGGTTCGTTGTTATGTAGGGGTTGCGTTATCATGCCCCTCTGCAAACTGAACGGTTAAGGAAAGCGCAATGAAAAATAAGCACAAATACTCAGTTAGGATAGTATAAAAAATGCCGCTACCTAATTTTTTATAAACAGGTCCTCCAATATAAACTAAAAATGGCAAAACAAAAAAAGGGCACCTGACGGTGCCCTTTCTTACATGCATGATTTCTCTGCTATTTTACTTTTTTTACGATCTCTTCAAAAGCGCCCGGATGATTCATTGCCAAATCAGCAAGTACTTTACGGTTAAGATCGATTCCTGTTTTCTTTAATTTACCCATAAATTCCGAATATGATAGACCATGAATCCTTGCTCCTGCATTGATACGGGCAATCCATATTCCTCTGAATTCTCTCTTCTTTTGTTTTCTGTCGCGGTAAGCGTACACTAACCCTTTTTCAACAGCGTTTTTCGCTACTGTCCAAACGTTTTTTTTACGACCAAAGAAACCTTTGGCTAATTTTAAGATGCGTTTGCGCTTAGCCCTTGAGGCTACATTGTTTACTGAACGTGGCATTTTACTTTACATTTTTGGTTGATGGCGACTTCTTTTTCAGAGGTACTTATGGCCAGCATCCGGGTTGAACATTAAACCATTAAAGGACAAGCATATCCTTTACATTATTCATATCTGACTTGTTAACCAAAGACTTATTTCCGAGTCTCCTCTTCTGCTTGGTTTCCTTTTTAGTCAGGATATGGTTTTTGTAAGCACGCTTATGCTTAATCTTACCAGTGCCCGTTATCTTGAAACGTTTTTTGGCTCCTGATTTTGTTTTTAACTTAGGCATTTTATAATAATTAAAACTACGTACACTTATTTCTTCTGCGCTTTTGGCATCACCATGATGCTCATTCGTTTTCCTTCCAATCGCGGCATCTGTTCAACCTTGCCATACTCTTCCAGCAATTGTGCAAATTTAAGCAACAAAATCTCTCCCCGTTCTTTGTAAACAATTGAGCGACCTGGAAAAAACACCGTTGACTTCACCTTAGCACCTTCCTGAAGAAAGGTAATGGCGTGTTTCAACTTAAAATTGAAATCATGCTCATCTGTATTCGGGCCAAATCGGATTTCTTTAATGACAACCTTTACGGTTTTCGCCTTGATCTCCTTTTGCTTTTTCTTTTGCTCGTACTTAAACTTTGAATAATCAACAATTTTACAAACGGGAGGATCTGCACTTGGTGAAATTTCAACAAGATCAAGATTTTGCTCCTGGGCTAACCGAATAGCCTGTTGAATGGGATACACATCCACCTTAATGTTCTCGCCCACCACCCTTACTTTGGGTGCCGTAATCCTTTCATTGATCCGATAAGGTTCTTCTGGCCTGTGCGGGCCTCTCCTCATCGGTCGGTTAAAGCCGGGTCTGTTTGTATTGCTGTTAATAACGCTAGTATTTTAAGTTTTCAAAAACAGGCTGCAAATATCGCTATATTTTCAATCTTTCAAAAAAAACATTTACGCAATGTTATTTCACCACCAGATAGTGCCTACAGGCATTTTTCTTGGGTAATAACATTTCGAAATGCGTTTTTAAGGTCTTTTCAGTTTGGAGCAGCACATTCCAACCTGAAGCGATCTATAAATTCGTCCAATAATACGCTTCCCTGATCTCCCTGGCCATGCCGTCTTACCGCTACTTTATTATCAGCAACCTCTTTTTCTCCCACAATAAGCATGTACGGGATTTTTTTTGTTTCCGCATCGCGGATTTTGCGACCGATCTTTTCATCACGGTCGTCCAGTACTCCACGAATATCCTGTTCTTTTAATCTATCGTAAACCAGTTTAGCGTAATCGTTAAATCGTTCCGAAATCGGCAATACAGCAATTTGATCAGGCGCAAGCCAAAGTGGAAAATTTCCGGCACAATGTTCAATCAAAACAGCGACGAACCGTTCGATAGAACCAAATGGGGCACGATGAATCATTACCGGTCTGTGGCGCTGATTATCTGATCCTACATATTCCAGTTCAAAACGTTGGGGGAGTTGATAATCCACCTGGATCGTACCAAGCTGCCAATTCCTTCCCAATGCGTCTTTGACCATAAAATCAAGCTTCGGACCATAAAACGCAGCTTCACCCTGAACAGCAACCGTTTTCAAATTACGTTCATCAGCTGCTTCCTGAATCTCCTGTTCCGCCTTATCCCAAAGATGATCTTCACCAATGTATTTTTCTCTATTGGCTGGATCACGTAATGATACCTGTGCTGTGTAATTTTCGAAGCCAAGTGAGTTGAACACAAGCAATACCAGGTCGATCACTTTGATAAATTCTGCTTTTACCTGATCCGGGCGACAAAAAATATGAGCATCATCCTGTGTAAACCCACGTACACGGGTTAACCCATGAAGTTCTCCGCTTTGTTCGTAACGATAGACGGTTCCGAATTCAGCAAGTCGTATTGGTAAATCGCGGTATGATCTTGGTTTGGTCTTGTAGATTTCACAATGGTGCGGGCAATTCATTGGCTTCAGCAAAAATTCTTCACCTTCATCCGGCGTGTGGATCGGCTGAAAAGAATCTTTGCCATATTTTTCGTAATGCCCTGAAGTTACATACAGCTGTTTCGATCCGATGTGAGGCGTAACCACCGGGTCATAGCCAGCCTTTATCTGCGCTTTTCTCAGAAATTGCTCTAGACGTTCCCGCAATATAGTTCCCTTGGGCAGCCAGAGCGGCAATCCCATCCCAACTTTTTCTGAGAAGGCAAATAATTCCAACTCTTTACCAAGCTTACGGTGATCTCTTTTCTTTGCTTCTTCTAAGACATGCAGGTATTCTTCCAGTTCCTTTTGTTTTGGAAATGTGATACCATACACACGGGTCAGCATTTTGTTCTTTTCGTTTCCGCGCCAGTATGCACCAGCGACATTCAGCAACTTAACAGATTTGATAAATCCGGTATGGGGAATGTGTGGCCCGCGACACAAATCAGTAAACTCTCCCTGCTTGTAGAATGTGATGGTTCCATCCTGCAGATCGTTTATCAATTCAATTTTATACGGATCACCTTTGGATGTAAAATAATCAAGGGCCTCAGCTTTGGACACTTCACTTCGCGAAAAAACATTGTCCTTCTTTGCCAGCTCTTTCATCTTTGCTTCAACGGCAAGAAGATCATCATCACCAAACGCTTTATCACCGAGGTCTACATCGTAATAGAATCCATTTTCAATGGGCGGCCCTATGCCAAACTTGACTCCGGGATACAACGCCTCAAGTGCTTCAGCGAACAGGTGGGCAGATGAATGCCAGAAAGCATACTTCCCTCCTTTATCGTTCCATGTTAGAATTTTAACTGCGCTATCTTTTTCGATGGGCCTGGCCAGGTCGCGGATTTCTCCATCCACTTCAATGGCCAGTGCATTTCGGGCAAGTCCTTCGCTAATGCTCAGGGCAATTTCAGATCCTTTAACTCCCTTTGGATAATCACGGGCGCTTCCGTCCGGAAGCGAAATTTTTACATTCATTCTTATTCGAATTAAAATACAAAATTAATTCAGGTGGCAAATATGGTTAAAGATGACCAAAGTGCAACTGTAGGATGAGAATGATTCTGTTAAAATGTTTGATTATAAGCTGAACTGGACGCTGAAGAGTATTTTAAATTTGGTGACATCCGGATTGTCAAGATATGAAAGCCTGTGAACAAAGTCGACCCGGAAAAATTTAAAAATATTTTCTACACCATATCCCATTTCAACATAAGGTTTTCCTCTGCTCAAAAAACCAACAGGTACATAGTCCGCATTTGTTTCTGCATCAGGAATGAGATTTTTGTTCATGGCACTCATACCACCATAGATCATATTGGCCGTACCTACCAAACGCCACTTCAATTTACGCATGAGTGGAATACGGTTTAGCAGAAACCCTTCGAAGTGGTGTTCGTACTGAAGAGAGCCATAGCGGTCACTAACAAACTCACTATAGTTCATCAGGTTATAGGTTACCGAAGTGAACACCGGTGTCTGATTTCCTAAATGTGGAGACAACAACGGATATGGAACCGGATCAAATACATATTCGCCTGTAAGATTCATCAGGCCGACTCCCAGTGGACCAAAACGAATGCGCTTAAAAAATGAAAGGCGAAGTTTGTTGTAATTAAAATCACTTTCACCAATGCCACTGAACCCGCGTGTATAGCGGAGCGTAATGATCGGCCATTTTGTTGTTCCCAGGCTGATGCGCTCATTACCATTTTGAATGAATATTTCATCGCTTGCATACCGCGATTCGATAATCGCTTCAGCTGTCTCATATTGACTCAAGATGGGACTTATCGGATCACTTGGCTGTGCGTAATACCCGAAATCAAAGACAGGTTCAAACGTCATATAACGAAAGGCCACTCGTTGTGTGAACCCTTTAAACATTTCACGCTGGAAATTAATGCGGCCTTCATTAAAGTAATAGCCCTGTCGGAATTTTCCCCAGCGCTGGGCAGCAAGAAACAAATAACTATCGGACAACACTTCATCATCCACACCTACCCTGCCAATATCCCTGCGTGCCCGTATATCAAAAAATGTCCATTTCGTTCGCGAAAGCAGGTATCGTACAGATGCTGAATATTTAATTTGATCATCGCGAAATCCATATCCAAACTGTCCCCGGAAAATCCATTTTTTACTAAACTCTTCCGTCGTTTTGAAGCCGGACTGAAGTCTTAGTCCTTCAATATTATTATAGGCAAACAATCCTACATAAGGCCCAATCTTTATTTTACCGGCATCGTAATATCCATCTACAATAATTTTAATGATATCTGTATACGTTTTCACCACAGGAATATTCTGCAGTGTATCAATCATTTTATAGACATTCTTTTCCGTTTCAGATAAAGGTTCATGACGAACACCATCCCAAAATGTCTCCGCTTCTTCTAAACGTGCATCTTCAGCAAGCACGATTGGTCGTTCATAAAACGCAACGGGGTGTGGTTGATTTACCACGATGTTCTTATTGGACGTATAAAACTTAGCAAGCATACCGGCTGAGGCGTTGGTCAGTTCACCGACATCGATCAGTACCCTGTTTTTCACGGGCAGCCAGGCACCTTCTGTTGTAGGGGCAAGTTCCTGTTGAATCTTAATTTTCTCTACAAAGTTCAGATTGGCCTGCTTACCTACCGTTACATCAATTTGTTTCAGTGCGTATTCTGCTTTGGTGATCCAGATGGTTCCGGTGAAAGCAAGGTCCTGCGGACTTTTCGGAAAGAAATCAAGCCGGTAACAATAATCATCACCAACGTAGAGGCTATCCGTAAGATCGTATTCGTAATAAAGGCGCCATCCATCGGCAATGGGAGATACAAAATCTTTGCTTACAATGTTCAACCAGTTTTGGTAGAAGTTATATTCCTGAAAAGAAGCGCCTACAAATTGTGTTACGAGTTCACCGTCTTCAACGCCTACACCGCTTACTTTTGACTTTAAAATATTCTCATGACGCAACTGCGGGCTATCGCGAAAATAAAATTTTGAAACACTCTCGGAAATAAACAAAGGCAAAATTGGTTTCCCATCTTCACCGGCAATCCGGTCGATGCTGTCCAGAACCTGGGTAATTTTTCTCATTACCTTTTTCTCCCTGAGCTTATCGGAGATATTATCAACATCAATTTCTATTTTCGTGTACGTATCGTACTCATAGGCCGTGAGTTTTCGCTTATCGTTTTGTGATTTATTACGCACCACGTTTCGAAGTACCTCGAAGGCAGGATTTTCACCAGCTACGAAAACGAGCTCTGATAAACTTGTTACATCTTCTTCAAGTTGAAAATGAACCGTTTGTTCGATGCCTTTTACAATTGGTTTTTTCTTGGGTTTGTAACCAATATAGGAAACCAGGATCGTGTCACCTGGGGTCGATGTCTTCAATTCAAAATTCCCATCAAAATCGGTTGTAACGCCTATTGAGGAATTAACATAGATCACATTCACAAAAGGAATGGGATCGCCGGATCCTGCGTCCGTCACCTTTCCCCGGACAACCGTTTCCTGGGCCAGCGATAACACCGGAAGAAAAAAAACGATTGATAAAAAAAGTTTCAAAACGCGGCAAAGAATGTAAAAACGCACAAAGTTTAAGATTGGTGTAAAATTAATGATTTAACCGGTGTTTTCACTTTCGGGTTTCAAAATGCCTGAGCCACTTTTACCTTTTCCTTCTGACCGAGGAAACGAGGGGTTGTCTTAAAAACGTAAAGATCCAAGACCGCCATAGGCCTGGCAAGATATTCTCTCAGTCTCACTTGTATCGAATTCTTAAGATCGGGCTCATCGGCAACCATAGCGACAGCATCTAAATTATAATAATTGCTTATAAACAGTGCGCGATAACTATGAAACGCCTGCGTAATAATCGTAATTTTCTCTTGTCCAAAGATTTGTTTACAACGCACAATGGAATCGAGGGTGCGCAATCCTGCATAATCGAGTGTAATGGCTGTTCCAGGGACGCCTTTTTTCAACAGCGCTTTACGCATTTCCATGGGTTCATTATAATATACTGAACGATTATCGCCGCTAACAATAAAATGATCGATCTTCCCAGCTTTAAAAAGTTCTGCCGCAGTTTGTATCCGTGTTTCAAAATAAGGGTTCGGTTTCCCCGAAACTGTTCTGTGGCTTGTGCCAAGCACCAACCCCATGGGATGACCAGGTAACAGATTTGAATCACTATATACTTTATGCTCCGTACTCCACACGACCCACACATTGCAAGTGACCAGAAAGCCCACAAGTAACGTAATCAGAATAAAAAAAATCTTCTTTAATCTACGCATTTCTTACCCGCATTGATATGGTCAAAGCTAGTCAATTGTTCGCAAAAACTCCTTTTCAATCAGGTCTGAACGCCGAACAATTTTCCGGTACCAATCCAGTTTAATGGTATTTCTTTCGAGTTCGGACAATGAATAACGCTCATTACTTTCGTGCAATTTTTGAATCAACGAATTAAGACAGATGGCGACACTGACGGAAATGTTTAAACTTTCTGTAAATCCGTACATTGGAATCTGGATTTTTTCATCGGCATGGCTTATTCCATATGGTGAAACACCGCGTAATTCATTTCCAAATACCAACGCTGTTTTTTGTTTTGTAATATCTATATCGTGAACAGAAGTTCCATCCGGTGACGGATCTGTTACCAAAATCCGATATCCGTTTTGACGAAGAAAACTGTAACACGTTTCGGTGTTATTTACATGGTCTCGCTGATACTGATAAAAATCTATCCATTTATTGGCGCCTTTCAGCACCCTTGGATTGATTTTATATTTCGTTCGCTGTTCAACAATATGTATGTCCTGCAGGCCCATGCATTCACACGTACGAATAACCGCACTTGAGTTTTGTGACTGATAAATATCCTCCAAGACAACGGTAATATGCCGCGTACGGAGATCAAGTACCCGATCAATAAATTGTTTCTTGTGATCAGAGACAAATTTCTCAAAATGCTGAAGAACCAGGTGTTGCTTTTCGCTATGCATTGATTAGGGATTAGGACATTGGGGGCTAGGCATTGGGGGTTAGGCATTGGGGGCTAGGCATTGGGCATTGGGATTTAGGGATTAGGTGAAGAGAGCACCGGCGATAGTGCCTGACATCATGGTGGCAAGCGATGCCGCGATGAGGGCTTTGATTCCTAACCTGGATAGATCACCCTGGCGTTCAGGAGCCATTCCGCCAATGCCACCAATCTGTATTGCGATCGAACTGAAGTTTGCAAACCCACAGAGTGCATAGGTTGAGATGATGATTGATTTTTCACTCAACAAGCCAGCGGATTTCATATCCGATAAACTTAAATAGGCCACAAACTCATTGATCACCATCTTCTGCCCTAATAAACTACCTACATTCAGCGACTCATCCCACGATACGCCCATTGCGAAAGCGAGAATCCGGAAAACTTGTCCAAAAATATATTGCAGAGAAAATCCTTGAAAGGCTCCTCCCGTTGATTCCTGCACCCATTGATTAAGGCCTGTCCATGTACCAATACCATCCACCAGGATCCAGTTGATGGCATAGATGATGGCAATAAACGCAAGCAACATTGCCGCAATGTTTAACGCCAGCTTCAATCCATCAGCCGCGCCTGACGCCAGGGCGTCAATCAGGTTAACACCGATTGCTTCTTTACTGACGATTAAAGACTGATCTATTTTTTCCGGCTCAGTTTCTGGTAAAATAATTTTGGACATCACGATGGCAGCGGGTGCATTCATAAGTGATGCGCATAACAGGTACGTTGCAAAGACAATAAGCTGATCACGATCTGCGCCGCCCAAAAAAGTAATGTAAGCACCCATAACACTACCTGCAATGGTGGCCATTCCTCCAGTCATGAGGCAATGGAGTTCCGAAGAAGTCATGCGTTTAATAAATGGTCTCACCAGTAGTGGTGCTTCTGTTTGCCCCAAAAAAATATTCCCTGCAGCAGATAAACTTTCTGCACCCGACAAGCGCATTGTTTTGGTCATCACCCAGGCAAAAACCCAAACGATTTTTTGAAGAATGCCCAGATAATATAGTCCTGCTGTTACCGAGGAAAAGAAAATTACGGTGGGTAAGGCCTGAAAGGCAAAAAGAAATCCAAGGTTATGGCGAACATTCTGTGTGGAGTCGCTGTTTTTTGCCAGGTCCCCAAAGAGGAACTGCGCGCCGTTCAACGCAAATCCCAGAAATGTTACAAGTCCGTTTCCGATGGTTTCAAAAACATCCCGAATAAACGGAACCTTAAGAACACAGATGGCAATAACGAGTTGAAGCACCAATCCGGCTCCGACGAGTTTCCAGTCTATCTGTTTCTTATGACCTGAAAGCAGAAATGCTATTCCGATTATTACAACAATCCCAATGATGCCGCGAACATAATCCATAAAAGGAGTTTTCAGGTATGTTGCTAAAGATAGTAACCTAAAGCTAAAAAGCAGAAAAAACATCACCTGGAATGTGGCACCCTATGTGCCCTGAGAATAGTCATGCATCCGGAAATACCAACGATAAGGAAGACTTCGATAATGAAGGCGATTTCCCTCTGAACAGAATTTTCGTTAGCGAGGCGTTTGTTTAAGATCCTTCGCTCGCTGCTGATTAATACTGCCAAAGGAAATGTCCTCTTCCCAATAATGCATAACTTATGATAACGAAGTCGATTATCACGCTAAACAGAAATTTCGCTAGCGATGCGTTTAATCAAGATCCTTCGCTCGCTGCTGAAACCGGACATGCCGTGCTCAGATGCAATAATCGAAGGGAGTTGTCTTCTTGAGCTGGTTTTAGATTATCGCAAGCATTCCTGAGCCATGAAGATACTGCAAGAATACGCGGACCACTTTATTAATTTCTCTTGCTTAGCTCATCGCGAATTTTTGCTGCACGTTCGTAATCTTCTTTATCGATCGCATCTTTCAACATTTCATGAAGGCGATCAACCGAATAATTTTTAAAATCATCTTTCCGAACGGAGCTTTCTTTTTTCACTTTCGCTTTTTCTACTTTGGGTTCAGGCTTATCTTCTTCTGCTTCGTCTGTAAGCACAATACCTGCTTCCGCTAAAATATTTTCGTATGTATATATCGGTGAATCAAACCGAAGCCCAATAGCAATAGCATCAGAAGGACGCGCATCGATTTCCGTTTTTTTCAACCCATCAGAACACACGATCTTACCGAAGAAAACACCTTCCTTTAAATCCGAAATCACAATCTCCTCTACCGTAAAATGAAAGTTATTCGCGAAAGATTTGAATAGATCATGTGTCATCGGACGATTGGGAACAATCTTTTCGATCTCGATAGCAATCGCCTGCGCTTCAAACATGCCAATGATAATGGGGAGACGTCGGTTTCCCTCCGTCTCGCCAAGCACAAGTGCGAACGAACCGGTCTGGGATTGACTGGATGACAGCCCGAGTATTTCTAATTTTATCTTTTTCAACGTTATGGTTTTTCTCGCGTACTAAACCCTGATTTATTTTGCAGCTTTTATCGCCTCGGTAAGCTTGGGCACCACTTCAAAAGCATCGCCCACTACCCCGTAATCTGCGGCCTTGAAAAATGGCGATTCAGGATCTTTATTGATCACCACAATACACTTCGAGGAGTTCACGCCTGCCAGGTGTTGTATAGCACCGGAAATTCCTACAGCAATATAGAGCTGGGGGGCAACTTTCACACCAGTTTGACCGACGTGCTCATGATGCGGCCTCCATCCCATATCAGAAACGGGCTTACTACATCCTGTTGCTGCCCCTAATGTTTTGGCCAACTCCTCGAGAATACCCCAATGTTCCGGTCCTTTCATCCCCCTGCCTCCTGATACCACAATGTTTGCTTCCGGTAATAAAACATCACCGGTTGCCTTTTCTGAAGATGTGATATTAACTGCAAAGTCGTTCTCTGAAGTTGTTCCCGTATATGGTGTAACCACTACCGGGCTGCCTACTTCTTTTATCTCTGCGGCATTTTTTCGAATGCAAATTACTTTCTTCTGGTTTTTTAACTCAACGTACATAAAAGCTTTGCCCGTGTAGATGCTTCTTTTCACAACAAAACCTGGACTTGTTTGAGGAAGTTCTACCACATTGGTTGCAAGGCTTGCGCCTGTTTTCGCAGCAACACGTGCGGCCACTGGTGTTCCCAGAGAAGAATTCGCCAATACCAGAATATCCGTGCTTTCATCCTGCATCGCCTTACTCAACACACTTGCATACGCCTGAATGTTATTCTGATTTAATTTCTCATCAGCCGCATGAAGCACTTTTTGCGCGCCATATTTCCCAAGGCTTTCGAGCGCAGATTTTTCAACGGCACCTAACGCCATTGCTGTAACCGGCGACCCCATGCCATGCGCATAAGCTACCGCTTCGAGCGAAGTGGATTTTATTTTGCCTTCATCACTTTCAACAAAAACTAATATTGACATATGCCTGATTTTCTTTCGACGTTAAATAACTCTAGCTTCGTTCTTCAAGAGGTTTACCAACTCCGTCATGTTGTCTGCGCTGATCATTTTAACAGAACCCTTCGGAGGTGGCAACTCAAACTTTTGTAACTGAAGTCCACTGTCGGAAGCAACTGCTTCTATTACCTGCAACGGTTTTGTACGGGCCGACATAATGCCCCGCATATTCGGTATCTTCCATTCTGCGATCGGTTCCTGGCATCCTGCTACAAAGGGTAAATTAACTTCAGCGAATTCTTTTCCGCCCTCAATCTCACGGGCCAGTGTTGCTTTGTTTCCTTGTAACTCCAGTTTCATTACCGGTGAGACAGAAGGAATGCCAAGCATCTCTCCTACCAACCCATGCACAACACCGCTGTTATAATCAATGGATTCACGTCCCATCAGAATAAGATCGTAATTAACAGTTTTTGCATGCGCGGCAATTTGCGTAGCAACAAAAACTGAATCGGTTGGCGCTGCATTTACCCTAACAGCGTCATCTGCACCAATGGCAAGTGCCTTCCTAATTGTTGGTTCGGTTTCTGCAAGTCCTACATTTAATACCGTCACAGTAGTTCCAGCATTCGACTCTTTGATCTCAATGGCGCGCGCTAAAGCATAATCATCATAAGGACCGATAATGAATTGTACGCCGCTGGTATCGAACCTGGTATTATTGTCAATGAAGTTGATCCTGGAAGTGGTATCCGGAACATGGGTAATACAGACTAAAATCTTCATTATGCTCTAAATCAATAAGTTCGATAGTACCGTTGAGAAACAGGCCTCAAGATATAAAAACGATTCCCGAATTGCCAAATTTGACTAAAAATTCAACTTTTAAAAGCAGCGAACGACCAAACGAAGAATGATTTACAACCGTGTTCCGTATCTTATACTGTTCGATTACTTTTGTTTACCTTTATCGCTATGTCAACGCGTGTACATCAACTCTTAAAATTTCTTGATGAGGATCCTAAAGATCCCTTTAATATCTATGCTTTGGCGTTAGAGTATCAAAAATTTGATCCGGAAAAGGCGCTTACTTTTTTTAACCTGCTCCTTCAGGAACATGTAGACTATGTGGCAACGTATTACCACCTCGGTAAACTCTATGAAGAACTTGGAGATAAAGACCAAGCTACCCGCGTCTTTGAACTTGGTATTGAAAAAGCAAAAGAACAACAAGACTCCAAAGCACTCCGGGAACTTCAAAACGCGCTAGGGGAACTGAGTTATTAGTTAATTTAGTTCAAAGTCCAAGGAGTTCAAAGTTGGTTTTTCTGTAACGAGGGGATTGTGCCAGTTTGTTTGAGGTTTGACGTTTGAGGTTCGAGGTTGGTTTTCGAAAATTGGTTCGATTCTGCTTCAGAAATTGGGCTAAACTTTGCGTACCTCGTGGCTTGTACTTCGATTAGTTTTCCAACGCGCCATCATCGACCCAGCATCCAAAGAGGTTGATTTGTTCTTGTGTTAGCTTTCCTTCGAACGGCATGCTTCGGTCTTTTGTCAGGGATTTAATCTTGCTGGCATGCTCCTTTGCTTTTGCATAGATGCGAAGGTCTGGTCTGGATATTCCATTGTGGCAACCTGATAGTGCACAATACGTAGTGATCAACGGTTTAATATCGTTTAACCAACTGGTGTGGGTTGGGCCTTTTGGTATGGTAACATTTAATGCTACTGTACAATCTGCGCCATCTTTTAGCAGCACATCGTAAGTACCATGACGCAGGGATTGAAATATATTACTTTCTGTAAAAGACCCGTTGCCTAACTTAAACAGATAGGGTGAAACGCCTTCTGAAACAGTGATGGTTATTGCGCCATTTCCGCTGCCGGTACACATTGTGTTTTCCTGTACTTCTGCAGAAAATGAAAATCCTTCTGCCATCACCGTAATATTGTCAAGCACCCTTTCACAACCTGCTTTATCCCGGACACGGATCTTATAGATTCCGGATAACAAATTCGTGAAATCTGGTCCTGATGAGATTTCATCGTTAAGGTAATACATATAGGGTTCTTTGCCACCGTGAACATTAATCCCTATAAGTCCGTCATTGGTACCGCAACCGGTTGATGATGTGATCTCACGTAATGCAACGGACAGGGTACTGTTTTCACACTGGGCTTTCTTATCAACGTCTTCCTGACCACAGGAAAAACAAAACCAAATTCCCATCAGCGAAAGCAAGCCAATCCTAAACTGCATACCTAAATTAATAATTTCGACTGTGCAAGATAAGGGAAAGAAACAGGCGAGTGACTATATCGAAGTCGGATGGTTTTTTGAGAAAGTCCGGTGGATGTTTGATAAGTTAGAATGGTGTATCATCATCATTCATAGGCGGCGGTAATGGAGCCGGACCTGCACCTGGTTCTCCATCATTAAATGCATTTAATCGGCTTTCGCGTGTAATCATACCGGAGAATGGATTATCATATCCCGAAGGAGAATCAAGATCCGCGAACTTCGTGTATTTTCCGATGAATTTGAGCTTTACACTTCCGGTTGAACCGTTTCTGTGCTTGGCTATAATCACTTCGCCGGTTCCCTGTGTTGGAAGACCTTCTTCGTCAACGGTAATTTTATAATATTCAGGTCGATACAGAAACATTACAATATCAGCATCCTGTTCAATGGAACCGGATTCACGTAAATCAGAGAGTTGCGGTTTTTTATCTCCTCCCCTCGTTTCAACACCACGACTTAACTGGGACAACGCCAACACAGGAACACTAAGTTCTTTGGCTATGCCTTTGAGTGAACGCGAAATAGAAGCAATCTCCTGTTCACGGTTACCACCCTGTTCACCACGCATAAGCTGAAGATAATCGACTACAACGATCTGAATACCATGCTCAGCTTTTAACCTGCGACATTTCGCACGAAGCTCGAGAATGGAAAGTGCGGGTGTGTCATCAATAAAAATAGGCGCTGACGACAAGCGTGAAGTTTTATGAACGAGTTGCGCCCATTCGTGTTCTGCAAGATTTCCTTTTTTGATTTTTTCACTTTCAAGTTCGGCTTCTGCTGAGATCATCCTGTTTACTAACTGAATAGACGCCATCTCCAATGAAAATATGGCAACGGGAATTTTAAAATCCACAGCGGCGTTACGCAACGCGGAAACAACAAAAGCTGTTTTACCCATACCAGGTCGCGCAGCAATAATAACAAGGTCAGATTTCTGCCAGCCGGACGTCATGCGATCAAGCTCGGTGAATCCACTTGGCACACCGGTTAATCCGTCTTTATGTTCTTTCAACACCTGTAATTCCTGGATGGCGCGTGCCATCAGGTTTCGCATGTTATCGTAATTCTTCCGGAGGTTTGAATCGGAGATCTGAAATATGGATTGTTCGGTTTTATCCAGAAGTTCAAACACATCGGTTGTGTCTTCATAGGCATCACTTTGAATTTTCGATGCCACTTCAATGAGTGTACGTTTAATAGCCATCTCCATGATGACCCTGGCGTGATATTCAATGTTGGCGGCGGAACTTACCTTGGCAGTTAATTCAGCAATGTAATATGCACCGCCAACTAATTCTATTTTACCGGTCTTGCGCAGTTGGTTAACCACGGTGCGCATGTCAACGGGTTCTGTTGCTTTAAAAAGATCAACAATAGCCGTAAAAATCTCTTTATGTTGTTCTGAATAAAAATGTTCGGGTTTGAGAAACTCGACTACAGCATTCAACGCGTTTTTTTCCAGCATCAACGCACCGAGTACCGCTTCTTCGAGATCAAGTGCCTGAGGCGGCAACTTACCTAAGCTGTCCGAAATTTCTCTCGGTAATAGCTTGTTAGACTTATTGCTAAACCTCAGAGACGTTGATCTTCCTTGCTCCATACAGTGGTTGTTGTACGTGTTTTTTTTAAGTTCGGGGGAGCAAACGTACAATCATTACTCATTGTGATCTCCACAAACTATTCACAAGTTACGCACACTAAAATTGTTTATAACAATATAAAATCGCGTGTATTTCAAATTGACACCAGTTGTCAGCGGGTTCATGGTCTAAAGTTTTAGGTTCAAGGACAGTTCAAGGTTTGTGAGTTTGCTGGGTGATGGGAGTTGGGATTGTTTGAGGTTTGATGTCTGAGGTTGAGGTTGGTTGACGAAAACTGATAAGTTATCGAAAACTAATTAGTTAGCACCATCAACCTCACAGCTCGCGGCTCGTAGCTCGAGGCTTTTTGGAGTTGGGGATTGTTTGAGGTTTGATGTCTGAGGTTTGGGGTTGGTTGACGAAAACTGATAAGTTATCGAAAACTAATTAGTTAGCACCATCAAACTCACAGCTCGCGGCTCGGTAGCTCGAGGCTTTTTCTTGAACGCTTCGTTATCGGAACCTAATTTGGAGCTGATCGCAGTTGCGAAAAATTTCAAACTCTCTCTGAAGTTCTGTAGTTTTTTCCTTTAATTTAGCCGAATTTGAGTTTCCCGGAATGCAGCAGAACAAACAAACAATCCATTTTATTGCCATTGGGGGTAGTGTCATGCACAACCTGGCCATTGCCCTTAAACAAGAAGGCCATACCATCAGCGGTTCAGATGATGAAATTTATGAACCGTCCCGCTCCATATTAAAACAACACGGCTTACTTCCCGAAAAAGAAGGATGGCATCCAGAAAAAATCACACCCTCGCTTGATGCGGTGATTCTGGGTATGCACGCAAAAAAAGATAATCCCGAGTTAATTAAAGCGCAACAACTTGGCGTGCGGATTTTTTCCTTTCCGGAATTTATTTTTGAACATTCCAAAGATAAGCAACGCATTGTGATTGCTGGAAGTCACGGAAAAACAACCATCACCGGCATTATTGTTCATGTATTAAATTACTGGAAACAAAATTTTGATTATGTAATCGGCGCACGGATTAAAGGCATTGAGAATACTGTTAAACTAACCGATGCACCTTTTATTATTATTGAAGGTGATGAATACCTCTCCTCTCCGTTAGATCCTACGCCGAAGTTTTTGCGTTACCAGCATCACGTCGGATTGATCAGTGGTATTGCCTGGGATCATGCCAACGTATTCCCTTCTGAAGAGGAATATGTTAAGCAGTTTGACTTATTCGCCGATCAAACTCCAAAGGGCGGTATACTGGTTTATTGCGAACAAGATTCCATGGCGCTAATGATTGGCAAAAAAGAACGTAGTGATGTGTTGGAAATCTCTTATAAGAGTCATGCACATGCGTCTGATAATAACGGTCAATTTTTTCTCACCAACAACAAAGAGCGTTATCCGATAAAGATTTTTGGAAATCACAATTATCAGAACATCAGTGGCGCGAAAGAAGTCTTGAAAAAAATAGGCATTACAAATGATCAGTTCTATGAAGCGATTTCTTCATTCGAAGGTGCTGCTGGCCGTCTTCAAAGATTAAAGGCAAATGAGTTTTCCGTTTTTTATAAAGACTTCGCTCATGCGCCTTCGAAAGTGAGGGCCACGGTGAAAGCCGTAAAAGAAATCTATCCTTCACGTGACCTGGTAGCCTGTGTTGAGCTACATACTTACAGTAGTTTAAACAAAAAATTTATTCCACAGTACAAAGACAGCATGAAATCCGCACAACTTCCAATTGTGTATTTCAACGCAGAGAAAATGAAAGCGAGGAACCTGGAACCGCTCACGGAATCAGACATCAAATCAGCTTTTTCGAATCCATCACTGCAGGTGTTTCAGGACCCCGGCAAACTGGAAGATTTTCTTCTGAAACAACAATGGAAGAACAAGAACCTCCTGATGATGAGCAGTGGAAATTTCGGTGGAATTAACGTGGTGGACCTTGCAGATAGAATTATCACCTAATTTGTACTGCATAATCTGTAATTATTATTGCTTCATCATGTGTTGTAATAAAACAGCACACTAAATCACTTCAATATTAACTGAGCAGGAGTTCCTGTACAGCACATTACCTTTAGCATTATGAAACTTAATTTGCGTAATCCCCTTTGCATTTTTGATATCGAAACAACCGGAATCAATGTTACGCAGGACCGGATCATTGAAATTGCGATCATCAAGTTAATGCCCAATGGCGAAATGCTTCGCAAATCCAACGTCCTTAATCCAACCATACCCATACCCGCTGAATCAACAGTGTTCCATGGATTAACCGATGCCGATGTAAAGGATAAACCAACCTTTAAAGAAGTGGCAAAAGAATACGCGCGTTTTTTAGAAGGTGCCGATCTCGCGGGTTTCGCGGTATTAAAACTTGACATACCTATGCTTGTCGAGGAATTTATCCGCGCCGGTGTAGACTTTGATTACAGCAAGAAAAAAATTATCGACGCACAGAAAATTTTTCACCTGATGGAGAAACGAACACTTGGGGCGGCTTACAAATTTTATCTTGACAAACCATTTACCAATTCGCATTCAGCAGAGTCAGATACAGAGGCGACACTGGAAGTGCTCATGGCGCAAGTAGTACGCTACGATGGACAGCCGATCACCGACTTACAGGATCGTAAGATCGGAGAAGTAAAAAATGACATGGAAGTTTTATCCAAACTTACCTGTTCTGATCTTGTAGACCTGGCGGGAAGAATGACACGCAATGGTAAAGGTGAAGAAGTTTTCAATTTTGGTAAACACAAAAACAAAGCCGTCACGCAAGTCTTCAAACAAGAACCAGCATATTACGATTGGATGATGAATGGTGATTTTCCGTTGGACACAAAGCGCAAGCTGACAGAGATTAAATTACGCGGGTTCAAAAAATAATTCATTGATCATTTCGGGAAATACCCGGAGTAAACCAATTAACAAATAAGAACCTCATCCTGTGAAAGTATCGTGAGTATAGTATTGATTGCGATAACGATGAATGTTTATATCGTACCTGACGGCACTTGGTTTAATTCACTCAGACGTTCTACCGACATTGCGTGCCTGACGACACTGAATCCGTCAAGCTAAAATAAAAATTTTCATTTGATTGATTGGCAAGGACGGTTGGGCTAAAGCCCCAAGAACTAATTTCATTGAACTCCACGAGTTGGAAACTTGTGGCAATTGAAATAGGTACTGAATATGATGAAAACTCATTTTTCGATCAGCGAATACTCACAATCCCGGTGTGACGATATTAGTAGAAAAACATTGATAAATTCAAACCTGATCCCGTGAGGGATTAAATAAAATCATTCGTAATCATTCACACAGAAATCCAAGCGAAACGATCTTAAACATGAAGTTCTCGATATTGCGTACCTGACAGTACTGAATCCGTCAGGCTAAGAGAGAAGTATTCATTTGATGGTTGGTGGGAAGGCGTTGGGCTAAAGCCCATGTGCTACTTGCATTGAACTCCACGAGTTGAAACTCCTGGCAATTGAAATCTCATCCAAAAAAAATCATTTTTTTATTACTTCCTCTTTGTTAAAAAGCGTGGCAATTGAAATGTGTACTGAATATGAAAACTGATTTTTCGATCAGCAAACAATCACAGTCCCGGTGGGACGATATATTGGTAAAAAAACATTAATAAGTTTAAACCTAATCCCGTGAGGGATTAAATAAAATCATTCGTAATCATCACCAGGCATCCAAGCGAAATGATCTCAAAACATAAAGCGCAGAACTAAAACAATTATCCTGAACTTTATGTAATCAAACACTATTTTTTGTATTTCATCGCTTCCGGTATCCAACCATTCAGGTCTTTGATGCGTGTATCATGCGAAGGGTGTGTTGATAAAAATTCAGGCGGTGCAGCGCCACCACCCTGGCCAGACATACGTTCCCAAAACTGAGGTGCCGCATTCGGATCATAACCTGCCATGGCCATAAAGATTAATCCCATTCTGTCTGCTTCGGATTCATGCTCGCGACTAAACTTCAACATACCAATACCGGCACCTGCACCCACCGCTTGCATAAGTAAGTCAGTACCAGCGCCTGGGTTTTGGCCCAATACAGCACTCAATGTACCGAGACCGTATTGTGCCAGCATTTGCTGACTCATGCGTTCACGACCATGGTTTGCTATGGCGTGGGCAACCTCATGGCCCATAACAACAGCAACACCAGTTTCATCTTTACAGATCGGCATGATACCGGTATAAAAAGCTACTTTACCACCCGGCATACACCAGGCATTTACCATCTTCGGATCGTCGATCAAATTAAATTCCCAGGCAAATCCATCTAATTCTGATGATAACTTTTTCTTCGCCATAAACTCCTCCACTGCCTTTTGAATTTTTACACCAACACGCTTCACCATTTGTGTCTGTGCCTGGTCTTTAGACAGCGGCCCCTTCTTAATAACTTCTTCATATTGCTGGTTGGCCATCGGTATAATTTCAGCATTAGATACGAGGCTTAATTGCTTTCGTCCGGTTACAGCAACCGATGCACATGCATAGATCACAAAACCAAGTAAAGAGAAAATAGATATTTTCTTTATCATACGACTTATTTTTTGTTCAAAAATACAAATCCCACCGTTGTTTGTTTATAACTTTGAATAAGATTATCCAAATATTATTCCAACCACAGATCTCTTTAGTATCATATGAGAATTTTTGCAATAGGACGAAATTATGCTGAACATATTCAGGAGTTAAATAACGAACGACCTGATGAGCCTGTTATCTTTACAAAACCAGATACAGCGTTAATTCGCAATAATGCTGCTTTTTATTATCCTGATTTTTCAAGCGACATTCACTACGAGGGCGAGCTTGTGTTAAGAATCTGTAAAGAAGGAAAAAATATCCAGGAAAAATTTGCATCAAAATACTACGACAGCATTGGCATCGGAATTGATTTTACAGCGAGGGACCTTCAGCAAAAAGCCAAGGAGAAAGGATTACCCTGGGATATTGCAAAGGGTTTCAATGGATCAGCACCGGTGTCAGATAAATTCATTCCCTTAACAGAAATAAAGGAACCGAAGAATATAAACTTCAGTTTAAAGGTGGACGGTCAGATTAAACAGCAGGGAAACACCAGTATGATGTTGTTTAATTTTGATTATATTATTTCATACCTGTCAAGATTTTTTACCCTGCGTCCAGGTGACTTTATTTTTACGGGCACCCCTAAGGGAGTTGGCCCTGTGAAGGTTGGTAATGTGTTAACTGCTTATATTGAAGATGAGAAATTACTTGAAGTTGAAATTAGGTAGCATTGTAACGCTGTACTTTGCGCTTACACCATTTTTTGTTTGCGCCCAATTCAGCAAGCCCGATGTTAAGTTTATAGCCGAAGAAGAATGGATCTATCCCGTTTATCCTGGTAAACCGGGTTCGCTTGCTGGTACAATGGGTGAACTGCGCAGCACACATTTTCATTCTGGTATTGACATCCGTACAAATAATACGATCGGCTATCCGGTAGTGGCTTCGAAAAGTGGCTATATTTCGCGGGTCACATCCAGCCCCTCAGGATACGGAAATATCATTTACATCACGCACCCGGACAAGCATACAACATTATACGCCCACCTCGATAAATTTAATGGCGCTTTAGGCGAGTATATTTTAAATGAGCAATACAATCAACGATCAAGCGCCATTGATCTGTACTTTGAACCGGATCAGTTTAAGGTTAAACAAGGTGACACCATCGCGTTGAGCGGCAATTCCGGATCGTCCGGTGGACCACACGTGCATTTTGATATCCGGGATCCACAAAACATTGCACTTGATCCGCTGAAGGTGGCGAATTTCCCGGAAGTACCAGATCGCCTCGCTCCTGCTGCTGAAAAGCTTGCCTTGAGAACGTTGGATATCAATTCGCGTATCAATGATCGTTTCGGTCGTTTCGAATTTCATGCGGCGAACAAAGGCGGAAATCGTTACGCTATCGCCAGTCCTATTCTCGCTTCCGGCTTGATCGGGATTGAAGTAATTGCGAAAGACCGGCTTGCGCCTGGAAGTCCTTTCTATGGCGCGGTAAATTACATCGATGTGCATGTAGACAGCCAGTTGGTTTTCAGCCAGGCAATAGACAAAGTGGATATTACCGAAACGCGTTCTATCCTAACGCTGATGGACTTTAAAACCATGCGCAACAATGGAAATCGCTTTTATAAACTTTACATCGATGACGGCAACAACCTGAAGTTTTATAAAGATTCCCCCGGGAACGGAAAAATTCGTATTGACAATAAAAAAGAATCGCTTATAGAAATCACCATGCGCGACAGTTATGGAAATAAAAGCATGGTTTCCTTCCACGTCAAACCTACACCTGTGATCAAAGATGTCCGTACACTTGAAGCGATGAAGACACCATTCTACGCTGACATCAGCGAAAATACTTATGAACTGAACGTTAAATCCTGTGGAGATAGTATCCGAGCTGCAAGGATGTATGTACAAGGGAAATTTGTGGATATCGAACCGGATTACGCCAATATCAATCGCGAGGTTTACCTGATCGATCTCAGAAAAAATATTCCAGATTCCATCGTGGTTTGTGGCAACAGTATTTATCCCAGGTTAAAACAATCGATACCTTCAGGCACAACGTATAAGTATTATAGCGACATGATAGAGGTTGAGTTCCCGGAAGAAAGTTTATACGATACTTTGTATCTTCATACAGACTACAACCAGTTGAAAAGTGGTACGGAAGTTTTTACTATAGGAACAAGAACAACGCCGCTCAACAAGTCTGTACGCATTTCGTTAAAGCCTCAGGTTAAATATGAAGTTAGTCCGACGTTGGGCGTTTACCGAACCATTGGCCGCAGCCATACTTACCTCGGTGGTGAATGGATCAACGGTAAAGTGCATTTTTACAGCCGCGAATTTGGAGATTTTACCATTCTGGAAGATCGTGAAGATCCTTCTATTCGTGTGATCAATGCAGATCGTATTGGCGCAAGATTCAAGATCAAAGATAATTTATCTGGCATTGATAAATTCGAGGCCTCCATCAACGGAGAATTCCTGCTCATGCATTACGATGCGAAAACAGCAACAATCTGGTCCGAACAACGAAATAAAAAAATTCCGCTTAAAGGAAAGTTTGAACTTACGGTAACAGATAACGCCGGAAATAAAAGTACATTTACTAAAACGATTCCTTAATTTAACGGATGTCGTTTAGCCTACGTCATGAACATTTTCAGTTGGTGTTTGTAGACTAAAGTCTTTTCGCGTATACTTAATAGCCCCGGGCTTAAGCCCGGGGCTATTAATCAAAATAAAAAGGGCTTTAGCCCCGAGAATGAACATAAGTTTAACAGTAAGCTTAAGGTGTAACGCTGTAATTCTCGAACAGGACAAGGTTTATTTGAACTACTGTGAATCAACATTGATTTCTTAATTATAATTATGGCACTTCAGGCTGGAGACAAAATACCGGATGTAACGATTAACGATCAGGATGGTACCCCGATCAACCTGCGTGACTTCAAGGGAAAAAAACTGGTTTTGTATTTTTATCCAAAGGACCAAACACCGGGATGTACGACGGAAGCATGTAACCTCCGCGACAACTATAAACTTCTCTTAAAACAAGGATACGAAGTACTGGGCGTCAGTACCGACAGCGAAAAATCGCACAAGAAGTTTATTGAAAAGGAAAAACTTCCGTTTCGTCTGTTGGCCGACCCCGAAAAAAAACTACACGATGCATTCGGAACCTGGGTTGAAAAATCGATGTACGGAAGAAAATTCATGGGTACAGCCCGCACAACTTTTATCATCAACGAAAAAGGAATTATTGAAGAAGTGATTGGTAAGGTAAACACGAAGGACCACGCGAATCAAATTTTAAAGCAGTAAACACAAAAGGCACTCCCGATTAAAAGGCATGACAATTGTATTTCGTCTGTCACTAAAGCTTACCAATCGCCCAGACTGGAATTAATGTCTTGATATGCGAAAAATCCTTCATTTATTGCCTGGCATTTTACGATCAGGATATCAAAACCTCAAGCGGAACGACCCGTTAATCCTCGCATCTTCTACGGCGTTCTTTACAACTTTTTCGCTTTCACCGATCCTGGTAATTCTTGTAAATCTATTGAGCATCACTTTTGATAGCGATAACATTCCACAAAAATTGTTTGGTAAAATCCAGGCTACTTTCGGAAAAGAGACAACGCGACAAATCCAGAAAATTGTAGATAATGTAAGTACCTATAACGACGATCCGGTTTTTACAATCGCAGGTTTTATCTTTCTGTTATTTGTAGCGACTACGTTATTGATGGTTGTCAAACAATCGATTCACAATTTATGGTCCATCAAACGAAAACAACTAAACAGGTTCAGGTATAGTTTTGTTGAACGTGTTACAGGTATCGCGCTCCTCATTGTTATGGCCATTTTATTTTTAGCATCGCTTCTCCTCGATGCTTCGGTTGCATTCCTTCGTGACCAGCTTCACACCCTTCTTCCATCTGTCGATGTTCCACTCATGCGTGCAATCAATATTACATTTTCGATCCTTATTGTGACCACCTGGTTCACGATACTTTATAAACTCCTCCCCGATGCACGCGTGCAATGGAGGGTCGCTTTTGCCGGCGGTTTGTTAACCGGAATTTTGTTCAATACTGGCAAGTGGGTTCTGGGAAAATTGTTATTGTTTAACAATCTGGCAAGTATATTCGGCACTTCTGCTTCATTCGCGCTCATCCTGTTGTTTATCTTTTATTCGGCACTGATCCTTTACTTTGGAGCCTCCTTCACATTTGCGTATGGCGATGCCGTTGATGCACCCATTCTCCCCGGAAAAAACAGTGAACGTTTTGAAGTGAAATCTGTAACGGAAGGTGATTAACTGAAGCGACGAGAACTTGTTACACAAGGATACCAGAAGGTTTTCTCACAGAAATCACTGAAACCACGGAAGAATACACGGAATGATTCGCTTTCAAATATGATGGTAGTTCTTTGCGCCCTCCCCGTCTCTGCGGTGAAGATTTGAAACACCTTCGGAGCAAAGAAAACAAGATTAAGCAACCACAAACTCGAAACTCGAAGCTATTTCCTTCCCTTCGTTACCGTCATCCTGATGCGCGCATGTGCTTTGCACAAAGCATGCAGAAGGATCCCCCCGACCGAAGGAAAAAATGATTCGTTTGCAAAAATCAAAAAATCAATGTTCAACATTTTTAGCTTTAGCGAAATCGATCAAGCCTTTCGTAATCTCTGAAATTACTTCCCAACAAATTCGCGACTCGCAGCTCGTAATGCGCAGCTACTTTCTTCCTTTGATCTCCAAGAGATAGTGTTCACATTTCTTTGATTGTTCGGCTTGCTTGAAAAAAGAATTCAACCCTTCCGCCATCGCTACGCTCGGCATTTCCCTTAAAAGGAAAGGAGTGTTTTTCATTCTAAAGCGGGTACCACCTACAAGTATGCAGAAGGCCCCCGCTCAAAGAAACAATGCTTCATTCGCAAGATCAAATATCAAAGGTTCAAAGTTTAGTTTGACGAAAAAACCTAAGCTTATCGCAATATTCGGAATTTCAACCCAACAAGCTCGAAGCTCACAGCTATTCCTCAATGAACTGAAAACTTAAACTGATGCGCTCCACTGGTATCTCTCACGTTCAGAATATACAGCCCAGTTGACAACGACTTTAATTTTACTTCACCTTCTCCCGAAACATCTTCATAAGCAACGTTCCCGCGCTGTAGCACAGCACCACTTAAACTTGTTATGGTGTAAGCCACTTCAGCCTGAGACCGGTCAATGCCAATCACACGGATGTAATTGGTCACCGGGTTCGGATAAATCTTAACTTCACTCAAATGCGGATTGTTCGCACCCGTGATCCGGAAAGAATAAGCCGGCGAAACTTTGCTACACGCTTTGCCCGTTAACCGTACTGTATAATCACCCTCCATCGTAGGATAGAAATTAGCTTCCGTAGCTCCGGGAATATCTTCGCCATTCAACATCCATTGGACCTTTTTTCCAATACTGGATACCAGCGCACCTTCATGCCATGAGATCAGTGGTTGTTCCATGGTATTTTTTTCGATGATAAGTTTAAAGCGATCCTGAGAAGACGATTTGGCATTTTCATCCACCTGGAAAACATATTCTTTTCCTTCATGCCATTCAAAGACAGAGTCGACGTAATTGTCTACCAGATAAAGGTCACTGATCATCTGATCATAAGCGTTTCCATTCGTATTCAGCGAATACGTTCCTGCGCCTTTAGGTTCTACAGCCAATCCTATTTCCTGGCTGCAAAGTGTATCACAAAGATTTTTGATCGCCGTTTGAATTAAATCGGAAGACAGAACAGACAAATTGAAGTGCGCGTTTTTCATCTTAACGCCATCTTGTGTATCATCGAACTTCACCTTACCTGCATTGCTGAATTTAAGATAAGCGTTATCGATGCGATCGTTCTGTTTAAGCTGTATGCGTAACGATACAACGTCGTCGCTACCGGTACGGTAAAAAGATGCATCTCCCTGTTCGAGTTTGGCCTGTTCGGTAATAATGAGCGTTGGGCTTGCATTTGTTGTCCTTACCCAGAACGCTTGTCCGGAGGCGATTACACCGCCAAATTCTTCATCACCAGTTGAGCCATCCCAGATCCATACATTGCTCGTTTCCGTGCGGTTATCTCTGACATATACAATAGGGCTTACGTTGGTCTTTGTCCATCCCTGATTCCAGCTTATGGTTGATGCATACGGGTTTGCTACCAGGTTCCAACCTTGATCCTCAATTCCATCTGTATTTGGTGTTAATACCGAACTGTAATTAAAATCTCCGATTTGAAGTTCGCCGGTTAAGACAAGTTTCGAGTGATCCGTACTTTCCCGCATAAAGATAGAATATCCTCTTCCAAATTCCAGCTGCTCCGTGTTGCTGTTTACTGGGTATTCCGTCCAGCCGTCTTCGAGATTTTCGGGATCAGAAGGTTCATCGTAATAAAAGAAAGACGGGTTTGCCGTCATACCACCACCGGTTGAACTTTCAGGGAAGCTTCCTGTGATCGGAATATATTCCTGAACATCGGCTACCTGTATATTCTTCACAGGGAAGCCGAGGTATTTGTATTTCCTTCCAGACTCGATGCTGCGTTGGAAGTTTACATTACCGCTGATTGAGCCTGTCGCACCAACTGGGCGCGGTGATAAGTACGCCGTAAACGTAGGTGTAGAGATAAGGGAAAGCAGATTATTTGAATTAATTGTACCCCCGATACTTTTGATGTTTTGAATTATATCAAGCGAATCACGAATATTCAAAGTGGATCCGACTGGCATATTTACCTCAAGTGTTTTTAATGCGTGATCTCCTCTTTTCGGGTAAAGATTAGAGGTACCTATGGCTGTTGTAACTATGCTTAAGGTACTATTTTCAAGCCCAATTTCACCAGTCTGATTTTGTGGATTAATGGTGGCACCGTTTCGTAAATTTAAGGTGTGTCCATTGAGATTAAGCGATGCCCCCTCTTCTAAAAATATTCCTGTTGTACCTGCTGTTGTATTTGCTCCAACTTCCAGAGTAGTAGGCATAGTTGGCGCATTTTCTTTGACAATGTTTAACGTGCCTCCATGTTCTACACTAAGGCTATGGAATACCATTCTTGTTCCGTTAAATACAATATTGGAACTACCGGAACCGAAAGTTACATTTAAAGGTCTTTGTGGATTATATTCTCCACCGGGTTGAATGATCAGATCACCCGCGAGAATTAATTGCGAATTATATTCAGTGTTGCCCGAAATAAGGCTAGCAGACTCAATTGTTAAATCACCTCTTACGGTAACGACTCGATCGGGTTGAATATGTTTTGCGCCAGTTCCTCTTAAAATTACATTTCCTAAACGCGTATTAGGCATCCTCGTAGCCGGTGATTCAAAAATCGTAGTACTTGTTAAGGATAGTGGTGCTAGTTGTTGGTAACCATTTGCAGTAATATGGATGGTACTGGTTGGCTCTGCATAGATATTGCCAAATGGCCCTCCTCCTGTTCTTTGAATGTTATTCTGCAAGCGTAGCGTTGCCCCACCTTCAACAGTAACTTTGGAGTCTTCATGGATCTGCCATGGGCTGGAAACTATTGCTATCCTGTTTAACGGAATAACATAATTATAACCAGATGTTGCAAATGAAGAAGGTGAAACACCGCTGCCATCTAATTCAGTATTCCATGAAGTCAATTGACTGATATTCGAGTTATGGAGCGCATAAAAAGTGTTACTAAAACGAATCCTAAAACATTGTGAAAATCCCTGAGTACCATTACCGTTGGTAGCTGAGTATGGAGTAGCACACACTACATACTCCTCTTCACTTTCTGGCTCCCAGTCTTGGCTGGTATCGCCAAGATAGGCAATTTGATTGGTGTGTGTATTCCTAACTCGTGTTGTTTGTTCGGTGTTAATACTCCATACTACACTGTTTGTGTTTGCGTAGGTCGCCCTCAAATTAATCTTTCGCGCTCCGAGGTCAATAAGATCTATTACATCATCCTCGACCAGCACGCGTATATTAGCCTGATTAGCATCAGTCAGCCATACATTGGTTATCGTTGGACCTGTTGGGTTACCAAAAGTAATCTCCACAAAATCTTCGGCTGATTGTGAATCGTTATCTGTTGCACGTAATCTAAAAGTATATGTGCCCGCAACCTGACCCGGATTTGTAATTTTTAATATTTTCGGATTACTCTGATCGAGCATGAGAGGTGCAGGACCAGCGGTTTGTGTCCATTCAACATTAGTGATCGTTCCATCAATGTCAAAATAGTCACCTGCAATGTAAAAGGGCTCAGCCCTTAGAGCTGTCTTTATATCCTTTCCACAGAAAACGAAAGGTGCTCTATTTGAATTATCTCCCTGTTGGAAAGTTAAAAACCAATCGTAGATGCGATATCCATTATCATCTGTGAATAGTTCATTCCAGCCTTCGTGATAGCGGTCTTTTAGTAATGTAAGATGAGCTGTATAATTTCCAGTACAAGCGTTAACCTGTTCCACCATATCAATGGTAAATTCACGATCAACCTGAAAGTCATTCTCTCCATGAAACGCCCATGTAGGAACGTTCTTTACGGGGCAAGCAGTTTCAGGATACGTCACGCTAGACATTGGGACAATTGCTGCAGGCCGATGAGGATACTCAGAGGCATAATTCCAAACGCCTAATCCACCCAAACTAATTCCAGCCAGATAAATGCGTTGTTCGTCAATGTTATATTGATCGATTACATAATCTATTAAATCGTCAACCAATTCGGCAGGCCATTGTTGGTCATTATAATTTGGAACTGATAAGTCTCTTTTAAGTTGCGGGGATATCACGACAAATGGAAGGGAAGCATCCCATTTTTTGGCATCTGCAACATTTTGTTCAAGATTATAAATTAAACGCGATGGAGCTAAATGCCCGTTGTTCTGGGATCCTGTTATTTGTTGTGTCAGAATATTTAGGTCATCACCGATTCCTGAACCACCATGGAGAAAAATTAAAACGGGATGACCCGCCCCTGCATTAGAATAACTCGGAGATGTATACGCCCAAAATTTAGTTTCATAACCTGTTGGTACTTGCCTTGCTACTTGCTGCGCGTAACCATCCATTGAACTGATTACACTCATCATCAGTATTGCAAAAATCAAAAAGTAAAAAGAGATAACAGGGGTTGCCCTTAACGTTTTTTTCGTTCTCATAAATTATAACTGAAATACTAATAGCCTGAAATTAACGGATATCATCCATTAACATACGAAGGTATGATATTCAATTAAACTGAATATTATCGCGTTATAAAAATAATGAGAATTTCGGTAACGTGTTATTGTTTGTCGATCTTGATTTCATGGATGAATGCTAATGCAACGCCGTTCGTCCAGCCGAAACCATCCTGATTTGGATATTCACCCCCGCCCGCTACAAGCGTTGTGTCCATGACGTTATATTTTTCCATCATCTTTCCCGTAGCAGTATAGACGCGAATGTTCTGACGAATCCAACGCTTCCGGATCTCCGCTGCAAGCGGACGAATACTATAATGCTGCAACCCCTGATATGCCATCCATTGCAATGGAGCCCATCCATTCGGTGCATCCCATTGCTGACCTGTTGTCTGCGCAGTGGTTACAAGTCCGCCGGGTTTTAAAAAATCTCTTTCAATCACTTTTGCTATCTGCTCCGCCTCAACGGGAGAAACCAACTCAAAAAATAACGGATAAACACCTGCTAAACTTTTGTAAGGTGTCTGTTTCCCTTTTTTAAAATCGTAATCAAAAAAGTAGTGTTCATTCTCATCCCAACAAAAAGTTAAGATGCCACGTCTTCGTGCATCAGCCAGTTTGGAAAGGCGATCTGATTCTTCCTTGTCCCCATTCAGATACGAACCCTTGGCGATCATTTTTTCCAGGTGATACAACAAGGCGTTGAGATCAACGGGAATAATATCCGTAGTATGAATAGTCTTGAGATGTTGACCATCTTCAAACCATCGGCTACTAAAATCCCAACCCGATTCTGCTGCTGCACGAAGGTGGGTATAGACCTCCTGTGGATTCCTTCCCGATGCTTCAGCCACTTCAACGTCTTCCCTATACGCTTCGGGGCGTGGTCGTGGATTACGATCATAATACCTATTCATGATTGTACCATCGGCCATCATTACGACATGTTCAAATGTATCACCAGGTTGCTGTAGCTGACCTGCACCATGCATCCAGAACTCATATTCCTTTTTCAACATCGGAAGAAACGTTCGTGACGCATTGACATCATACGCCTCGAGTAGTTTTACCATCAACGAGAAAAAAGGCGGCTGTGAACGGCTCAGGTAATAATTCCGGTTTCCATTAGGAATGAACCCTAAACTATCAATGAGGAATCCGAAATTTTCAACCATGTCCTGGATCAACTCATACTTGCCTTGGGTTTTTAACCCGAGCATGGTAAAGTAGCTGTCCCAGTAATACACTTCAGAAAATCTTCCACCAGGTACAACGTATTGTTGCGGTAACGGAATCAATGAAGCGTCCGCATCATACTGATCGGCTATCCTCGTTAGCACCGGCCAGAGCTTGTTAATATGCTCTTCCATGGAAACAAGGCTGTCGGTTTTGAAAGTTGATTGTGGTCTATCCGGTAAATCGAAATTTTTTGTTACGAATACAGCGAGCTCAAAACCAGGTTTTAATTTTTGCGTTTCGTAATCCTGCATGATCTCAATGATCGCACGTTTCGGTGTACAGTCAACAAAAGTTTTTGAGTCTTTAAAGATCTGGTTAAGCTGGACATCTTTAAATAACTCGGAGGTGTAAAAATCAACCGGGGTTTTGACTACCTCGCGTTGGAAACAAGATGCCATGAAAAAAAGTATAAGGATGGAAATTCTATTTTGCATCAGCAAATTCTTCCGGACGGGTTTTAATCTTATCCATGACAAAGTTTCCAAGGGCACGTCCTTCAGTTGCGCCCTGTTCAATCGCAGCTCTATAATGGATGCCACCGTAAAGACGACTTACGGCTGCTTCCTCGCAAGCGTGATAGAACGACTTAAAACTTCTGGCCGTCAGACCGAACTCTACTTCTGTAGAATCGGTAAAAGCAAAATTGTCGCCGAATAACCTGGTAAGCGCTACAGCCGATGCCGTAGAAATAACGCTGTGTCCACTGGTGTATTCCGGAAACGGAGGTGTTTGCAATAGCGGTACCCATGCCTCGTCGATATATTGATTAATATACGTTTCAGGACGAATCACTTTGCTTCTGAATTTTTCATCCCAGCAGGAGATAAAACCTTCCATCAATGCCAATGATACCATTACATAGGCTTCCGATGATCGTTGTAAATCGGCCTTCTCCATATTGCAAACCACGCGGGTAATGTTCATCCAGTGTCCACCCGGAGATATTTTTTTTGTCGCGAACATAACATGTCCCTTCACATTCATCACAAATGGATTACAATCCCAAAAGGAAGCAATTTCACGCTGCTCTTGCGTAAGGTTTACACCTGCATTGTAAACCTCCAAGGCTTCCTTGAAGAAATGACTATCCTTTTCAGTCGAGAAAGCAGGTGGTGCAAGGGGTTTAAACTGTGCCGCAGAATCGAGTACAAAAGTGCGGATCTTGTTCCAATGCGGTTCAACGGCATCCATATACGCAGGGGGTGTTGGCTTCCAGCTTGCAGGATCGTCGAGAATGGTGTACTTCGGAAATGACCTGGATTGTTTATAGTTATCCTTCGATGACCAGGCCATAATGTGATCGGCAACGGCTGTACCATAGGCGACAGAACGGTCGAATATGTCTTCAGGAATGCCAGCGTTGCGATACTCCTGCATCATCTCCTGGTAAAATGTTTCCATTTTATCTTCAGAAAAAACGAACGCTTTACCGACTTTCAACGCTGCCTGTACAGAAGCGAGTTCAAAACAATATTCCTGGGTAAGATCCGGCGCCGGCACCGGCGTGAATTCATTGAGCTGTTTTGCTAACGACTGGTATTGCGGATTTCCTGGAATAGCAGCCTCGTAGGCGGCCACAGCTACGTAGGTATAAATTCTAGATGCGACGGGGGGTGAAAAGATATCATGGACGATCACATCAGTAACTTGCTTTATGGAGCGGTGCAATGGATCAGCGTTTTTCACCTTGCTTCTCCACGCATCATTATTTTGTTCAACACATGATAGTAGAAATACGCATATCCCGCTAAGGATGAAAGAAAGCATTTTCATAAGTCCGGAAATAGGGTTCGATAGATTTCAAAGGTAGAAAAACCAATAAGGTTTTAAAAGCATAACCGGTTGAAATACACTGTAATTTAATGCATGATTTTCGTTATTTAGCTTTCTTTTTGAATTTTCGACTATTTCTGTGAGTGCTTTTTTCAGCTCACAGAAATCACTGAATACACGGAAGAAAGCACGGAATGAAATTTTTATTTTCTTAGCATTACTTTGCGGCTTGGCGGCTCTGCGGTTAAGTGCACTTAGGAATCATGTATCGGTATAACGACGTTTCCGCGATAACCTCTGTGGATTTTCTCTACATTTTGTGAGTCCTTTTTTCAGCTCACAGAAATCACTGAATACACAGAAGAATACACAGAATGATTTGCCTGATGATTCGATCTGATTGATTGTAAAGTTTGTTTTTCTTATCTACTTCCCAACGCTGAACACAGCCACTGTATCATTATTGCGTATGGCAAGGATAAAATTTGTGCCTCCCACGGTGATGCTTTGAAGTGAACGCACTTCACCATTTACGGAAAATCCCGATTGATGTGCCGGTAGAGATTGGAAATTGCCTTTACCATCACCTGTTAAAATCAAACCATAGCTGGCATCGTATCGCCCCAGCTGAATATTCACGCGATAAAAATTACCGGCAAGTACTAAGTCGGCATGACCATCTTTATTCACATCAGCCACATGAACTGCATTGACGGTTGAAAACTGCGCCGCTTTGGGCAATGCGCGTTGTTTGAATTTTCCATTGCCAAGATTTTCTATAATAGATGACTCAAAGGTATATGCACTGTACTGTTCCGCATTGTTAAGTGCTTCTTGTGAAAACATATCCGAGACAGTAGCCTCAGCAAATTTCCGATAAGACAGGTAACGCTTTTTCAAAAAGGGCATTTGCTTCGTCATCTCATCCCGTGTATTAAATGGATATTCTTTGCCTCCAAAAAAATGCGTAAGCACCTGGTCCGTGCTGTCATTCTTATCGAAGTCGCTGACGTATAGCCTTACCGGTTGATCCTGCGAAGCTTTTAGTTTTGAATTGAGGCCGAGATTACCGGCGATCAGATCCATGTCACCATCCTGGTCAACATCAAACGCGTTAACTGTATTCCACCAACCATTTGTCTTTTCAAGGCCTGTATCTGCCGTTGATGACGATTGGAACTTTCCATTTGTATTGTACAGTATTGTTATGGCACTCCACTCCGCGGCAACAACAAGATCTTTATCCTTATCGCCATCCATATCGGCCCATAACGCATCTTTAACAAAACCAAAGCCTTTGAGTTCCGGTGCAATGGCTGTCGAAACATCGGTAAAATTTCCCTTCCCGTCATTCTTCAGAATATAACTATCTGGTCTTATGCCGTAATGCCATGGAATAGCACGCGCACCGAGGAAAAGATCAAGATCGCCGTCGTTGTCAATATCGTGTGTAGCGACACATGATCCGGTTGCATAAACAGGTAAAAGAACTGATCTTAAAAAAGTACCCTTGCCATCATTCAGGTAAAGTCGTGGCTGGCGGTATTTGGATTCCCTCGTAAACTCATTTCCCCCACTTACAACCAACAGATCCTGATCGCCATCACTATCTGCATCAAAAAATTTTGCATCCACATCTTCATACGTGCTGTCTTGTTTGAACAAGGCCTGCGTGGGTTCCTTAAACAATCCTTGTGTTGTCTGCAAATAAATTCGTGCGATAGACCACTTGCCCCCGCCCAAAAAAATATCTTCAAGCCCATCGTTATTAACGTCTCCAACGGCCGAGGCAGGACCTTCCGCAGAAAGCATGTGTGGAAGGAGTGCTTCTCTATTGAATTCAACTAACTTATTTTCTTCGTGCTTATAGTTCAGCGCCAGCGCTCCACTTTTGTCAATGAACGCATTATTGTTTTTGGGTAACACCGCATAATCAAAAGTGCCATTGGCTTTTCCCTGATCAAGCACGATGGCCTGATTCGTTTTTACCTGTGTTAATACCTGGTATGAACCATCATTCCAAACAACAACCAATGAGTCAATCTTATCCGATGCTCCTGTACCAAAGGTAAGGCGATAATCAACAGAACTTTGAAACCCGCGGGTGGGAGAACATTCCTGAAGTTGAACTTTGCCATCATAATACAAATAGACCTTAGCGCCGATTGCGTGCGAATTTTTATCCGAACCTTTCAAGGTGATACGGATGTAACGCGGATCCGGTTGATCGGATTTACGATCCTTGTCAATAAATTTACTTTCATAGACAAAAGCTTCATCGGCGATGTTGTTTACAATAAGATCGAGATCACCATCATTATCAAGATCGGCATATGCAGCACCATTTGAATACGATGATTGATCAAGTCCCCAGTCTTTAGATCGATTGCTAAATGTAGAATCACCTCCATTGACGAACAGAAAATTCGATAACTTCATCTGCGGCATTTTTTTAATAATGTGAAGGTCCTGTTCTTCAAGTGTGCCCATTCTTTGTTGTACTGAATCTGTATTCATGTAATTGATATAATCCAGATCATTAGGACGTCTTAAAATACCATTGGATACGAAAATATCTTTGTTGCCGTCCAGGTTAAAGTCGGCAAACAACCCGGACCAACTCCAATCCGTAGCATGCACGCCGGCGAAAATACCGATCTCACTAAATGTACCATCCTGGTTATTTAGCTGAAGGTTATTCCTGGAGAACTGATGATTGTATCCATACTGGATTTTAAAGTTGTAAATATCAAACGCTTCTTCCGCTGCCGAAGACTTCAGGATAAGCGGATCTTCGGGCAACATATCCATGGTAAGTAAATCGGGAAAACCATCGTTATTGAAATCTGCACAGTCGACACCCATGGTATAACGACTCGTATGATTCAGTTGTGCTTCAAGAAGTTCTTTGAATGTGCCGTTACCCTGATTGATGTACAGATAATCATTTTCATGAAAATCGTTTCCAACATAAATATCGGGCCATCCATCCATATTCACATCGCTGATTACAATGCCCAAACCATAACCAATTACACTGCTGAATATACCCGCATCTGATGAAACATCGACAAAGTGCCCATTGTCATTTCTCAACAACTTATCCCCTGCTAACGGGTGTGTCTTTCGCCGAAGAGCGGAGTTTCCAAACGTACCATTCTGATGCAATGAATGGTTCAGCATGTACATATCAAGATCACCATCGCGATCATAATCAAAAAATGCGGCTTGCGTTGAAAAGCCCACGAGGTCAAGTCCATATTCCAATGCGCGGTCCCTGAACTGAGGCACACCTTTGTCGTCAGTTCCTTCGTTAATGAACAGCTGGTTCTTACCTTTATAAATTTCGTAGTCGCCCAGGTAACTAACATAGATATCCAACAACCCATCACTGTTAACATCCGCCATGGTTACACCTGTACACCAGCCGTTGAATCCTGCAACTCCTGCCCTATCCGTAACGTCTTTGAATTTGAAATTACCCGCGTTGAGATAAAGTTTATTCGGTACCTGGTTACCGGTGAAATAAATATCAGGCAGGTCATCGCTGTTCAAATCACCAACGGCAACGCCACCGCCGTTGTAAAAATACATGTAATTTAAAATATTAAAGTCTACCGTTTCGTTCAGCGTATTGCGAAATGTAATACCAGATTCGTCCGAAGGCACTAGCCTGAATTTAGTTTTGCCTTTTGAACACGATGCCAGCACGGCCAGTAACACCACAATGTTACCCCATCGCAGCAGATATGCACTTGTCATTTTTTAAGCTTGTAAAATTTAATGGAATCGTTGTTGCGGATGAATGCAAGAAACGCTTCGTTCCTGCTCTTAATAATAGAAATATGACGAACCTCCCCCATTACCTTTATTCCTGATTCAAGAGAATTCAATGACTCAAAATTACCTTTGCCGTCATTGCGCAAAACCAGGCCAGGCATCGCATCGTATCGGCCTATTTCCGGTTTAACAGCAAAGAGGTTCCCCCCAAGCACAATATCGAGATGATTGTCGTTGTTAATGTCCACAACTTCAATTCCGAACACCGGTGATGTTTGTGCCTCAACCGGCAGCGCCTGAAAGCTAAACGTGCCGCTACCCTCGTTTACAAGCAACCCTGTATGCGGTTCATTGAATCGTAACCTGGTAGCATTCTCCATTAAAGACGCATCAAAAATATCGTTCATTGATTTACCCGCATAATCTTTGAAGTAAACAAACTTCTTCTTTAACGAACTCATTTGTTTAATGATGTCTTGCCGCAGCGGAATGGGATAATCAACACTGTCTTTCTGGTAGGCGAAGACTGCCTCAATTGAACCGTTTCGATCGAAGTCGTTGACATAAAGCTGCAACGGCGCGCCCGGTTTAGGCTGAAATTTAGAATTCAATCCAAGATTACCAAGAACAAAATCCATGTCACCGTCCTGATCAATATCTGCAGCTTTGATGGTATTCCACCAACCAGATGATTGTTCAAGTTCTTTTTGCCTGACTTTTAAAAAACGTTTACCGTCGTTCTTAAAAAACTGTATCGGCATCCATTCGCCAACTACAATCAGGTCAAGTAATCCATCTGCATCGAAATCCACCCATGCCGCATCGGTCACCATCCCCAGATGTTGCAATTCAGGCGCACGCATAGCAGTGGCATTAGAAAAATTACCTTTGCCATCATTCATTAAAATAAACTGATCACATGGAACACCATAATATGACGGGATCACGCGTGTTCCCACAAAAAGATCCATGTCGCCATCGTTATCGATATCT
>Ga0196965_1000191_pt1 | contig 44226 bp, 37 predicted proteins | sample S1_20metaG_FD_148668 | JGI IMG/M metagenome (GOLD analysis project Ga0196965, IMG submission 148668) | Soil microbial communities from Anza Borrego desert, Southern California, United States - S1_20 | ecosystem: Environmental > Terrestrial > Soil > Desert | place: USA: California | collected...
GCGAATTTCAGTACCGTTCGACATGTTAAAGTATGTATTGCTGTGTCTTGGATCAGCTTGTAAAACACCAGGCGGAAAGTTTGGCTGAATAGTTTCCAGGGCAGCCTGGAACATTTGGAAATGCGCAATCTCCCGTGTCATCAAAAAGGTGAGCGTATCCTTTACATATGGATCGTCTGTGAATTTCATCAAATATTCATACACAATTTTCGCACGAGCTTCCGCTGCAATATCCGAACGAAGATCAATTGTGAGATCGCCGTTTGCATTTACATAAGTTCCGCTCCAGGGAATGCCGCGGCTATCAGTAACCATAGGACCGCCGCCGCTCTCAATCAAAAAATGCGGATTAGACATGGCATCATGGATAACATTTTCCTTGGCTGCTTTGCCTTGCAATAATTTCATGATCTCGGATTCATCGGCTGCATCCTTGAGCGTTCCGTTGACCCCGGTGAGAAGCATTTGAATCGTAGCCCCAACAATTTCCAGGTGACTAAATTCTTCTGTGGCGATATCCATCAACAAATCATATTTATCGGGATAAGGGTCTTTTGCGCCGAAAGCTTGCACAAAATATTGCATGGCTGCTTTCAATTCACCGTTCGGACCACCGAATTGTTGTAACAACAAATTCGCAAAACGTGGATCGGGTGCTGAAACCCTTGCGTTGAACTGCAGGTCTTTTACATGATAAAACATATTGTATTATTTAAAAATGAACGAATATTTTGGATTGACATTCTCTTGTTAAAAACACGGTGCCACGCATTGTGAGTCATACAATACGTTATTCAAACCATAAAAAGATTTCCTCGCCGATAGCTTGAATTAACTTTTTATCGGGCTCTCCCTCCATTTTCCAACCACCTTTTGTGTATTTGAGAATACCGCGGAACTCATCATTCAGTGTAATCTCAAGTTCGTCGCAGATTCCATCATGACAGGTCAACGGTATGGGTACTGCTTCTCCTTTATACTCCACACCCTGATATTCGATATTGAATGGAATCGGTTCCTTTTTTAATTGCGCCAGCGTATCCTCCAGAACTTTAATTAAGCGCTTGCGCTGTGTCTTGGCCGTCGTACTCCATTTCTCCTTATCTGCCCGCTTATGTGCAAGCTTATACTTAATCCCAGCCATGGATGTGGTATAATCATTTGAATTTAACTTGCTTACCATTTGATGCGCCATGATGTACCAGTGGTATTCTGTGCCCTCCGGAACGCCTGATCCTTCGGGCGCTTTGCCCGCTCTTCGTTTAATTACATTATAAGAGATTTCCCATAGATCGGGTGTAATCTTTGTTTCCTTCCACTCCCCTTTGTCATAATACCATTTATGGCTTCTGCCTATTTTCATACCGGTATATTGGGATCCTTTAAAATTTTTAAACTTGTTGTAAGAAGACGAAACATCGGTTGTCTTCTTGCGACTGCGGGTAGCTATAGCGTTGGATTTTTTCAACGCAGGCCTGGAACTCCTGACTTTTCGTATTGGCATATCATTTCAGTTTTATTATCACGTCTAAAAATAGCTGCCTTTAGAAGTATCGTTGCTGAATGGCACAAGCTTTATATCGTTTTTTGTAAAACAATAATGATATGGATACAAACGCATTGAATACAACCGACGGAAAATATGCATTGATTACCGGTGCTACGAGTGGAATCGGATATGAACTGGCAAAAGTTTTTGCCGAGCATGGTTACAACCTGGTTATCGTTGCCCGTACACCTGAGGATTTAAATACAACGGCTGATGAACTGGCTGACCAATATGGTATCAACGTTATACCCATTGCGAAAGACTTATTTCAGGATAATGCAGCCTTCGATGTGTATGAGGAAGTAAAATCACATCAGGTACAAATTAATGTGCTGGTAAACGATGCAGGTCAGGGTGTGTATGGCCTATTTGCTGAAGGTGATATCCGTAAACAACTTCAGATCATCGACCTTAATGTAAAATCTTTAACTGCGTTAACCTATCTTTTCTTACAAGATATGACTGCACGAAATGAAGGGAAAATTCTTCAGCTGGCATCCATTGTTTCCGATATACCAGCTCCGCTTCAGGCCGTTTACGGTGGAACCAAGGCCTTTGTATTATCTTTCTCGGAGGCGCTTCGCAACGAACTTAAAGACACCAACATCACAATCACATCGCTCCAGCCTGGAGCAACGGATACAGATTTTTTCAATAAAGCCGGCGCGCAGGATTCGAAACTGGCAAAAGAAACAAAACTTTCTGACCCGGCCGATGTAGCGCGGGATGGCTTTGATGCACTGATGAAAGGCGAAGACAAAATAGTATCCGGATTTAAAAATAAAGTGCAGTCTGCCATGAGCAACGTTATGTCCGACGAAACGCTCGCGGCACAAATGCGCAAACAATCCGAACGAAGCGAGAAAGACTAGCTAATAAAACGTGAAATGTCACGTTGAAATCTCAGATTACACTTTCTCTACAATCAGGGAAAGTGTTTTCTTTCCATCTGAAGTGTTTTCGTTAATGACGATAGGATCAGAGACTATCTTGCCATTTACACTGTCTGCGTTATGAGAAACGGTCACCTTTTGACCTTTCTCATAATCATGTTCTTCTGCCTCTGTAATTACAGCACGTACCTGGATGGAATTACCATCTTTAAAATCTTTAAAGCTTATGGTATCTGCTTCGGGAATCGTAATCTTTGCCATGATAACTCAATTTAAATTTTTATACAATGAATCGGAGGTGCCTTGGTTTACATCAGACAGCCTTCATGTTAGCCACTTTCGCCTGAAATAACTCACAGGCTAACAGCGGTATTTCAAATAAATTAATGCCAGCTATAGAGCATGTTTATAATTTAATTGAGAATTAATGTAGAATATCTACCTGCCCGGATTGAGGAACATCCTCCTCTTACACAAGCGATCGCCTTAACCCTAGATCTGTTGTTATAATGTTTTTTTCGATATATTTGTCTCCTGATTAAATATTACAACGGTGAAAGCATTTGTAGCGGTGAGCAAAACGGAGCTTGGTAATAATCCGGGATTGGGAACATCCTTATCAGCGATCTGTTCTTCGGTAGAAGATAGCGACGATGTATTTAAATTTCATCCCAAAGAAGGAGAACTCATGAACCTGATTTGCATACTCTTGGATAAGGAAGTGGTATACCGGCTGAATCTGAACTCCGCGCCGGTTGAAGAAAATTAATATCTACTTATCTCCTCCTCTTCTGCCTCCTTACACAAACAAACCAAATATACCTTGTTTCTTCTTTGCCGGTTCTTCAGACGCTTCAATATTAATGTTCTTTTCAGCCACCTTGGTTAGGCGTTCATCTGCTTTCTTTTCTTCCTTTAAAGTAGCTGCAAGTAGGTTTGCTATCCCCTTTTTTCCCATGGTCTGCGCCAGTTGAACAAGTCCGCCATAACTGGCTATTTCATAATGCTCCACTTTTTGTGCGGCAATGATCAACGCTGCATCACGTGTATACGAATCATTTTCCGTTTCTTTGATTATAGATTCACTCTCTGCAATCAAGCCCTCCATCGCGTCACACTTTTTTCCCTGTGCTCGTTTACCAAGCTTTTCAAAGACCTGATCTAAACGGCTGATCTGCTTTCGTGTAACTTCGAGATGCTGATCAAAAACAGTTTTTAATTCATTCGAGGTTGTTGACTTAGACATACGTGGTAAGGCTTTCGTCAAAGCTTTTTCGGCCCAATAGATATCCTTCAGTGAATCGATAAAAAACTCTTCCAGCATAGAGCCGTTTTTGTTTTCAGCTTTTTTCTGCCGGGTTGTACGCGATTTTGTTTTTGCCATAATTGTTCGTGTTATACGATCAACCGGTAAAAAGAGGTGCCATTGTGGTCTTTTTACTTGCTAACATCAATACAATGCCCTCTATCCAGGGTACACTTACTGCATCTGCTTTAACCCTACTTACGTTATTTACTGGTTCGTAAAATTCCATTTTATTTAGTATCCGTTTTGATTAGGTGACCAGTACAACATGTAACGGTTAAATGCTGAAACGGCCAAACCCATTTAACACCTGACCCTTGACGTTCCTTATTATATGTTTCTTTACCGCTACCATTATCCTTGTGATTTTTTTAATTCAGGGATACAAAGCCTCCCCTATTAACCAGGTTAGCGTTACACGATATTTGCCTTGTCCACGAATCATAGTCTGGGAGGTGATCGGGAACATTGAAGCGATGCCACTTCGCAGGAGAGACATAAAAAAAATTGAAGTGCTCCGCCACCATCACGATGAAGTGACTGAATGGATTGCCCATACATCACATGGTGGTTACCTCATGCTCAAAATGGAATACGAGCCATATGATCGTTTAACGATGATCCTTACCGCAAGCACTTTTGGTGTCACGGGACGTTGGGATTATTCATTTCATGAATGCGGAGAAGGGGTGAATCTTACCATTGAAGAGAACAGTATCATTCCTTCGTTCTGGTATCGCATATTCCTTTGCATCAGGGGTCGCCATATTCATCTGGAAAAGGAAATGTCGTCTATAGCGTATTTTATAAAGCAAAAAAAGCAAGACGGCAGCGGACCACGTTCTGCCAAGGCAATGGTTATGTGAATTAATCCAGTGGCCAACTTTGCGGAGAAAACGCTTCAACAATAGTCAATAAAGGCGGGTTCATCCTGAAACGTACATAACAGTCGGTTGGCATAAGATTTTACATACTTTCTTTAAAGACCTCCAATCGCATCTGAATAAAGCCAAGGAATAGTATTCCCGTTACAGACTTAATAACATTTTGGCATTTATTCCTTATTTTTAAACGGGTTATGAATTTAATTGAGCAAAATACACTTCCTGTTTCGTACCAGTTATTAGAACATTTACCAGTCGCCATTTATATCTGCGACACCAAAGGTAAGATCAGTTACTTCAATCCGGCAGCCGCCATTTTGTGGGGAAGAAAACCAATAATCGGACAAGATTTATGGTGCGGGTCATGGCGTATATTTGCCGTAGACGGTGCAGCGATGGCGTTAGATGATTGCCCTATGGCCATTACATTGAAAGAGGGCCGGCCCGTTCTTGGTCACGAAATTATTATTGAGCGTCCCAATGGTGAAAGATTAAATATTCTTCCACATCCACATCCTATTTTTAATGAAGATGGCATGCTACAAGGGGCCATCAATATGCTTGTTGACATAACGAAACTTAAGGTCACCAAAAAGGCAATCGACAGCATTTCTGAACAATTTAACTTTCCATCTAAAACGAAGAAAGACCTTGAAAATGAAACGGAATTAAAAACAGAACACTTAAATCAGGCGATTGAAAAGCTACGACGCAATGAACAATTGTACCACCGTATGATTGTCGAAGTTCAGGACTATGCAATACTTTCCTTAAACAAAGATGGATTCATAGAAAACTGGAATAAAGGTGCGGAAAAAATTAAGGGTTATACGGCAGAAGAAATTATAGGGAAGAACATGGAGGTCTTCTATACAGAAGAAGACAAAAGAGACGGCTTACCAAAGAAGCTGCTCACCGAGGCGCGGAATAATGGCAGAACAATTCACGAAGGATGGCGCGTGAGAAAGGATGGAAGCAAATTCTGGTGCAGTGTTGTAATTACAGCATTGCATGATGGAGAAGATAACATTTTTGGATTTTCAAAGGTTACACGTGATCTCACGGATGTCAAGAAAAATGAAGACCAGTTAAAATTATCGAGGGATCAGCTCAACCTTAAGAACAAAGAACTCGCCATGATGAACGAAGAGCTTTCTTCGTTTGCCTATATCGCCAGCCATGATCTTCAGGAGCCCTTGCGGAAAATTCAAACGTTCGGTTCCAAATTAAGAGACCTTGAGTTTAAACAACTCAGTGAAAGAGGAAAAGAATATATCGAGCGCATGGAAAGTGCAGCTGCACGGATGCAGGCACTCATACAAGATCTGCTAACTTATTCGAGTACCAATACGGTTGATGCCAAAATAGAGCTAGTTGACCTGAACAAGGTTCTGGAGGAAGTTAAAAAAGAACTTGAAGAAGTCATTAACGAAAAAGGAGTCATTTTCCATTCAGAGCAACTTCCCGATGTAAATGGAATTCCTTTTCAGCTACAACAACTCGTACAGAACATTATTCATAATGCCATAAAATTCTCACGAAAGGGCGTTCCTCCTGAAATTTCCATTCAAGTTAAACAGGTCGCTGCCCCACACGTTCTAGCTGCGGACCCATCAAAAATGTTTCACCAGATTAGTTTTACCGATAATGGTATAGGCTTCGAACAAGAATACAGTTCTAAAATCATGGAAGTTTTCCAACGGTTACACGGCAAAGCAGAATATAGTGGCACAGGCATCGGGCTGGCTATCTGTAAACGCATTGCTGAAAATCATGGAGGCACAATTGTGGCCGAAGGCAAAGTTAACGAAGGCGCGAGTTTCCATGTATACTTACCGGTAAAGACCTTATAAACGCCACGTCGAATCTTCATGAACCTTCATTTCTTTGTGTCGCTGTGTCACACAACACGACAGCACGATGGATTACGTCAAAATCCAAACGGATAAGTTTCCGGCATTTGATGTCCGGATGGTTTTAAATGAAGGGGGTGTAAGGCCCTTGTTTCATCCAGATAAATTAGTGAATCATACCGGGAAGGCAACATGGTGGGCACGTAGTTTCCACGCTCATACTCCGGGTGATATACCACCCCGACAGCACGATGTCCCAGATAATGATTAAAACGTGTGAGCGCATGATCATTTTCAAACAGTACCAATTTATCTTCAGCCGAATCGCTGTGCACAATATGTTCGATGCTTCCTTCAATCGCCGATGGCAGTGTCATTTTTTGCATCGGCGCGCCCCAGCTACTTGCAGCGATAACCGAACCCTGGTACGATGCAAATCCTACAATATAAACACCTTCTTTCTCATGTTGCTGCCGTGCAAGCTGGCCGACGTTAAACATTCCGTCTTTGCGCATATCTGTATATCGTGCATCGCCAACGTGGGTGTTATGCGCCCAAACAATGGCCTTTGCGTTTTTACCATGAAAACGCATTAAAGCATTCAGGGTACTCATCATGTGTGTGTCGCGAATATTCCAGGAGTTATCATTAAATGAAACCATCGAACGGTAATACTTTTCTGCATTGGCGATCACCTGTGCATTCATTTCTGTATTCAGGGGCGCTTCTCTGTCACGATCATAACGATGGGCTTTTTCCCGGACCTCCTGCAACAGATTAATTACTTCGTCGGTACAATTCGAAGAGAGCCGGAGCATTGCCTGCGCATAGTCCTGACCTTCTTCATAAGGTTCAAAACAACGGATTGCCTGGATCACAAGTGAGGCAGCATCCGGGTCTTCCTTACGAAGATACTTCACCATTACCTCCATCGATTCCCACAAACTGTAAACATCCAGTCCGTAGAAGCCAACCTTCTTGTTATCTGATTGTTCACTATTGTATTCGCGCATCCACTCCGCAAGCGCAGCGATTTCCCAATTCGCCCACATCCAGGTTGGCCAGCGATTAAATTCTTTTAAAACATCAAGTGTTTTGTTACCCGCATCCCGATAGCCCTTGATAAAACGATTCAATCGGTAACAATCCGGCCAGTCACCTTCAACAGCAATGAATGAAAAGCCTTTCTCTTCAATAAGTCTTTTAGTTAAGGCAATCCGCCACGTATAATATTCATGTGTTCCGTGAGAAGCTTCGCCCAATAGTACATAATTGGAGTCACCTATTCGCTCAAGCAAGGGATCAAGATCCTGGCTACTTTGTAACCTGCGATAATCTTTGCGGACATCTTCTACAAGAACCATAATATTACTAGGTTGATTGAATCGTATGTTTATTTTCGTAATCATCAAGCAGCATCACTACTTCTTCATCTGAAAGATTATGAAAGTCTTCGAAGACCTGCCCTACGGCATAAAAATCTTCCGGTTGCTCGACAATTACCACATCATCTGCGAGGTCATTTATTTCCGGAACGTAATGTGTACCCGATACAGGTGCAGCCACAACCACCTTCGCTGCTTTTCTTACCTTACAAAGTTTTATAGCAGGAACTAGGGTTGATCCGGTAGCAATACCATCGTCTACGAGTATAACGATTCTGTTCTTCATTGAAGGCAAAGGTTTCCCCTCGCCGGAATCGTTGAATCCGGCTTTCAATCTCTGTTGTTTGTTCTTTCACAATACGCCGGATGATTTCCTCTTTTATACTCCCGGCCAGGGAAGTGAGGTATGCAGACCCGTCTTCTGCAGTGGCTCCTATGGCCAGTTCTTGCTGGGACGGATGCGGTAATTTTTTTGTGATCAACACAGACAATTCAGCGTTCAGCAATTTTGCAACCTCATAGGCCACAACAACGCCACCACGCGGAATACCAAGAACGACCGCATCCTCATTTTTATATTGTGCTTCGAGGAATTTCCCCAGTTCATGACCAGCGTCGCTCCGGTTTGCAAAAATCCTTCCCTGCTGAATCATCGCCAATGAAATTTAATAAGCAAATAGAAATCAAAGCCTGCCTGTAGTACATTATCATTCAATGCAAAATATTATGCCTTATCAGATTAAACCCCGGCTGTTTTAAAAAGCTTGCAGGCATCAGAATATTAATTCCTGTTTAGAACTAAACAGATCAGATATATGTGGCAATCAATCATAGCGGAGCGTGCGTTGCTACACATCAGCAGTAGCGCATTTGAAAACGAAGGCGTCATTCCCCGTAAATACACCTGCGATGGTGCAGGGATAAACCCGCCAGTAAAAATTGAACATGTACCGGAAGGAACAAAAAGTTTTGTCGTACTGATGGATGATCCTGATGCGCCCGGGAAAGTTTTCGACCATTGGGTCGTTTGGAACATTCTTCCCAATCAGCAAATAAAAGAAAATAGTACGCCAGGGAGCATCGGAAAAAACAGTCTCGGGAAAAACGAATATATTGGTCCGTGCCCTCCGTCTGGTGAACACCGTTATTTTATCAAAGTGTATGCGCTTGACACATTGCTTGATTTAGATGACACGGCCGATAAAAATCGGGTTGAGACCGCATTAGAACAACATATTCTGGCGTATGGTGAACTTGTAGGTGTTTATCAGAAGGAGACAAAGAAGCATTAAACGCGGTTATGATTAAAGGATATAATTATCCACATTCCTGCCATGTAATTTATCTACACTTGTCTTACGGCTGCGATTTTTGATGGTTTTATCTGGCATGTCGTTTTTATAACTATTGTTGTCATCTCTTAAGGAGTGGTAAAGTCTTTTTTGATTGAAAACCAAAATAACTTAACCTGAGATCAAATCCTAAAACTTGAACTGGGCAATACCAGCGTAAGGAAAGAGTTGACCAAAAGGCTGTTCTATGTAAAAGTAAAGCAGCCTTTTGCTTTATAAAAGATTTAAATCCGGAGTTATACATTAGGAATTTATGATCATCACCGAGAACAGATACTATTACTTTGACAACAACTGTAAAAGAATGACGTTATTTCCCATCTCCCTATTGATTTTCTTTCGTCAGATTTTTGGATTATCGGAAACCTAAATGCTGTTCGGTTTACCATAATAAACTATACATTATAAATAGGGTTTATCTTATACGATAATTATAAAAACTGCTTAGTTTAGCGCTTATTTTTTACAAATCGGTTTTTTAAAAATGAACGATCTACAAGAAGAACTTCAACGTGTACTTGTTGCCGAAGATGACCACGACGATTTTGAATTACTTGCCAATGTAATCAGTGATCTTTCCTTAAAAGTAATATTGAAGAGGGCCGAGAATGGTGACATCCTGATGAAGATCATGCATGAAAACATACCGGATATTCTGTTCCTGGATATTTTAATGCCCCGTCGCGACGGAAAACATTGCCTCCATGAAATTCGCACCTACCGTAAATTTGATAATCTTCCGATCATCGTCTACACCTCCCTTCAAGATCTCGAAACGATCGAGTTTTGTTACCGACATGGGACCAATCTTTTCGTACATAAACCGCATTCTTATTCTGAACTGGTCGAGGTAATTCAAAAAATATTCACCATCAACTGGAAAAAAGTAAATTATTATCCTACCCGGGATAATTTTGTACTCAATCCTTACTTCAGTTAAAACCCGTTATTGGTCAATTGTACTTGCATCCCTTTAATCATCCCATCGTAATGTTCTTATCGCGTATTCTGGAAAGCGATTAAACGGAATTCCCTTTTTTAAGACATCCATAGGTGGGCTCTTGAGATGCTGCATTTAAAGAGCGTCAGGAGCATATTCTCCTAGTGCTGCGGCTAACACGTAGAAAATTAATCAGGGTTTTTCCTGATACAAAAATCAGGATTCCACTGGTTTATATTACCATTTCTAAACCAATCTTTGTATCGTAAAGGATACTATTGATCTGGAGATCCTGTGCTTCATGAAAAGTCGCTTACACCAGATGCAGCGTATCCTTCCAAACTAAATATTGCATCATGAAAAGTTTTTTAGCTACGCAGCAAATTAACCGACCTCTTTTTGTTGATTTCGATTTATACGCCGAAGGCGATACAGAATTTAAGAAAGAGCTCATCACGCACATGATCAGTAACCTGGTCGAATTGCAACAGGAGCTTCAGGCAGCTATCGACCAAAATGATTTAAAAATATTTCGCGCTGCTTGTCATAAATATCATACCACGGTAAGTATGTTGGCCGACCCTGGCTTAGATGCTGCTATTGATTCGATCAAAGAAGGAATTACCGGCCCCGATACAGAACAGAAAATTGAAAGATTCAATTTTCTATGCGTGGTCATTATAAAAAGCCTGGAGAAGGAACATCTTGAATCTTAGTTATCCATTAAAAGGAGCCCATTCATATCCTTTTAACGTTTGATAACGTAAACAAAATCTCGCGGCCAATTTCCATAACCCTTTCTATATATCGCTGTGATTCCTCCTGGGTTCCGTCAAAATCTTTAGGATCGTCATACGGGAGTGATATACGCCGCTCCGCGCCTGACACAACAGGGCATTTTTCATCAGCATCCGCACACGTCATTACAGCAATAAAGCCCTCCTTGGGGTTGCTTTCAGCGTCATATTTTTTGGAAAATGTAAAGACCGGAACGACGTCTTCGGAAAAAGAAACAACATAAATCGGGTTTTCGCCTTCGGTACTTTTGTCGACACGAAACCCAATATCATTCATTGCCCTGACGGCGCGCGGATTAAATGATGTGGCTTCTGTTCCCCCGGAATAACTTATCAGATTTGCAATTTCATAATATGCCGCAGCTGCCTGTGCCCAAAGCTGCGCTATATGACTTCGTCGTGAGTTGTGGGTACAAATAAAGACCACTTCGGTTTTTTCCTCCTGCATCACTTTGGCTTGAACCAAAGCCGAAAGTTCGTTTAAAATCAACCGGCGTTCTTCCGGTATCTTGTCGAATTGTCCAGTCAAAAATGAAATGGTATGTTCTAAAGAAGGATAAAATTTAACCTTTGAATCGGAATTCAATATTGACATGATGATTTCATTATTTCAATCCGCCCATACATAAAGCTCGTATAAGCAACCCCCAATATCGCAATATTGCAACGATTCTAAAAATCACAATCGATGCAACGGTTATTTTATCCATTATCTAACATTAAACTAACCGTCACGATCATTATTTGATAAGATGCATCAATTACCCTTCCTTACAGAATATCTCAAACAAACCGGCGATTCTAATGTTCACCGTCAGCCGCGGGACTTATTCCATGCTTCAATACATAAGTCGAGTAAAGCAGGTATGCGCCGGTGGCGACAATGGTGTCGCCTTGCTGGAGACCTTCCTTAATTTCAACCCTGTCTGCTCCCTCCGCGCCGATGGAAACCCTTCGCGGTTGAAAGGTATTTTGGCCTACCTGTCTATATACATGTGTGCCCTTTCCATCGCGGATCACGGCATCAACTGGAACAGAAATCCCCTTCCCGGAAGCGTGGGTAAAAAAGATCTGAGCCTGTTGCCCGGGTTTTAGCAGTCGTTTCATGTTTTTTATTTCTGCGCGCATGACCGTGATTTGGGTGTTTGCCCGATACTCAGGGCTAAGAAATGACACCACAGCTTCGTGCGATATTGAAGTCTCATTAAATTTTACTTTAATCGTATCTCCGATGTTTACCCTTGTCATTTCGTTCGGATACAGTTCCGCTTCTATCCACAATGTAGCCATATCATCAATGCGATAGAGTGCTGTTCCTTCGGCAACATATTCACCTTCCTGTACACGCAGTGAAGTAATAATTCCTGTAGCCGGAGCAAAAAATGTAACCGATGATCGCAATGCGCTGTTATCCGTAATCTGATCAAGCTGATGCTGCGTTAAACCATAGCGCAACAGTTTTTCTCTTGCTGCTTTAAGAAAAGATGCATACCGCTTCTGTGTTTTACCGAGCGAATCATATTGTGCTTTTGCCAGCAAATATTCTTGCTGCAATGTTAACAGCAATTCACTATACAATACATACAGCGGTTCACCCTTCTGTACTGTAATGCCTGTTTCCCGGATGAATAATTTCTCCACGCGTCCCGGTGCCCGACTACTGATTACCTCACTTTTCGCTTCGTTGAATGTTAACCTGCCATTCATCACGATGGTTTCTCCAACCGGTCTGTGCTGTGTGATTTCTGTCGTTATGTTTGCAAGCTTGATCTGGCGATCACTTAGCATCATCCCTATGTGATGTTTTTCTGGCGCATGTTTCTGAACCAAATCCATTCCACAAACCGGACACACTCCTGGTTTATCCTGCACAACCTGGGGATGCATCGGACATATATATTCAGTTCCATCTGCATGATGATGTTCCTGCTCTACATTTGAACATGCTACCATGGTAAGGAGCATCATGAAGGCTACATTTCGCTTTGATAATTTGTTAAACCAAACTAGCATTGATCTGACTTTATTTTGTACCATTTCTTTATTTTATAATCTTTCTTGTTTTACTGTAAGCTTCAAGCTGCAGGCTCCAGGCTGCAAGGCGTTTTCGGTAACAATTAGATTTTCGAAAAACTGCGAGCCGCGAGCTACCTGCGAGTTTGTTTGGTTGGTAATGTAACCGCTTACAGTTCTTCTCATTGTTGTTTCGCTATTCACGATTTTCAAAACCAACCCCAAACTATGAACCTTGAACCATAAACCTTCACCGCGGAGGCGCTGAGACGCAAAGTTTCGCAAAGCCTAAAACTAATTTTGCAAACCGATCGAATCAGTTATCAGAAACCAACCTCAAACATCAAACGTCAAACATCAAACTAATTCCACAAACCCTTCATGAGCAACCCCCCACTTTGAACCATAAACCTTGAACCTTGAACTTTGAACCATGAACCATGAACTTGAAACTTTGAACTATTTTACGAACCCCTCGTTATCGACCAGATAGTGTGCATTTGCTGCGACTTCATCGGATGACGCCAGGCCGGAGGTTATTTCGATGAGATCATCGGTTTTTAGTCCAGTTGTGATCGTCCTCGATTTAAAAGCATCCCGCTCCTTTACAAAAACTATTCTATCGATACCAAGATCCATTACTGCTTTTTCGGGAAGCCATAATGCTTCCCTTGCCTCCAGGCTTACCGTTGCGCTGACCAGTTCACCAATTGAAAACGTTTCAATTCCTTTTAGATATACGCGTGCTTTGGTGAAAGTCGTGCCTTCATTAAAAAAGGGTTGAATAAAATCCACGGTAGCAGTTACGCCTTTCTTTTCACCTAAATCCAGTATTATCTTATCTCCTACCTGTATTGACTCCGTCGGTATATTTTTCAAGTCAAGTTCTACACGCAACGCATTCGTATTAACAATCTTAAACAAGACCTGACCCGCTGTTACATAATCTCCTTCACGCAGGAGTATTGGAGAAGAACCGCTTTGGATTAAAGAAGACAATCCTGCGGGAGGCGTTGATTTCATACCGCCCATTTCGCTCCTACCGTTACCTTGCGGTATGCCAATGGAAACTACAGGTGCATCATTGGTAATCAAATAGCCACTATATTGACTATAAAGTGTAAAGGTATCGCCAGCCTCTTTACGGGTTACCAAATTCCCAATCTGTGACTCGGGCAAGCCAAGTAGTTTGAGTTTATTTTTAGCGCCATAAATCAATTGTTCATTGGTAGGATCGTTTTCAATAAGGTAAAGCAATTCCCGTTGAGCCGTACGAATTTCCGGGCTATAGATCACCGCCATTGGTTGTCCCTTCTTAACCTGCTGAAATTCATACTTCAAAAACATCTTCTCGATTCTGCCGGAAACACGCGATGAAACAGCATACAGTTTTCGTGTATCGTAGGTAATAACGCCAGTTGCATGCGTAGAAACAGGAATGGTTTTAAAAACAGGATTGATTGTGGCGATGGAAGAAACTACCGCTTCATTGGGTGATTTCCTCAGTGTAGCAATGTCTTCCGTTACTTTAATTTCTTCCGCATGACTCTCTTTACGAACCAAGTCCATGCCACAAACAGGACACGCGCCACGTTTATCTGAAACCACAGTAGGGTGCATGGGACAAGTATAGCCACCATGAACGTGCGCGGATTCATTCCTTCCACCACAGGCAAAAAGTAAAAACATGATAAAAATCAATGACACTGGTTTCAGACATCCAAACCGTATTGCCATGGTTTTATCAAACCCATCAAATAAGGTATTCAGCGAAACACTATTTTTCCAATTCTTTCTCATAACGTACAATCATCAAATAGTAATCTTCCAGTTTATTAAGGTATTCCAGTTGAGCCATGTTACGCGCCTCCCATGCATCAATCACCATAGGTAATTGTTCGCGATTTTCTTCGTAAGCCAGCATAAGCGTTTCATAATTCTTATGCAGTGCCGGGATGATTTTCGTTTCGTAATTTTCAAGCTGTTGTTTCATTCTCATGAGTTGGTTTGCCATCCCCATCAGCATTCCTCTCGCTTCGATGAGCACGGCTTCACGACCGCGCTTCATGGCTTCAATATCGTATTGCATGCCTTTCACTTCGGCTTTATACATTCGCGATGACCAAGGTGCAATCGGTATCGAGATCATGCCCATAACTGTAAACGCTGATGGCATATCGCCTATGGGATGCATGTGATCGAATCTGATTTTAAAATCTGGCCGTGCTTTCACTTTCTGTAACGCCTGGTTTAAACGCATTACTTCGATAGCCTGTTCTATTTCCTTTACATCGCTCCTTGCGGTAAGCATAGTCGTATCACCCTGAGTGAGTGGTTGCACGTCTACAACAGTTGTCGTATCTATGCGAATAGAATCCGTAGGCGGAATATTGGCAATTGATTTTAGCTTGTAATAAACATTTTCAATATCCCCTCTTGTCATCAGGATCATATTTTGTACTTCGCTTAATCTGCCTTCGGCCTTGTATATGTTTCCCAGGCTGCCCTGGTTGTATGGATAACGGATCCGGCCAAGTTTTAACATGAGCTGTATGATGCGTTCGCTTTCTTTCAATACGTTCACCTTTCTTTCATACCAAAGCAACTGGTAATAATACGTTTTTGCTTCCGCACGCAATACGTTGTATTGTATTGCCCGCTGTTGTGTAACCACGTCGGATTTAGACTGGAGAAAATTGCGATTAGCGTTAAGCTTTGCCGGATTGGGAATCTCTTGTTCAATCGAAAACATCAATGAACCTTTGTCACTTCCCATTACTTCCTGGTTTGGATACGGCATCATAAATGTACCTGCCCCCACCATGGGAGCCATCCAACTGGTAGCACCTTTTGTGTATTCCTCAAAGGCTTTCGCTCTATTGTCGTACTCCATGAGCATGGGGTTATTCCGGTCAATGAGCAGAAGCACACTATCGAGTGACATTGTTTGTGCATGCACACCGGTAGTAATAAAAAGCATGATCGCTACAATAAAACTGCGGCAGGGATAGTAGCGGAAAGCCCGCAGCAGGGCCGGATTTTGCGCGGTGGCACGAGGACTTGTAGCGGATAGCCCGGCTCGGCCGCCAAACAAAACAAGCCTATCGCTTAGTATGGTATTATGCTTCATGCTTGCTTTCATATACTTCAAGTTTTCCAAATTTTTTTAATTCGTATTCTTTTGTCATTAAAAAAATGAGTGGCGTAACCAGGAGGATGTGCGTGGATGATGTAAGTACACCGCCGATCATCGGCAACACGATCGGTTGCATCATATCGCTTCCTACACCTGTAGACCATAAAACTGGAATGAGACCGAACAATGCCACGCACACTGTCATAAGTTTTGGTCTGAGTCGCTTAGCTGCCCCGGCAATCACATATTCGCGTAGCTCATCCGTTGTGATTGAACTGCTTGAATTACCCCGTAACTGTACAAGTTGACGCATGGCATCGTTAAGGTAAATCACCATAACCACACCTGTTTCGACAGCAATGCCAAATAAGGCGATAAATCCAACGGCTACCGCAACGGATAAATTCGCCCCATAAAAATATACCATAAAAGCGCCGCCGATAAGTGCGAAAGGGACCGTGATTAAACTGAAGAATGCTTCGCGAATGGAATTAAAGGCGAGGTAAAGTGATATAAATATGATGAGCATAACAACAGGCAGAATCATCAGCAATGTTTGTTCGCCGCGGATGAGATTTTCATATTGGCCGCTCCATTCCAGGTAATATCCGTTGGGCAACCCTCCAATCTGATGATGCAATGTTTCCATGGCTTCTTCTACGGTGCTCCCAAGATCTCGATCACGCACATTAAACAATACAGCACCACGAAGCATGGCGTTCTCGGAAATTATCATGGGTGGTCCTTCTTCGAAACGAATATCCGCCACAGCAGATAAGGGGATGCTACCCATCGACGGCGTAAGCATTGGAATTCGTTTTAAGGCTTCAATACTGTTTCTGTAATCCTGTGCAAGTCTGACGCTGATGGTAAACCGTTTTCTCCCTTCAATGGTTTGGCCGATGGGCGCACCTCCGATAGACGACTCGACAATCATGTTAACATCGTCGACGGAAAGACCATACCTTCCAAGGGCGTCGCGTTTTATATCAATGGTCAAATATTTTCCACCTGTCACGGGATCGACATATAAATCATTCACACCTTCCACACCAGTTAATGCTTGCTTAATTCTTTCGGACAAAACAGCAATGCTATCAAGGTCCTGTCCGTAAACCTTAACCCCTACATCTGTACGAATGCCCGTAGAAAGCATATTGATTCGGTTGATGATGGGTTGTGTCCATCCATTCACAACACCCGGAATCTGTAGCTTTGCATCAAGCTCACTAATGATGTCTTTCTTCGTAATGCCATCGCGCCATTCAGCATTTGGCTTTAGCATGATGATCGTCTCGATCATGCTGACCGGTGAATTATCAGTCGCGGTACTGGCTCTTCCTGCTTTGCCTAAAACTTTATCCACTTCAGGGACCGATTTAATAATCTTGTCCTGTACCTGCAAAATACGTTTTGCTTCTGTGTTTGAAACATCAGGGAGCGTTACCGGCATGAACAGAATGGATTGTTCATCAAGCGGAGGCATGAACTCGCTGCCGAGGCTCATCATTAAAGGTATGCTGATGAGCAAAGCAAATACATTAACGCCGATGGTTGTTTTTCGCCATTTAATACATGTCCGAATTATTGGTTCATAGATGCGTTCCAGGAAACGGTTAACCGGGTTCTTACGTTCACTGGTAAATTTCCCTTTCATAAAAAAGGAAATAATCACCGGCGCCAGTGTAATCACCAGGATCGCATCAACAACCAGTATGAATGTTTTTGTGTATGCTAAGGGATGGAAGAGTTTTCCTTCTTGTCCTGTAAGCATAAAAACGGGTAAAAACGATGTGATGATAATAACCGTAGAGTAGAAAACACCACGTGACACCTGTTTCGATGAACGTTCGATGATTGCCATTCTTTCGGCTTCATCTATCGGATTATATTTTCTGGAAAATAATTTTTTCATTTTAATTATTTTTCGACCTCAGGGTTTAACGCTGCAAAACGGCTTGATAAATTCTTGTACGAATTCTCCGCCATGATAATACCATTGTCGACGATGACACCGATAGCCAGTGCAATACCGGTAAGGGACATTATATTTGAAGTGATATCAAATGCATTCAGTAAAATAAAGCTCGTGGCAATGGTTATGGGTATCTGAATAATAATACTCACAGCACTTCGCCAATGGAAGAGAAAAATGATAACTACCAATGACACCACAATCATTTCCTCGATCAGCGTGGTTTTGATGGATGATATAGATTCATGAATAAGTTCGCTCCTGTCGTACACAATATTGAACTTTACTCCTTGAGGAAATCCTTTGGCTACCTCCTGCATTTTACTTTTAACTGCAGCGATTACTTCGTCTGCGTTTTCGCCATAGCGCATCACTACAATTCCACCTACTACTTCGCCTTCACCATTGAGATCAAAGATACCGAGACGTGTTTCACCCGTCATTTGTACTGTACCGATTTCGCGTATCGTAACGGGTGTTGCGTTTACGGTTTTCAATGCAATATTTTCAATTTCTTCAATGGATTGGAGGTAGCCCGTTGTCTTAATGATATAACCAATACCGCTCATTTCAAACTTTCTACCCCCGGCTTCGTTGTTGTTCGAACGAATGGCCTGAATCACCTGCTGTGTAGATAACCCGTAATAGGTAAGCTTATTTGGATCGAGTGTAACCTCATATTGTTTCTGAAACCCGCCGAAAGATGCAATTTCACTTACACCCGGTGTGTTTTGAAGGGCGAACTTAACATACCAGTCCTGGATGGCGCGTTGTTCACCAAGATCCATCCCGGGCGCATCGAGTGTGTACCAGAGTATGTGACCAACACCTGTGCCGTCTGGCCCTAACGTTGGCGAAACACCTTCCGGTAATAAACGCGATGCATAGTTGAGGCGTTCCAACACACGCTCACGTGCCCAGTACACATCCGTGTTATCATTGAAGATGACGTAGATGAAACTCATCCCAAACATGGATGAACCACGAACATACTTCACCTGCGGTAGTCCCTGAAGATTTGTCACCAACGGATAGGTTATCTGATCTTCTATAATCTGAGGGCTTCTCCCCATCCATTCTGTAAACACGATCACCTGGTTTTCTGACAGATCAGGGATTGCATCAATTTTATTTGTGCGGACGGAATAAACTCCCCAGGCGAAAAGGCCGGCGGCAATCAGTAACACCAGGAACCGATTGCGCAATGAAAAAGAAATTAATCTTTCAATCATGCGTTAAAAATGTAGAATGGAGAAAATAAAATATCTCGTTTTAAGAAAAACGATTAACATCGCAGGCAGCGACGCTCGAACGAGGAATTAAATCAAATTAACAGAACGCGGTGAGATAATGTGCGATCATAGGATAACGCTGGCGGATCGTAAGCATAAAAAGGGAAGGTTAAGTCCGGCGCCCCTGGGAGATCCAAAGAGATAAGCAGAACGGGTGATACGATATCTAAAGCCGGTGCGGAAAATAAAGCAAAGTCTGTGACGGATGCTTTAAAATCCTGTCCTTCATGAACGATCGTCTCATCATCGCAGCACGATTTTTTTTCATGTCGATGGCACGGTGGCAAGTTTTGTTCCTTCTCACAAGCTGGTGCCGCCGAAAAGAAACTTACATTTTTGATTTCACCCTGGCAGAAATGAATACCCACCATAAAGCTACTGGACGAAACCAGCACCAACAGTGCTAAGGCAAATACAGCTATGGTTTTTAAATATTTCATTTACTTATTCAAATGTAACGCATTTCCGGTAATTCGGATTTATACTTTAAACAAAAAGCGTTTCATAATTACTAAAAAATGCCTTTCCGGACGAAATTGAAGGTTTTTCCCCTTGGGGAATGAACACGTGCATCGTTACCGTTTGTCTGCCACGTAAAACGGATTTATCTCAATGACAGCGTGTGTGGTCAACGGAGAATATTTGTCTTGATCGTTAGTGTTAATCACGCCTATATGAGAACCGCTTCGGTGATCCGTCAGATCTTAGCCGCCCGTAACCTTAAACTATTGGCCAATACACTCACAGAGCTTAAGGCCATGGCCGCTCCGGCAATCATCGGATCGAGCAAAAATCCATTTATCGGATAAAGTACACCTGCCGCCAGTGGGATACCAATCACATTGTATATGAATGCCCAGAATAAATTTTGCCGGACACCCTGAACAGTTTTTGTAGAAAGGTTTAATGCCTTTGGAATAGACTGAAGATCTGAAGTGATCAATGTCATTTTAGCAACATCCATAGCAATATCAGAACCTTTACCCATGGCGATGCTTACATCTGCTTCGGCGAGAGCCTGGGAATCATTTATTCCATCCCCTACCATGGCAACAATTTTCCCTTGTTGCTGCAGTGTTTTTACAAATGCAGCCTTATCAGCAGGGAGTACTTCTGCCTTGTAATGCCTTATACCCAACTGACCGGCTACTGCGTTTGCTGTTTGTTCGTTATCACCTGTAAGCATGTAAACATCGATATTTTTTGCTTGTAACGACCGGATAGCGACCAATGAGGTTTCTTTAATTTTATCTGCAATGGCAATTATCGCCAGCACCTGACTTTGGTCAGCAAAATAAATTACGGTTTTGGCTTCGGCTTGCAATTGGCTGGCCACATCACCAAAATATGAACTTATATTAATACCTTGTTCTGAAATCAATTTCCTGTTTCCAATAAAAAATCTGACGCCCCGATATGCGGCCTTAACACCTCTTCCGGTTAAACTCTCAAACTGCTCCAGTTCCAGGGACGAAATATTTTCGTTTTTAAAATTATTAACGACTGCCTCAGCCAGCGGATGCTCCGATTTTGACTCAACGGTATAAAGGACTTGTTTTAAAAATGTATTTCCATCTGCTTCAGCACCCCAAACAAAATTTGTAACAGCGGGTTTACCTTCTGTAATCGTGCCCGTTTTATCCAGGATGATTGCATTAACACGATGTGCCAACTCTAGGCTTTCGGCATCTCTGATCAGAATATTGTTTTCTGCACCTTTGCCTACGCCAACCATAATGGCCGTTGGTGTGGCCAGTCCGAGCGCACAGGGACAAGCAATAACAAGTACAGTTACTGAAGTAAGCAGTGCATGGGTGAACGCATTATCTCCACCCAACACCATCCATGTGATAAATGTTGCAATGGCAATTCCGATCACGACAGGAACAAAGATTCCCGCTATTTTATCAACGCGTTTTTGTATAGGTGCTTTGCTACCCTGTGCTTCCTGTACCATCTTAATGATTTGTGCCAGTATCGTATCTCCTCCTACCTTATAGGCTTCGAAATGAAAATTTCCTTTTTGATTTACAGTACCTGCAAAAACATGTGCACCTGAAATTTTCTCCACCGGTATAGGCTCGCCTGAAATCATACTTTCGTCCACAAAGGAAGATCCAGAAACCACCACACCATCAACGGGAATTTTTTCTCCGGGTTTAACGACGAGAATATGCCCCACTTTAACTGATGCTACGGGTAACACCTGCTCAACACCATCAACCAGCACAGTAACTTGCTTTGGTTGCAAGCCCATGAGTTTGCGTAATGCGGAAGATGTTTTGGATTTTGCTTTTTCTTCGAGGAGCTTACCCAGCGAGATAACAGCAATAACTACAGCAGCAGCCTCAAAATAAACATGGGCATGAATGCCGCGTGCGTGCCAAAACTCAGGAACGAGGGTATTGAATGTACTAAAGAGAAGTGCAATTCCAGTTGACAACGCTACAAGGGTATCCATGTTGGCCTTCCCTTGTTTTGCCTGCTTCCAGGCGTTGATAAAAAAATTCCGGCCAAAATAAAAAACAATCGGCGCGGTGAGGGTCATGGAAATATAATTCCCATAAGGATGATTCATGAAGAACATTCCAATGACAACAACGGGGAACGCTAAAAGCGACGACCAGATGGTACGGCTCTTGATTTTCTCATAGTGCTGTCGCTGCGCTTTTTCCTTTACGGCTTGCGGATCCTGTACATCGACAACAATATCATAGCCAACGGCGCGGACCGCATTTTGTAAGTCTGCAGCGGTCGCGATTTGTTTGTCGTATTCCACCCACGCAGATTGATTCGCGAAATTCACACCTGCGTCGATCACACCGGGTGTAGCCTTAAGCGTCGATTCAACGCTTACCGCACAGGCAGCACATGTCATTTCAAGTACCGGAAAATTTTCCCGGGAATATTTTAATTTTGCATTTACCGTTTCCATACGCTGATACAGCGGCGTTATATCCAGTCCGCTCTACAATAATACAGCGATAGCATGCTTTTAGTTTTATACTTTAGAGATATTCATTTACATGATTCCGGCACCCATAAAGATCTTGCGAAATACCAAACTACTTTCCAGCGTGTACCGAATCCAAAATTAATTCCGTGAATTGAAAGCGGAACATTTTGATAGATTCTTCCGGCAGGAACGTTATAAAAACAAAAATCGATCTTATCAGATTTCCTAAACACATCTGTTGCTCCTATCACAGCATTTTACCTGGTTTTAATACTTTGATAACCTTTCCATAACACCATAAAGTTGGCATTACCTCAAGGGAGTTACGTTCTTTGTTATGTTATAAAACCAAACCTTTTATGCGTGTTTCTATAATACTCAGTACGTACAATCAACCGCAATGGCTTGAAAAGGTTTTGTGGGGTTATGCCTTTCAAACATATTCAAATTTTGAAATCATTATCGCGGATGATGGTTCCGGTCCGGAAACATTCAAAGTAATTAAACGCTTCCGGGAAGAGTCGGGTTTATGCATTAAACACGTGTGGCATCGGGACCGCGGCTATCAAAAATGCCGTATACTTAATAAAGCGGTCAAGTCATCAGAAACAGAATACCTTATTTTTTCTGATGGTGATTGTATTCCGCATAGAAACTTTGTTATGACGCATGTTACCAATGCAACGGAACAGACATTTCTTTCCGGCGGAGCAATCCGACTGCCAAAGCATACCAGTCTCGTAATTACACAAACGGATATAAAAAATGGAAATGCTTTTGATGTCTATTGGTTGATCAAACATGGACTTCCTGATAATCCGTTAAAGAACCTGAAATTAGTAAGCACTGAACATGGATTCGACAGACTACTGAATTCAATAACGCCAGCGAAAGCTACCTGGAACGGGGGAAATGCGTCGACATGGAAAAGCCATATACTGGAAGCCAATGGATTTGATGAGCGTATGCTTTACGGTGGACAAGATAGAGAATTTGGAGAGCGCTTAATCAATATGGGCATAAAAGGTAAACAATTACGCTACAGTGCAATTTGTGTACATCTAGACCATAGCCGTGCGTATAAAAACACAACATCAATAGAAAAAAATCTTGCAATTCGAAAAGAAACGCGTGAACTAAAAAAAACGTGGACAGAAAAAGGCATTGTAGAAACGCCGTTTTACGTGTATGAAAGTAAGTCTGATCATATCCGTATATAAAAACGTAAGCGACCTTAAGGTTATTCTGGATGGTCTCCGATTCCAGACGTTGTCAGATTTCGAGGTTATTATCTCTGAAGATGGTAACGATACAGATATGCGAAAGTTCATCCAGGATTATGACTGGCGGTGGTCCGTTCATCATATCCATCAGCCCGATCATGGCTGGCGAAAGAACAAAGCGTTGAATCAAGCGATCCTGAAATCGCGTGGTGATTATCTGATCTTCATCGATGGTGATTGCGTTCTTCATCATCGGTTCATCGAGCACCATGTACAATTTGCAAAGCCAAACCGAATACTTGCAGGTAAACGCGTTAAGCTTGGACCAGGATATTCAGCGCTATTCCGCAATAACATTGTAGAACTAAAAGAACTTGAAAACAGAATTGCAAGGGAATTCAAATCATTAAAACATGATGGTGGACGCTTCTTCGAAGAAGGAATATACATTAATCCGCATGGATGGTTGCGGATTATACCCAAGTTACGAAGGATGAAACACCTCAAAGGTTGTAACATGTCATTTTACAGACACGCCATTGAACGCATTAATGGATTTGATGAAGATTACGTTCTTCCTGCGGTAGGTGAAGATGCTGATCTGGCCTGGCGGTTCAGAATTTTAAACTACGAGATGTTTTCCTTGCGAAATATTGCGATACAATATCATCTTCATCATCCGGAGAACTGGATCAGCCAGGATGAGAATTTACAACTGATGCATAATAAAATAAAAGCACAACAAGTCGTTTGTCTGAATGGCTTAAAAAAATATAGCTGACATGCCCTTTTATTGTAAAAACAGTTTTCAAACGCTTGACCATATTGGAAAATTGTTTCAAAGTAATGAACGTGCGTTCTATTCGCGATTTGGTGATGGAGATGTTCGCATCATGATGGGACAGCGTCAGAAGCTCCACGATTTTAGTGAAGATCTACAGCGCGAATTGATTGATTCATTTCGCATTGACGATCCTGGGTATACCAAAGGCCTTGCGGTAAACTATCCCGTAGAAAAAGGTATGGTTCGGGGAATTTTTGCTCCTTTCAGAATCAATGATGAACTCGAAAAATTTCTCGTAAGTTCGTTTGAGTTGTCTGGTGAGAAAGTTTTTGAAAGTGCTGTCTTTCTTCATTACCTGGCTGTATTTTCTCCAAATCTAGCCATCAACTTTTTAAATGAGCTTATACGGCCGAAAAAGAAGTTATTCATTGGCTCAGTTCCAAAAATGCAAATAGAAACACTGATTGGCAAGGTCGATTACTATATTTATACTCCGCCACAGAACTCCTATTACTCGATCGATGTATGGTGGCCCAGCGTACTTGCTTGCATTGATCATGTAGAAATGGTTATTCCTGCAACGGGAATGGCTACACGGGTGATCAATAAAAGACTATGGAATTTAAATATTAACGTTCAATCATTCGATATTGGCTCGCTGGTTGATACCGTTGCGTTACTTCCAACCCGTAAATGGATCCGACTGGCGGGACACCGCGCTAAAAAGGTTTTATTAAACCAGCCGGAAAACACATCCGCGCAAGCGTTGCATTACTTGCTAAGAGAAATCAAATTACGTTGCTATTCCGCCATCAAATCAATTTGAGGCATGAGCTACTTTTTTTGGAAGATGATAGCTTTACACTGCTCTTTTCTTCGGCACAGTAAAATAAAACACAGCGCCCCAATCAGGTTTTGCTTCCGCCCAGATAGAACCACCGTGTTTTGTAATAATTCTTTTTACAATGGCAAGACCAATCCCAGTTCCTTCAAACTGAGTATTATCATGCAACCGCTGAAAAGTCCCAAACAGCTTATCAGCATACGCCATATCAAATCCTGCACCATTGTCTTTTACATAATATGTAGTTTCGCTTTCATTTTCTGAAGCACCAACAACAATCTCCGCACGTTGCTTTTTCCCAGAGTATTTAATCGCGTTAGAAATAAGATTTACCCAAACCTGTACAAACAATGATTGGTCTACATTCGCCGGTGGCAGATCTTTGACCTCAATAGTAGCATTATCCGGAACGCTCATTTCATCAATAACATGCAAAACCTGATCTTTCATTTCTACTTTTGATTTCCTGATCTCTTTGGTTCCAACTTTTGAAAAGGCCAGTAAATCTTCAATCAGCCTGTTCATCTTTGTTACGTTTCTGCTGATTTTACCCAATACCTTTTTTCCTTCATCATCAAGAATTGACTCATAGTCTTCTTCCAGTATCCTGGCATTTCCGCCCAATGCCCTTAGGGGCGCCCGAAGATCGTGCGAAACAGAATAGGAAAACGACTCAAGTTCCTTATTTGTTTCTTCCAATTGCATTACGTTTTGCTTTAGATCCGCATTTAATTCCCCGATTTGTCTGTCTGCAATTTTTTGCTGTGTGATATCCCGTTCGGTAATGGCTATGGCCATCTGGTTGATGGCCGAATCAGTAATAGCCGAAGCAGAAAATAATACATCAACGAATTGCCCGAATTTTGTAATCCGTTTTGTTTCGCGTGAATGAATTTTACCACCGGCAAAGACAACATCAAACATTTCCTGCGTTTCGGGTTGGAGAAACTCCGGTATTATATTCCAGATGTGCATCTTCAATGCATCAGCTTCAGTATAACCATAAATTTTTTCAGCTCCTTCGTTCCATGAAATAATCCGGCCTTCCTCATCGTGAAGATACACCGCATCACTGGATTGCTTTACCACGGTAGCCAGGTGATTCCGGATTTTTTCTATTTCTTTTAATCCGGTAATATCACGGGCATTTACAAACCACAGTCTATCTTTTACCACAACATTCCAGTCTAACCATTTGGTATTTCTGTCTTTACAATAAATGCGTGTCTCAAACGATAACCTATCCTTTTCCGATTTCGCCAACTTTTGTACCTGCGCTTTGTCGAGATCGTTTAGAAAAAAAAGCAACGATGTACCTGTAATCTCCTCCGGAGCGTACCCCAACAACACTGTAAAAGCATGGTTAATGGTCTCTATCGCGAATGTAGTTGCGTCTATTATTCCGATAATATCAGCAGAGTTATTAATAAGCAACGCGGACTTTTCAAGCGCAGCGTTTTTCCGCATCAACTCCTTTTGTTGTTGCTGCACTTTTAAATGGACAGAAACTTTTGCTTTCGTAATTTCCGGATCCAGAGGCTTAAAAAGATAGTCTATCGCTCCTTCTTCGAAACCTTTCAACACAGCATGGTGTTCCGTCTTTTCGGCAGAAGCAAAAATGATTGGAATATTGCGTGTCTTTTTATTCGACCGGAGTATTTCAGCCACTTCAAATCCATCCATATCGGGCATTTGTACATCCAGAATAATAAGATCAATGTTATTGTTTAATGCGAATTTAAGCGCTTCGCTACCATGGGTCGCTTTCAAAAATTTACGTCCAGGATATTCTAACAGATTTTGCATCGCAAAAATATTCGTCTCCTTATCATCTACAATCAGGACCAGTGCTTGTTCTTGTTCAAAGTTTTCCATCTTTAATCTGCAAGGGAAGTTCAAGTAAAAATTTTCTAATCGCATTGATTTTCCACACGGCATCTATCTTGCCCGTAGCAATTGCTGCTTTAGGCATCGTGGGAAATTGTGCTTCTGCCGGATCCTGTGCTATGGTCATCCCCTGTACTTCTTTGATCCGCTGTATACCAGCCGCACCATCATCGTTTGCCCCTGTCAGGATAATGCCAATGAGCGTATTTTTATAGGCCACCGCGGCAGATTCAAAAAGCACATCAATCGATGGCATACTGAACTTCACCGGAACATCACTTGCCAACGAGAATATCCGGTTGCGTTCAATTAACAAATGGTAACCCGCCGGCGCAGTATAAATCCTTCCAGACACAATATGTTCCTTCTCATCCGCTTGTTTGATTTGTATCTTACATTTATACTGAAGCACTTCTTCAAGTAAATCTGTTTGTTCGTTCGCGCGGTGTTGCGTAACAATAACCGGAATCGGGTAATCCCGGGGCAAAACCTCAAACAAGGCAGTAAGCACATGTAACCCACCTGCTGAAGTACCTATCACAATTGCCTGATATTGCATAGCGCATCCTATATTATTTACCGCATTTTTATATAAAGCTTCTCTTTCTTATCAGCTTGTTCAAAACAGCTTCTTCTTTCAGAAAACAAAAGAGATTCCTTATTGCCCAGACCAAGAAAGCCAAACATACACAAACTATCGTAAAAAAGATTGATCACCTGATTTTGCAGCTGTTGGTTAAAATAAATCATCACGTTACGACACGTGATGAGGTGAAACTCATTGAATGATTTATCGGTCGTAAGATTATGGGGCGCAAACACAATGTTCTGCCGAAGTGATTTATCAAACAACACCGCATCGTACCTGGCCTGGTAGTAGTTTGAAAATGAATTCTTCCCACCGGACTTGATATAATTACTTGTATATGTCTTCAAATTTCCAATTGGATAAACCCCCTCCTGCGCTGTTTGCAGAGACCCTTGATTTATATCCGTCGCATAAATGATGGAACGGCTTAACAATCCTTCTTCTCTAAGTAAAATCGCGAGTGAATAAACTTCCTCTCCTGTGGCGCATCCTGCAACCCATATCCGGATTGAAGGGTAAGTGGCGAGTCGATTAACAACTTTTTCACGAATTGCGCTGTAAAATAGTGGATCGCGAAACATTTCCGTTACGGTAACAGAAATCTCCTGTATAAACTGTTCAAAGAAATGTTCATCTGTCAACAGTAGCTTTGCCAGTTTTTCTGGTGAATCAATATGATGCTTATTCATAAAATAAACGATCCTCCTTTTCACAGAAGCTTCTGCATAGTTGGTGAAATCATATCCGTACACTAATCGGATTGATTCCAATAACCCACTAAACGTTATCTCATCAAAATTCATGGTTCGCCAAACAGGCTGCATATCCTGGTTTTTTTAACAATGCAAACCATAAAAAACTCATGCCTTTATCACCTATACAACCATACACGCATCAGCGAAATAAGCTGTGCTATATTTACCGGCTTGGAGATATAATCCGACATTCCGGCAGCCAGACATTTTTCGCGGTCTCCTTTCATGGCTTTGGCTGTTAACGCAATAATCGGAAGTTTATCGAATTCCGGTAGCTTCCTGATTTCCCTTGTTGCTTCGTAACCATCCATTTCCGGCATCATCACATCCATTAGCACCAGATCCACTTCACTTTTCTCCCGGAGTATCTGTAAAGCTGCCTTACCATTTTCGGCAACCAGACAATTCAGTCCTTCTTCTTCCAACGCATTGGTTAGTGAATAAATATTCCGCATATCATCATCAACGACAAGTATGTTTTTGTTTTTAAGTACCTCATCGGTTCTATGCAGCTTACGTATGATATTTTGTTTTTCCTTTGGCAATCGTGACTCTACGCGGTGGAGAAATAGCGTTGTTTCATCCAGCAATCGTTCAAAAGAATGCACCGTTTTAAGCACCACTGTGCTGGCAAGCTTACTCAATACATGGCTCTCTTCTTTCGTAAGGTCTTTCGCTGTATATACGACAATCGGAATCTTATTCAGTGTATTGTCGGCTTTGATTTTTCGAAGCAATTCAAATCCCAACATATCCGGCAAACCGATATCAACAATGACGCAATCAAATTTTTCATTGTGCAGCATTTCCATCGCGTCATTCCCGGAAAAGGCAGAATAACATTTTACATCACCATTTCCGATTAATTCGCAGATTGCTTTATTCTGCTGCAGATTATCTTCAACGATCAGTAACCGCTTTAATTTCCTGTTGATGAATTCTTCTATAGAATCAAACGCCTCCTGAAGCCGTTCCTTTGTAACTGGTTTTTTGATAAAATCAAAAGCGCCAAGGGATATGCCTTCTTTGCGAAGATCATGTGCAGAAATAATCTGAACAGGAAGATGCCGAAGTTGTGGATCAGCCTTTAGTTGTTGTAAAACCTCCATGCCATCCATTACTGGCAATTTGAGATCGAGCAGGATAGCATCAGGCTTGTATTGACGGGCATAGCTTAATCCGACATTTCCCTGAGTCGCTACAACGCCTTTGTAATTCCTGGCGCGGACAAAATCAAGGAGAAGTTTTGCGAAAGCAGCATCGTCTTCAATGATCAATAAAACCTTATCACTTTCATTCACATCGTTCCGGTCATCCATGATGTCGCTGTCAGGAACAAATTGTTGTACATTGTCCTCAACATAACTTTTCTCAACCTGCCTTTCCGGAAACTTCGACACATTTACCGCGCCCTGTGCTGCATTAATCCTAAAAGGTAAATAAAGTGTAAAGGTACTTCCCTTCCCTTCGTCACTCTGAAGTTGAACTTCCCCTCCCAGTGCCTGCGCCAACTCGCGGCAAATGGAAAGTCCAAGACCGGTTCCGCCGTATTTCCTCTTCGTTGATCCATCAGCCTGTTGAAAAGCTTCGAACACAATACTTTGTTTATGTTCCGGAATTCCGATGCCGTTATCAGTAACCTTAAAAGCAACAACTTCTGTTGCTTCTGCCAGTTTCATGTTTTTAAATGTCACGCCTGACGAAGGACGATCTATGGAAAGTACAACCTGGCCGTTCCTATCGGTAAATTTAAACGCATTCGATAATAAGTTTCGAAGGATCTGCTCCAACCGCTGGCGATCAGTTTCCAATGCTTTACGGCCTATGGAACGCTGGTTGACCTTTATTGTAAAATCAATCAGTTTACTTTTAGCTACTTCAGAAAACATGGAAGTCATCGCGGAAGAAATTTCTTCAAAGGACACCGGTTCTATATCAAGTTCCATTTTCCCTGACTCAACCTTTGAAAGATCAAGTATCTCATTGATGAGATTTAACAAATCAGTTCCCGAAGAATATATGTTGCGTGAAAACTCAACTTCCTTTTCTGGCAAAGCGTTGTTTTTGTTTTCAGCCAAAATCTGCGACAAGATGAGAATGCTGTTCAATGGTGTGCGTAGCTCATGCGACATGTTGGCAAGAAATTCCGATTTATACTTACTCGTTGCTTCAAGCTCACGCGCCTTATGTTCAATTTCCATTTTAGCCACACCAAGCCGTTCTTTTTGCTCTTCCAGCATATTGGCCTTCTCCTCAAGTTCCTCATTGGTTTGTTGTAGCTCTTCCTGCTGTGCTTTCAACTCCGCTTCCGATTTCTCAAGCAATATCGTTTTCTGTTCAAGCCCTTCATTGGATTGTCTTAGCTCTTCCTGTTGTGTTTCAAGTTCTTCAGCTTGTCGTTGCGTTTCTTCAAGTAATTCTTTCATTTTGGAACGCGATTGTGCACCCTGCATGGCAATGGCAATATTATCACCAGCCATTTGAAGGAATTGAAGATCCGTTGTAGAAAAATCCTGTGCGGCACCTAACTCGATTACACCCTTCACTTCGTTCTCATATAAAAACGGATAGACAAGGATGTTCTTCGGAGTCGCATTGCCCAGCCCTGAATTAATCCGTATATAATTTTCCGGCACCTCGCTAAATACAATAGGCTTTTTCTCCAGCGCCGCTTGTCCTACTAATCCTTCTCCGATTTTAATCACGTTGTTGTTGTCTTTCCTGAAATGAAAAGCATAACTACCGGCAAGCTCCAGGCGATCATTTTCTTTTATGTAAATGATACCGATTTTAGCTTTCAGGTAAGTCGCCAACTGAATGATCACATCACGCGCGAGGTCTTTAACATCCTTCTCGCCACGCATAATGTCATTCAATTCGCTGTTACCCGACAATAACCAGTTTCTGACCGAATTATCTTCAGACAACTTCCTGAGATTGCTTTTCATCCGTTCAAGTGCGATTCCCAACGTATCTCCTTCGCCGCGTATTTTGATCACCGGGCTATAATCTCCTTTACCAATTACATCAGCAACATCCGAAAACGTTGCTGTAGCCTTTACCATTTCATTAAATGATACTGCAAGGGCACCCACTTCATCCCTACTCTTTATATTCAACATCACGTTGGTATCGCCCCGTGCCATTTTATCAGCTGCGTTTTTAATGCTGAAAACCGAGCCGATAATGTCTTTAATGGTAAAGACCACCAACAGAACAATAAGAAAAATAAGCAGTGAAGCGATAACAATGCTTCGTGTTACGTTCGCAATGGAGTCACTCAACTGAGCCTCTGCCTTTCGTGTGATTATTTCAGTGGAAAAATCTTCCACTTCCTTCAACGCTTCAATGCTTCGTGAGGCAACGTTTAACCATGTTGATAGATCGGCCTTAGCATTAACGAGGCTAGGATTATAAAATACATCGTTCACAATGTCATACGTTTGAGCAACAGCTGATCCATGAAATCTCTTGTCGAAGAAAGTGCGCAGTTCCGGCGATGCAATTCTTTTAAACCTGGTAAGGTGAATTTCATGTTTACCTTTAATGGCGGCGAAAACGCCATAGGATGCACCTTCAAATTTAACTTGTGTTAACGCTATTGAGAGTTCGCTCCTCAGTTGTGCCATAAACTCTTTCGTGTACAACAACAGCAGATGCTCATCATAACTGCTCTTCAGGTTTCCATAATTTGCAGCGTGGCTTATCTCACCGATCGCATTTAAAAGAGATGTTTTTAACTCACTATAATGCCTATCAATGGGCCCAATCGGTTTGCGTGCATTAATATCACGTCGAATATGCGCCAGGCTGTCAAAGGAGATCACCTCCTTTCCATCTGCATTTTGCTCATCGAATATCTTTTCAAAAGCCATGATTGCTTTATCGGTTGATATCCATTGCGCGTTTAACTGCCCTTCACCAGCCGTACCATTTGAACTGGCATACGCAAGTACCAAAGCGCGTTCATTTTGAAGTTCATGCAGTACTTTGGAAATTTCACTAATGTAATTTACATCGGAAATTACGCGTTCTGCAGTAGCCTTATTGCTCAGTTCGTTCTTTAGGTTAATCTGTAAATAATAGAGCAAGCCCAGCAGCGGAATAAGAGAAGCTAAAATCAGCTTGGTACGAATGGATAGAGACTGCAGGAAATTCATTGTACAAGATTGGTGTGTTCGGTCTAAAAAAATTATGGCAATACCTTAGTCAAGAGAAATGATATTGTTTTTGATTGCATAGCGCACAAGATCAGCTTTGTTATCAATCCCAAGCTTCTGCAGGATATGACTTTTATGTGTTTCTACTGTTTTTATACTGATGAACAATTCATCGGCTACGTTCCTGTTACTTTTTCCGGAGGCAACAAGTGCAAGCACTTCTCTTTCGCGCTTTGTCAAGTCATTGGATGCTGGCTCTTTAACGTGATTAATTGCTATTTTACGCTGCCTGTAAAAATCATCAAACACAAGACTGGTAATGGCATCATCGAAGTAACGCTCTCCCCGATGGACTGTGCGGATTGCATCAAGTAACATTGCCTTTTCAACATCCTTAGGAAGATAACCATCAATGCCGCATTGAATACCGGCTGTGACCAGTTCCTTTCGCACTTCAGATGAAATCAGAATCACACGAATAGCATTGTTCTGTTCCTTAATCCATCGTGTGGCTTCAATGCCGGTAATCCCAGACATCATGATATCCATCAATACCAGATCGGGTTTTAAGGAAGAAGCCAGTTTTACCGCTTCCTCGCCACTTGACCCAGATCCAATAACCTGAATATCTTCTGCCTGTGTTAAAATTGCCTCAAGTCCATCCCGAATTAATCTGTGGTCGTCAATTAGCAATACCTTGATTGTAGAAGTCACTGACATATTAATCTAAGTTGTTTATCGTATGATTGAACCGTATTGTAAATTTTGTACCGACACCTGTTTTGCTTGTTACAGATATTCTGCCGCCTAAAATTTCAACAGCTTTCTTTACAATTGAAAGTCCCAGACCTGTACCGTTAATTTGTTGAACGTTAGCACCACGGTTAAAAGGAATAAAGACCCGTTCCATATCCTTTTCCTCTATGCCAATACCGCGGTCAATGACATCAATCTCTACCCCGGATTCTGTGGGCTTCACTGAGAGAAACACACGGGGCTGGCCGGGCGAAAATTTAATCGCATTGTTAATCAGGTTAATAAAAATATTACGCAATAATTTTTCATCGCTCTGTATTGTCTCAACCGGACTAAGGTATTCAAAATCCACTTCATGAGAATTATTCGTACCGCTCCTTACCTCATCAATAATTTTGAGTAAAAAACTTTTCAAATTTACCGATGAAATCGTGGGGCGCATTTTAATTGTTTCATTCTTCTCCAGTGTTAACACATCTTCGAGTAAAACGGACATGTGCTTTACCTGATCCTGAATGTTACCAAGTCGTTTTAATATTTGTTCAGACGCGTGGTGATTCGCGTCCTTTTTTATCGCATGTACATGGTGTGAAATGGAAGATAACGGCGACTTAAACTCATGCGAAGCAATTGACACAAACCGGTTTTTTATTTCAACGAGTCGCTTTTCCTTTTGCAAGGCGCTCTCTAATGCTTGCGTCCGTTCAAACACCTTTTGTTCCAGGCCTTGCCGGTATTCGGACAATTCTGTTATATTTTGTCCGATCATTAAAACACCGATCACCTGGCCATAAGCATTCTTTCGCGGCGTAGCATTCAGCAAAAAAGTCAGGCGTTTATGCTCTTTTGACTTCACCACCAATTCATAATTGGTAAGCACATCTCCTTCAATGACGCGCTGCAATACTTCGGAGAATGGATGATCAATAGCATTGTATAACAGCAGATCAAAAAACTTACGTGTATAGGCATCGTTCTTTGAATATCCCGTATGATCAGCAGCGCTTTGATTCCATTCTGTAATATACCCACGCGTATCAGTGCCCATGATAACAGCGTTAGCATTCTCTATAAGACTACCCAACTCCCTTGCTATGGTGGTGATCTTTGTCTCAAATATTTTCTGCGGCGTAACGTCCCTGCCTTCCACAACAATGTGATCTATATTCTGGCCACTATCCAGAATGATATTACACCGTACCTCCAAAAACTTTTTCTTTCCGTCTTCCGTGAAAGCGATATCAACGGGGGCAGATTGCCGGGAAGCGATCATATCCTGAAAAAACTTCAGCGCAAGGCTTCGCCAGGGTTCATCCGCAAAATCAAAAATGGGTTGACCTGGCACGATCGGGTTTTCAGTCAGCCCCTTGAGCTTACGCGCCTCATTATTTACAAACAATACAACACCTGCTGCATCAATGATCACTACCGCTATGGATAGCTGGTTACAAATCGTATAATATGTATGTTCACTCACTGCCATCATTCCTGTTTACATCAAAAGCATAATCACCCGACTACACTTTTATTAAGCCTTGTCCATAAAATTCCGAACTACATCAAAGGCAGAAGCCCCCATAAAGTCACGGAGAAGCGCCACACTCATAGGCTTTTCAAGGTACCCGATCACTGACTTAAATTCCTGCGCTTTCAGATGATCCCGTGAATCCACAGAAGAGGATACCACAACTGTGTATACACGTTCAGCATCTTTATTTTTCAACGCTTGTAGAAATTGCCAGCCATTCATCTCCGGCATATTGATATCCAATAAAATGAAATGTACTACGTCCTCATCTGTATGTTCCTCCAAATAGTTCAGTGTTTCCTTTCCGTTCAAAAAGGTGAGCGGGTCTAAGGATAGTCCGCTTTTAATTACGTTTTGCCTGTGGATAAAAAGTGTGACGGGATCATCATCAACGATAATTACTTTAAGCATCATATTATTTCTCCCCCTCCAGCGATTCAGTTTTTCGAACGATAGTCCGAATTAGTCCATCCAATTCTTTTGCTGATGTCATAATCAGATCGAGTATTTCAATATGATTGATCTCTGCATCTCCAGCATCACGTATCAGGTTGATTAATCCCATAATACGTGCAAGGGGAGCCCTTACTTCGTGAGACTGAATCCAGCCAATCTCTTTTAGCTTTGCGTTTTGAAGCTCTATGGCGGCGGTGTATTTACGCAACTCGGTAATATCCCGAAAATAAATAGATAAACCTGAAGACGAAGGAAACACACTGACATCAAGCCACATATTACCAGGCGGATAGTATTCCTGAAAATGAACGACAACATTTTCATTCAGGGCTTTATAATAATTCTGTTGAAAGATGTCTGGCAATTCCATGTTAAACACATCCCAAAGATTTTTACCGACGATCTTTTCCTTTGGTACATGGAGTTTTTCTTCGGCGATGTTATTCCAATAAGTAACAACACCGTTTTTATCAACAGCGAAAAATGCATCGGCAATACTTTCCAGGATTGCAATCTTTTCCTTATCTGCTTCCTTGAGTGTTTCTTCAGCCCTTTTTCGTTCGTGTATGTCCTGAAAACTTCCAAACAAACGAATACATTTACCGTCTTTAAATTCACCATTTCCGATAACACGAACCCATCGCGGATTACCCTTTGCTGTGGTGATCTCTAATTCAAGGTCAAAAGGCTTACCATCAACTTTACAGTGTTCAACCGCGTCCATAACAGTTTGCCGGTTTATGCCTTCTTTATAAAATAGCATACCGGAATCAGCATCGGGAATAAAGTCAGCCGGAACTTCATGTATTTCCTTGGTGATGGGTGTCCAGCTTATCTTTTGGCTTTCTACATCCATTTCCCAACCGCCTATCATGGCCAGCCGATGCACTTTGTCTAGCAAGAGTTCGAGTTCTTTATTTTTCGTAATATCCTTAGCTATTCCATGAACACCGACAATCTGGTTGTTTACAAGGATAGGCATGTTTGTAATATCCAGTATAATTTCAGTTCCATGGCTATTTAAAAATTTTGCCTGGTAACGTTGCGCTTCACCATTCAGGCATTGCTTAAATTTCGCATTAACAAAGTCAGCATCCTCCTCCGTTAAAAACCTTTTAAAATCAATTTGAAGCAATTTTCCTGCATCGAGGCCTGCAAGTTCAACCAGTGCTTTATTGGCATTGGTAAAATTCCCTTTTAGATCCAGCGAATATACGCCATCAGGATTTTGATCGAATAATGACTTATACTTTAACTGACTCTTCTGCAGTTGAATGTCTGCATTTTTAGTATCTGTAACATCCATGTTAAATCCGGTAACAGAAACCGGCGAACCATGTGAATTACGCCTGATTAAAACTTTGGATTCAATATACTTTACTTTGCCTTGCTTATCAATTATTCGCATCTCAGACTTATTGTGATCTTCCGTAAGAAGCGCCTGATCCAACTTATCTTTTAGTTCTTCCCTGTCATCTGGATGCACATGACTCAAAAAAATCTCATAAGTTGGCTCGATCTCCCCTGGCGAATATCCATAAATCCGAAATGTCTCATCGGACCATTTGTGCTTTCCTGTGGTCATATCAATCTGCCAGCTCCCGAAGTGAGCCATTTGCTCAGCCTCTTTCATCATGGCCTCATTGGCAATTACTTCCTTGAGAATTTTTCTTCGTTCACTTTCAATACGCGATTTCTCCATCGCACTTTGAATCGCAGCTGGTAATCGTTTTAAACGATCTTTCAAAATATAATCATCGGCCCCTGCCTTAATACATTGCACTGCAAATTCTTCAGAAACCGCTCCTGTTATTAAGATAAAGGGAGCCGCCAAATTAAGCGCGCTTTGACTATCGTGGTATAGTTTCAACGCTTCAAGGGAATTGAACGACGGTAGGGAATGGTCTGAGAGAATCACATCTGGCCTTACCTCATGAAGTGCGGCTTCAAATTCAACTCTTTGATTAACAACGATAGAACTGAAATCCAAACCTGCCTTCCTCAGCTCACGTTCAATCAAATCCGCATCATCCGGCGAATCTTCCAGGATCAGAATTTTTAGTTTACTATTCATAATCGTTTCTTTAATCGTTTTGAGGCGGATGATTTAGTAGCAACCAATAAAAGCCCAACTCAGATACTGCTTTCATAAAATCATCGAACTCTACCGGCTTTACTATATAACTATTCGCGCCTAGCTTATAACAAGCTTCAACATCCGGGTCTTCTTTGGATGATGTGAGTACAACCACAGGTATGCACTTTGTACGCTCATCTGAACGCAACTTTGTAAGCACCTCTATGCCATTGATCCTGGGCATTTTCAAGTCAAGCAAAATCACCTTGGGCACATTGTTAATATTACGATTGACAAATTCGCCCTGACAAAAAATAAAGTCGAGTGCTTCTGCTCCGTCTTTTAAATGAATAAGTCTGTTGGTCAGATTTCTCTTTTTCAACGCACGAATCGTGAGTTCAGCATCACTCATGTTATCTTCAACCAAAAGGATTTCTATTCCATCCGATACATTCATACTTTATTGGGTAAGTGTAAAAAAGAAAGTTGCGCCATCGTTGACTTTTCCTTCAGCCCATATTTTTCCACCATGTCGTTCAACAATCCGGTGCGAGATGGCAAGCCCAACTCCGGTACCTTCAAACTCATCGTCGCGGTGTAAGCGTTGAAAAACACCAAAAAGCTTATCATAATAAGCCATATTAAAGCCTACACCGTTATCTTTTATATAATAAACCGGAACACCATCCTGCTGCATTGTTCCAATTTCAATTTTAGCCTTATCGCTTTTCGAAGAATATTTAATGGCATTCGAAATGAGGTTCTGGAAAAGCAATTGTAACACAGCCGGATCTCCATAAACCTCACCGAGGGAATGAATCCTTAAATCCGCACGAATACTTTCAGTTCGTTTTAAATCATTGACCACATTGTCGACGATGGAATTAAGGTTTATATTAACATAATTTAATTCACGTTTTCCGATGCGTGAAAAGCTCAGCAAATCATCTACGAGCTGTCCCATCTTTTTCGCATTGGCTTTCACGATATTCAGCAGCCGGATTCCTTCAGCATCGAGCTTATCCGCATAATCCTCTATCAATATTTGCGAATACCCATTAATTGCCCGTAACGGTACGCGCAAGTCGTGAGACACGGAATAGGAGAACGACTCCAGCTCCTTATTGGCAACTACTAATTCCTTTGTACGTTCCACAACCCGTTCCTCAAGTCTGCGATTTAATTCGAGTATCTGGTCCTCCATTTTTTTTCTTTCTGTAACATCATTAGAAAGTACAAAGCGGGAAGGTTTTCCTTCATAGGTAATCTCATGTACGGTTACTTCCGCGTATATAGTGGACCCATCTTTTTTTAAATGGCGCCATATTCCTTTATTATTCGTACCCGTGGCATTCCTATCCAATTGCTGAAACATCACTTTATCCTCCGGGGGGCGAATATCAAAAGCAGTCATGGAAAGAAATTCTTCCCGGGTATAACCATATTGCAACAACGCAGAATCATTGACATCAAGAAAACGTAATGAAGGTAATTCGAGCACCCAAAGCGCCATGGGGTTGTTCTCAAAAAGATTTCTGTATTTCTCCTCACTATACTCCAATTGCACGGTGCGCTCCTGTACACGTTCTTCGAGTGTACGATTCAAACGCCTGATTATCTCCTCATGCTTTAGTCTTTCAGTAATATCCCGAAGAAAGGCAATGAAGAAATATTGATCATTTAACTTTGCCGGTGAGATGGTTAATTCCATCTCTACCTCCTTTTTGTTTTTGTGCAATGCAGGCATTTGCACACTCCGGTTTAAAAATTTAGCAACGCCTGTCTTCAAAAATCGTTTGATTCCTTGCACATGTTGTTCGCGAAAACGGTCAGGTACAAGAATGTCATGAAGGTATTGCCCTATTACCTCCTGTTCTGACCATCCGAACTTATTTTCAGCGGCTGGATTCCATCTCACTATGCGCCCTTGGCTGTCAATGACTACAACTGCATCCGGAGCATACTTGAAAATCGTATTGATTTGTTCTTGGCTGTCGTGTAGCTCGACGCGTTGGCTCTCTACGGTATCCATGAATTGAGCAACGTCGGTTTTGAGGCTATTAATTTCATCGCCAAAACCAGTTTTTGCGGTAATATTATTTTCTACTTTTACCCATGAATCACGCATCGCAGATATTTGCTGACGTAGGCTTCTTATTTCAAGGGTTTGACCTAGCATTACCTCGGCAAGCCCATTCAGACTTGATGTAATGGAATTAATTTCACTGTCAACATCAGACGAGGCCACGGTATAATCCCCCTTCGACAACCGGGCAATATGATTGAGCACTTTTCCGATGAGGTTTTCCTTTTCCATGTTAAAAATAAATCTCCAGCTTCGCGATTCAGAAACTCATACGACAAGCTTAATCGAAACCGAAAGTCTATACCGTATAGGTGTGCCGTTGTTTTTATTCTCTGCCCATATAAAACACAAATTAAAAACTGAGCGGCAGTTTGAATATAGTTTGAACGACTTAAATGATGTCATCGTCAGTTCTACAAATTACTCAATTATTCATGTTAATCCATTTGCAATGACATAATGCGTTATCTCAGCATTATTCTTTAGCCGCATCTTTTCTAAAATACGCGTCCTGTAGGTACTTACTGTAGGTACACCCAATGAAAGTTCTGCAGCAATCTGAGAAACAGATTTTCCGGAGGCAATCAGCGTCAGAGTTTGATATTCGCGATCGGATAAAAGTTCATGAGCTGCCTTTTCGCTTGTTTCATCAAAGTGTGATACGAGCAATTCCGCAACAGACAGGGTAATGTATTTCCTGCCAGTCAGTAATAAATTGATAGCTTTCCCAAGTTCCTGATCGGCTGCTGCTTTACAAAGATACCCGGCTGCACCGGCACGCAAGGCACGTACTGCAATCTGTTCTTCGCTATACATGCTAAAGACAAGGACAGGAACACTAATTGATTCAGATTTTATTTGCTTAAGTATCTCCAAGCCATTTTTATCAGGGAGATTGACATCCAGTATAAGTGCATCCCACACTTCACTTCTGACTTTTTGAAACAATTCAGTAGCGTTTGTCGCTTCACCAAATTCAATATCAGTAATTTCCCCCATCAGGATACTCCTGATACCGCTGCGAATAGCAAAATGATCATCTGCGATAAGTATTTTTCTAGATTGCATTGCCTACAGTATCGGTTTAATATGGTGTACAGCGGTTTTAATCCAGGCTACACGTGCTGAAGGGAGTTCTACCGGAATTAATTTACCCATCCATTGCGTTCGATGGTTCGGGGTTAGTCTCGTCGTGTTATTCAAAGCGCTGAAAAAGTTAATCAGGAAAATATGATATAACAAAATTAAAGATTCCTGAACACCCAGATTTTTGTTTTGACAAATAATATTACATAAAAAGCAGGTATTACTTTATGGGCTTTTTTATTGATAATTTTTAAGTGTTTATACCTAGGTATTTACTTCCGTATGCTATCAATAATGCGATTTAGTTAAGCGAATTTTGTTACGGCCTCATTATCCTGACGCGAACGTTATAGAAGTTTAATTAAAACTAAATTGCATACCTAATCGTATTTCGATTTGTATCCGACCATTTTGCATGTTTGAAAAAAGTCGAAGACCTATGCAGGGCGAATGCTTCTTTAATACCCGTTCTAAATTTCGTGGGTGACAGAAGATGGATAAACGTAACGATTCCTTCTCAATCTAAACCTTTTTACATATTGGTTAATGGCTGTGTATGCTATTCAAAATGCCGTGAGGGATGGTTATCGGCAATGGATTGGATTAATAAAATGATCAAAAAATAAAGTATGATAATAAAACAATTATGGCAATCAATACAGTTAATCTTACCAGGTTACGATTCATAGCAATCCATAACGTAAAACTCTTGTTCGTCGCCTCATCACCAAAATTACCATAGGCGCCACGATCTTCCGCGACAGCGTTCCAAAGATTATTTTTTCTATCGGGATCCACCGGTTCTGTTGTCTGCTGCCCCTTATATCCCTTTCTTGAAAGAACCCAGTCTGCATACCATGGCGCAATCTTGTTACCAATGATGGCCTGGTAGCTTGGAAAACCTACTAAAATCTCTCTCCTGTTGTGCTTTGCAGCAAAAACAATGGCGCGTGCTGCAACCTCAGGCATGTAAACTTTACCCATGGGTCTGCCTTTATTTGGAAGTTTATTTAACACCCAATCAAACTGTGTTGTATTCATCGCCGGTAATTGAACCATACATGTTTTTATATTCAGCTTATCGTGCATTAATTCAGTTCTTAAAGAATCATAAAATCCTTGTATTGCATGTTTAGAACCACAATACGCAGACTGCAAGGGAATGCCCCGGTATGCCAGGGCTGAACCAACAAATATAATTGCACCTTTGTTTCGGTTCCGCATTCTTTTTAACACGGACATCGTACAATAGACAGTACCCAGGTATGTCACATCCGTTACCCTTTTAAATTCTCCAGGTGTGATGTTATGAAATGGTGCGAAAACACTATTCATCGCATTGTTGACAAGCACATCGATTGCGCCGAAATGTTCTTCAATCTTTGCAATGGCTTCCTCGAGCTGTTCTGCATCGGCAACATCTGCCATGATGGAGAGCGCTTCACCTCCATAGACCTCAATCTCTTTTTTAGTACCCTCCAATTGAGAAGGATCGCGGGCAATCAGTGCAACCTTAGCACCTTGTTTTGCAAAAGCCCATGCAGCCACCCGGCCTACACCACCGGTAGCACCCGTTATTACAATCACTTTATCCTGAAAAAACTTTCGGTTACTTTCAAACAAAATGCGCCAGCCGCCGCCATATTGATGTGCGATCTTACCTTGTATCAATGAAAACATGGCAATCAGTAAACCTGATATTACTGAAATCCAGATTGCATCCTGTTGTTGATACGATATCATAAAAGGTGATATGACGAGCCATAGGCCTGCCAATAAATTAAAATAACGGATCGACCTGTTTACTTCCCATATCGCAGCAATTGCTATGGTAATAATGAGCGGACCTACAACGTAGTGATTATTCGCTGCGTTCTTGTCAAAGTGAAGCAATCCAGGTGAAACCATAATCCAGATACCGATCAATGTATTGATGACTGCAGCCCACATATTATTGCACTTGTTGAATTACAGTTTCATTTCCCCAAAACGCTTTCCATGTTGAATGCCCTTGTTGCTTTACCCGTTGCAGATATTGAAGGCTAGCCAGCAGTTCGTCCATCGCCGGACTTATCATAACGATAGAAATTATTGCCGTTACAATACACAGCGTACACCACGCTCCTACCACTAAAGGTTGCAGAATAATCAACAGTACGCTCACCATACCAAGTGGTCCTATCGCAATACCAAACAAAACGACGATCCATGGTTTCGTCTTCCACCGCATTGTGCCGCCTATGGCACCCGTTATAACGTCAAGAATATATCCTAACGCGCCAAGCACGGCATCAGGTATTGGAAGGGCTTTTGAAATGGATGAATTTAAAACCTTCACACTTCCGTCTCCGAAAAATGGATCCCATACCGTTGTAAAAACATCCAACTGATACAATCCCATATACATTGCAATTTGAAACCCAATGAATGCAACGGCAATCAAAGGCCATCGTTGTGACCATGCTGAAGGATTATAGTCCCAGGAAGGTGGTATGTGAATGGATTTACTTTCCATGCAGAAGCATATCAAAACGCCATGCCATATAACGCTGTCCGCCTCTGGTGTTATTCCCGTTCGGCGCGAAAGGCCAGCTTTCTTTTGATTATTTCCCATAACTGTTCCTGCCAGCTCATCAACGTTCCAATGATAAAGAAGTCCCGCAGATTGGTTTTTATCGTATGACGCATTATTCTCACCACGAGGTCTTTTTCAACCTCACCCACTTCATTTACATGTACCAGCAGCTCAATCGCCAATAAGGCGAGTAATGCTCCAATAAGAAAAAGAAAATTCCAGTCGTGAAGTGATAGCAGATGAAAAACGTTTTGTGATTGCGGACTCATCCATTCAATGTTTACGGTGAGTGAACGATTTGTAAAGTAATCCGCAAGGCGGCCGCCGATCAAAGGCCCGATTGAACCGAAGAAAGAAAGCACCATATTTCGTGCTGAAAGGTAAACAATAGCGTTTTCTTTAGGTGCAAGCTTTAACCCGAGGTTGGTAATGGAAAGATTAATCCCTGCTGTAGCTACGCCCATAAAACAATGAATAATAGCTAGCAAAAGTAGGTTCGCATACAGGTTTGTATAAAGCCCAACAAAAATCCAGGCGATGATGCATACCACATACAACGGGGCGCCTATTGCAATAATCGTTTTATTACTATACCTGTCTGCATAAATGCCCCACATCCGAATGGTGAAAATGCTTGCCAGTTGGCTGAGAATTGTTAACCCGATAATATAAGACAAAGAGAGATTGAGACTCTTCATCATAAAAACAGTAAAAAAAGGAGTTGCAATACTGAGCGCAAATACCCATGCAGAATTGAAGGCCAGCAACCGCTGAAAATTTCCATCGCAAAGTGGTTGCTTGAAAAGCTTAAACATGTTTTCACGGCGCATAATGGATATCGGTTCTTTCACGCGAGCGAGAATAAACGCGCCAATGATTCCTACGCATCCACCAATCATAAACATGATCGCATAGGTATTTAAAGCAAGTTGCGGATACTGTGATTTAATATAATCCAGCAGTAACGCGAGTGTCAGACTTAGACCAACGTTTAACATTTGCGTATAGCTACTGCGTTTAGAAAAGTAAGTCCCCAGCTTTTTTTCAGGCACGATATCTTTCATCCATGAATTCCAACTTGGTCCGGCG
>Ga0196965_1000192_pt1 | contig 44038 bp, 43 predicted proteins | sample S1_20metaG_FD_148668 | JGI IMG/M metagenome (GOLD analysis project Ga0196965, IMG submission 148668) | Soil microbial communities from Anza Borrego desert, Southern California, United States - S1_20 | ecosystem: Environmental > Terrestrial > Soil > Desert | place: USA: California | collected...
CAAAGGATACAAAGATGTTTATCAATTCATCTAACACAATAAAAAGTAAGATTTTGCAAGCAGCCATGGAAATAGATGAAGATTATAGGGAATACAGAAGAAAACTAAATAGTGAAATTAGGGTTCCAGTAATCTAATTTATAGTACAAGCAGTTCCAGTTCTAAAATAGTTGTAGGTTATGGAATAATGAAGGATTCAGAAGTTAAAGCATCAGAGAGAATACACGAATCAACATGGATCACACTTACCATATTAGGTTCTACTATACTGATTACTATGTATGGAGAAACTATGTTGTTACCAGCTATAGGTGACATAATCAAGGAATTTGACATTTCTTATAGCACCTCTTCTTGGATCCTGACTGCATACTTGATATCAGGAGCAGTAATGACACCTATAGCTGGCAAATTATCTGATATCTACGGCAGAAAAAAAATGGTATTAATAATTTTTATAATTTATATCATAGGAATTGCAATAGGAGGTGTTTCTAGTAATATTTACATGCTAATTCTGGCACGAGTAATACAGGGAATCGGAATATCCATGTTCCCTATTGCATTTGGAATTATAAGGGACCAATTTCCTGTTTCAAAGATTGCAATTGGAGTAGGCATATTTAGTTCAATGTTTGCAGCAGGTTCAGTAGTTGGTATAGCCATTGGAGGTACAGTTATCAAGAACTTGGGATGGCAGGCCACCTTCTTTACAATTATTCCGATTGCTATTATCCTCTGGTGTGTCATCCAAAAACGAATAAGAAATGATAAACCAGCAGATAATAATAGAAAAGACTCGGGTAAAAGTCCCGAATTTGCAAAGGATAGAGAAGAATCTGTTTTTATAGATAATGTAAATCCAGTTTTAAAGCAGCATATCGATATAAAGGGTGCTCTTGCGTTGGCCTTTTCAATTTCATTTTTTCTATTAACTCTCACATACTTTGCAAATATTAATGGAGAATCCCATAACCATAAACCCCTAGATGATATAGTATTAGCTACTTTGGGTGCTCTGACCGTAGTATCGATTATAACATTTGTATTTATCGAGAGAAAGGCAAAAGAACCATTAATTCCCCTGAAACTAATTACAGACAAAATATTACTTCCTTCAAATATCATTCTGCTGGTTTTTGGTATAACTATGTTTATGGTTTACCAAACAATTCCAATACTAGTAACGAGTCCAATTCCATTGGGATTTGGCGGGGATGCAATTCAAAGCGCCATGATACAACTGCCATTCATGATAGTATTCTTAATATTTGCTCCTTCTTCTGGATTTATTGTATCAAAAATCGGAAATTTTAAGCCCATTATTGTAGGAAGTATTTTGACTACAGTAGGATTTGCAAGTTTGTTTATGTTTCATGTGAATGAACTAATGATTGCATTAAATTTAGTTATAATATCTGCAGGCCTGTCATTAACTCAAGTTGGAGCTTTCAACATCACTTTACAACATACTCCCCACCAGTTTAGCGGAGTTTCAATAGGTATTTCAGTAGTATTGGTTTTGATGGGTAGTTCAATAGGTCCTGTTATAGCATCATCATTTATGCAAACTTTTCAAGAGACCATAGACGGAATAGCTGGGGAATCTTATCCTGCGCCCTTATCTTACAACCTCATTTTTCTAACGGCGATCATTATATCACTAATATCATTCCCATGTATAATATTATTAAGAAAGCGAACTTCAAGTGCACTGTTAAATAGAGTTGGAGAATCAGACAGAGAATTATAAAAAAAATCAAAATTTAACAAAATGTAACAATTGGTGAAAGTATCTCTACCACACCGATTTTTAAGAATGATTAGAATTAAGACTATCACAAAATTGGCATCTGAATTGATCATTCTATATAGGCATTATTTGAACAGAAACATTCAAAGGAATACCCCCAGCTCTCAACCCGATCCTAATATTTCCATCCTCGTATGCAATATCTCCAATACTATCTCTTAATCCTCTAGATGCAAAATGCAAATGATTGCTTTTCAATTTTAGTAGATATATTCCATCCTTTTCGTTATAATATCCAGATATGAATTGCAAATTCCCTCCTTTAATCAATTCGTCAAGTTCCCTACATACAGGCTTCAATAGTTTCCATGCAATTTCTTCATTGACTAATTTCATTATCAAATTAGATTTTAAATTAATTGTCCTTATTATTGTTCATTCAAAATAAAACCAATATATATTTAGCCACGTCATTTTCGGTTAGACGTATCCATCAGTTTATGGGAATTTATATAATTTTTTAAATATTTTGTTTGATTATTATCAATGCTCATTGTTGATAGAATTATAAATTTAAGAAAGATGGTAATTTAGTTATAAAGTGGCAATATCTAACTCAGAGATTGCAAAGATTTTTCGCAAGATCTCATTCTTATTAGAAATTGATTCAAGCAAGGAAGATATAAAAACTAATAGGAATGCGAACTTTAAGAATAGAGCCTATTCTAGAGCCGCCGACCAAATCGAGAACCTGCCTGTCTCGATTGCATCAATATATAAAGAAAACGGTTTAAGTGGTTTGTTACAAATTCCTTCGATTGGTAAAGCAATTTCATCTAAAATTGAGGAATATCTCAATACAGGCAAGATTGAATATTATGAAGCGCTAAAACTAAAGTATCCTATAGAAATCGAAGACTTTTTAGCATTAGAAGGAATAGGCCCCAAGACACTTAGAGCAATTATTGATACTACACCCATAAAAAATCTTGATGATCTAGAGAAATTAGCGAAAGAGGAAAAACTGCGGAAAATTCCGGGATTTTCTCAAAAGAAAGAATCAAACATACTTAATAAGATTGAATCATACCGCAAAGGCGGGTCAAGATTTTTGTTAGGAGATATTTACCCTTTAGTAGATCAAATTGAAAAGTATTTGACAAATCAAAAGAACATAGTAGAGACTATTGTGGTTGGCTCTTATAGAAGAATGAAAGAAACGGTTGGTGATATTGATTTCCTAGTAGTTACAGAACATCCTGTTAATGTGATTGAAAGCTTCATAAAAATGCCACAAGTAAAGGATGTTATTAGTCAAGGTACATCAAAGGCCTTTGTGAAACTAAACAATGGGATTGATGTTGATTTGCTAGTAGTTCCTCAAGACAGTTATGGAGCAGCATCTTTATATTTTACTGGAAGTAAGGAACATGGAATATCACTACGAAGACTAGCACAAGCTCGTGGATATCGCTTGAACGAATGGGGTCTTTTTGATAACTCCACGGATTCCAAATTAGCTGGCGAAACAGAATCAGAAATATATGGCTTATTAGATCTTGAGTGGATTCCTCCTGAAATGAGGGAGAATCATGGAGAAATTGAATTAGCCAAAAAAGGATCGATGAATTGGACCGAGAAGGTAGAGAATCTAATTGATTATGCAGACTTGAAGGGTGATTTACAAGTTCATTCTAATAAAACTGATGGCCAGATGTCTATTGAGGAAATGGCCTACTTTGCAAGAACCACGTTTGGATTAGATTATATTGCTATAACGGATCACACAAAAAGCCTAAGTATCACAGGAGGTCTAGACGAGCAACAACTTCTAAATCAAGTAACTGAAATACAGGAAATAAATGATAAGATCAAAAGTGGCGATTTCTTTGTAGAGGAAAATATACCAAAGGGTAGAAAATCAATTCAAAATTTGGATCTGATTAATGGAAAAAATCCCAAAAATAGCAACATTAAAAATGATAAAGATTTTAGGATATTGGTCGCTGCGGAAGTTAATATCCTAAAAGACGGATCATTAGATATTTCTAACAATGTTTTGGATAAGCTTGATGTAGTTGGTGCTGCAATACACTCGAGTTTTACGTTATCTGAAGATATACAAACAAAAAGGTTAATAGATGCTGCCCGCAATCCCAGTGTTGATATAATATTCCATCCAACAGGCAGAATTATCAATAAAAGAGAAGGATATCCAGTAAACATTTCAAAATTACTATCAGTTGCTTTGGAAACTAACACTATTGTAGAAGTTGATGCGCATTATAATAGACTCGATATTAGAGATGAATATATAAGAATGGCAATCGAAAATGGGGTAAAACTGGTTATTGATTCAGATGCACACCATCCAATTCATTATGCATTTTTGAAATTCGGTATATCGCAAGCAAGAAGGGGCTGGGCAGAAAGGAAAGATATTCTAAACACACTTTCTGTAGTAGATTTATTAAAGAATCTAAAATAGGAAAAACATAGTATGATACAATAATAGCATAGCATTTGATTCCAAACACGATTTAAAACTCGAACAAATAAGATTTGATAATGCGATTTCCTTATCTTCAAATAGTTTTGCTCCTAAATCTAAATACCCCTGTATGCAATCTAGAAGTAGTAATGAAGTAAAGGAAAGGATCAGAAACAAATGGAATCAATTATTGAGATCAAGTCTAAATAACATTTCAGAAAACATGTCAGGAGGAACTCCACCATCAGTTTTTGTTTCAAGTTATTTCTATCCTAAGGTGAATATCGGACCTTTGATTTCAACGTTTTATGGCGAAAACGCAACTTTATTGGACTACCCTGAAGGATGGTCAGGAAAAAAATTGGAAGACATAATAAGTTACAAGCTGTCATTAATCCGAGGAACAAGATCAACTCCAGTGGATGTTCATATGAGTGCCAATAAATATATTGAATTATTACAAGAATTATCAATGGCAAATAAATCCCCAGATATTGAAGTAGTATTTGATAAAAAGCCCATCCCTAAATTTTCCGAAATGATGAGTTCATTAGTAACAGACTCTGATCCAGTTCAATATGGTTTAGTATCAAAAATAAAAGAATTAAAGATTCCTAGCGGAATCAAAGTAGATAAAAGAATTGAAAAGGTATACTATGATAAGGATTTGAATGCAAATGAAGCTATTAACACCCTGTACAAGGACGGAACGGAAGTTAGTAAATTAATTAAGATCATGAGTATGGGAATGTTAGGATCGAGTAAAAAGAGAAAAATTGTACCCACGAAATGGAGCATTACTGCAATTGATCAAATTATATCTTCTAGGCTAATTAAAAAATTGGCGGATTATTCGTCAATAGATGAATTTAAAGTACATAGTTATACACATTTAGGAAACTATTTTGCAGTCATCCTGATTCCAGAGCATGAATGGAGTTTTGAAATGCATGAGGCCTGGCTTGACAATAGAGGACACACAGAGGTTGAAACAGAAACAGAGATTCATGGTTCTTTAAATAATTATCCCAAGATAGGCGGGTCATATTTTGCAGCTAGGCTTGCAATCAGCGAATACTTGGATCTTAATAGGAAGAAGGCAGCAGCTATAGTTATTAGAGAAATATATCCCGAATATGTAATTCCCGTCGGGGTTTGGCAAATTAGAGAGGGACTCAGAAAGGCCATGAAAAATAAAAGCGATGTTTTTGATAACTTGGATAAAGCATTAGACCGTGCATGTATGAAAACTAATTTATCTAAAAACGAATGGTCACATAACAGTAAAATCATAAAGTCAATCAAACATCAAAAAAGATTGTTTGACTATTTCTAATAGTATATAACCAAGGTATATATTAGAAATTTAGAATCTAACAATCACCAATCTGACCAAAAAATTCGGTTTGGAAGTAGATGATAATGATTCTAAGAACATTTATCAAAAATTTATTAGCCCTAAAGACGATTTTAGTGTATTAATATGGCCATCATTGAACAATGTCAAGAGTGCAAAGCAATTGATAAAAAAAAGTATTGTGGAAATTGTAAAAAATCGATAGATTATTTTGAAGTATTTAAGTATTCTATAGGTAGTGACAATAAAGTTAACATGATACCTATCCACATAGTGAAGGCATATACCTGGAATGATGTAATCAAATTTGTAAAAGACAAACATTTCTCAGATGATCTTAAACCTGATATTAATTGCGAAAAAGACTTTACATATATTGATGGAAAAATGGCTTCTAGTGATTTAACTAATCATTCAATTCCGAATATCAAAGGTTGTAGAATATATATGAACAATAAAATCGCTTCATCTACTGTAAGTAACAGTGCAAAGGATTTCAATGAGATTATAGATATTACCCGTTCAAATGTATGATTATTTGAAATCTAAAGAGTATCTAGATCTAGTTTTATATAAGAAATATCTCTATATGGCTTTTTCTGTGGTTTGTATATTGACCCAGGCAGATCTAAGTCAAGTTTACAAGAAAAAGGTTGAGAAAACAAGACAATTACTTGATTTTCAATATTTTAGTCTAATGATTGGAATTATAAATGCAATGGTCAACAATCCTCCAATCATCCAAGCCGTTGAATAATTAAAGGTTTTGACTAAGAGAGAAAATAAGAAAGGAACCCAAAAGGCACCTAGAAGCGACAATCCATTTACGTAACTAACTGCCAAAATTTCATAATTTGGTATTCTCAATTTCTCTACCGCTATTCTTCTAGCCATAGTATATGGAATTACAAATCCTCCTGACGCGAAGATTCCAATAAGTACTATGCTAGGTATCAGAATTGAAATATTAGTAAAAGAAAAAAAAGCTATATTAGTTGACATAATTATCCCACAAGTAAGTAACAAAACAATTTCTTTTTTAACAGATTTTTTCTTTGTAAGGCGATCATATATTTTTCCAAATAGTGGAGCAAATAGGACATTTACAACTAGAGTTAACATTCCGATTAGACCTGCTATGGTTGATGTTACATCAAATTCAACTTTAAGATATAAAACCATAAAGGTTGATACCAAATTCCAGCCAACTTGAATTCCCAGAAGTGAAAGTGCAACTATAAGTATTGACTTATTTAATAAAAGGCTTCTCAAACTGCTGATGTCTACCAGAAAATTGAATATCGGTTTCTTATTGGTCATGTTCTCTTTTAAAGTAAATCTATCAATATTCGATGCATTTCTTATTATCTTTTCATTTTCATTGGTGTGGAGTTTAGCTTTAGATGTTTTTTTATGCAAAGCATAATACAATAATAGGGCGCTGGTAATTCCTAATACTCCGCTAAACACCAAACTCATCCGCCATCCAATAATTTCAGCAAGAACTATCCATCCAAAAATCCCAACTATACCGCCCAAAGAATGAGCAGAATTCAAGATACCTACACCTAAGCCATCAGATCCTTTACCCAAATATCTTGAGATAATGATGACACTTGGTCCAAAGAAAAATGCCATTCCGACCCCCACCAGAAATCTTAGAACTATCATTTGATATATTTCGGACACGAATCCAGAAAGAAGAGAAGAAGCAGATAATAACATTGTTCCAAAAATTAGAATCAATTTAGGATCATATTTTGCAGACAGTATCCCCGCGGGAATTTGAAAAATCCCTATTCCTATAAGAAAACTTGATGTAACCAGTCCAAGCATAGAAACATCTTGATTAAAATCAATTAAAATTAGGTAAAATATCGAAGAAATATTAAACCAATTGACAGCATACAATATTCTAGCAAGTATTATGGAAATTATGGGCAGAGAAAATACTTGCTTTATTGAAGACATCTCAGTGTACAGACACATTTTAGTATATATACATCTTGCAATAACTGACAAGATTTCTACCAAGCAGTCTTTTAAAAGTGAAACCTAAATATAATATTAGAAATATTAGGCTGAAACTACATATATCTGCCCCTATGTTAAATTACAGATGGAATGCCCTACATGTCTAGCCCAATTTCATTCAAAAATGAATAATGCAGTAGTTGGGAAGAACAAAAGAAATGTAAATATTTTCATATATTTTCAATTATGTCCAGAATGTGAAGAGCCCATAGTTGGAATTAAAGAGGCCAGCAAAGGGGAAATCTATATGAATCCAAATAACACTGATGGGCTAGTGCTACTAAAGAAGGAACGCAGACGCTAAGGGTAACAATCAGTTAGTATTGGTACAGGCTTAACACGATCTACATAAAGCTTTAGAATAATTTCTTTTTCCATACACAAGCGATACTTTCAAGAATCAAGAATTAAAGTTAGATTATTTGTATTAAACATCATAGTAGAACTTAAACTGATTGGCTAAAGATTGATCATTTCCAAATTCAAGAATCTCTTTATTCTTAAGTTCTAAATAAGTGCTAATCAAATCAGAATGAAAGCAAAGGTTTAGGAAATTAGAATCAGTTTTTAGAGCAGATAAGCCCTCTTCCAAGCTACCCGGAAGTACTTTTACTCCGAATTCTTTTCTCCTTGAGTCCGACATTTTATATATGTCTTCGCTAACAGGATCGCCAGGCTCAATTTTTTTATTAACTCCGTCTAATCCAGCTGCCACTATAGCAGAAAAAGCTAAGTAAGGATTTGCAGATGGATCTGGTGCTCGATATTCAATCCTCTTTAAACTAGAGCTCTTTTTTTCATTAATTGGAACTCTTACTACTGCAGATCTATTTCCCCTAGCCCAGGCAACATAAACAGGTGCTTCAAAACCAGGAATAATTCTTTTGTAAGAATTTATTGTTGGTGTTACGATAGCAGCTAACGAATTTGCATGCTCAAGGATACCTCCAATAAAGTAGCGCCCGGTTTGACTCAATTCAGCATATTCATCAGCTTCATCATAAAAGAGATTTACATTTTTGTTTGAAGATTTTGTCCATAAGCTAATGCTGACATGCATCCCAGAGCCGTTATCACTGTTTGAAGGAGTTTGAGTATCAAAAATTGGTTTTGGCATAAAATTTGCAACTTTATTATATTTTTTTGCAATATTTCTTACAATATCCTTATAGATCTGAACATTATCCGCAGAACGAGTCAAATAGTTATGTATAAAATTGATTTCAATTTGACCACTACTAGCAACTTCATGGTTCATATTGGTCACGTCAATATCGTAAAAGTTTTTGAGGATATCAGCAACTTCAAACCTAAATTCTATTAGTGAATCTTGAAAAGTCGGAACATCATATCCGGATTTTCTTCGTATAGGATACTTTCCTACACCATACTGTTCAGTGGAGAGAACAGCTACGTTTTTGACTTTCTCATGTCGACTTACATTATCCTCAGTGATACCATTTTTATCCATATCGAATAATATTTGATCAAATATGAAACATTCTACCTCTGCACCTATTTGACAGGTAATTTGACTTAAGGCGAGGTGTTCTTCTAAGGCTTGAGAAACACTGCGTGGATCTTTTATGGACCTTCCCTGATCAAACCCATTAAAAACATCCGCAATTACTGTTAGTATTTCGTAGCTAGACAAAGGTATTTTTCTTAGTGTTTTTCTATCTGGAAATAACATCATATCAGACTCATCTATGGTTGCAAAGCCTTTGACAGACGATCCGTCTAATCCGATCCCTTTTCTAAATACATCCTGAATTGACTCCTTATCTATTTGGATGTACTTCGCGAGAAACTTCCCCAGAAGATCAGTATATCTTATTTGCATGAAATCCTTTGCAGCAGATTCGGCAGTATATTTACCAGCCATAGATGTATCTTCCAAAGATTGAACCCTAACTATACCTATAAAAAACAAGGGATAAATAATTTTGTTAACAATTCCAAATTTCATTTTTATGTGACAATTACTCTTAAGGTGGTTGAGTAATCGGATAAGCATGGCAAGTACTAGGTTAATTGAATGGCAATAATCAGTTTATTTACTTATGTTTATAATCTCATTTCAAAATTACCAAACTATTGAAATTTATTGAAAAAATATTCATTTACACTATGGATATACACAGTTTCCTGTGTAGCGATCAATAATGATAATCGCCTTTGTAGGACAGGTTTTTGCTGCATCCATTATTGTATCGAAATCTTCGGCTGTTTCTGAAATTACTATTGCTTTTGGGTTTATTTGTCTGTTCTTTTCTACCACAAATACTTTTGGGGCCAATACCTCACAACTTCCAAAAGCCAAACACAGTGAAGGTTCTACTATTATTCGATATTGGCTTTGTAAAATAGGTGAATTAGTTTTTTCGCCAAGATTATAGACAGTATTAGCATTTAGTTCTTTTTCACCAAAAAATGTATTAACATCATAATAATAGTAATCTTCTGTTTTTTCATTTGAGTTTACAAATCTAGTATCTGAATCAGAGGCATTTGTATTAGACTCGTTGAATTTATCCTCATCATCAATTATTGCGGATTTGGAATTTTTAAGTGTCTTATCATAAATTCGTCTTTTTTCAGGATCAGAAAGGTTCTCAAAGGCAATATTAATTCTTTTCATGACATCTTCTGATACTTTTGAATTTCGGTCAGGATGATATTTGCGAGCTAGTCGTCGAAATGCAATTTTAATCTCTTTGGGACTTGCATTTTCGTTTATATCCAATATCTTGTAATAATTATTGTCATCCAACCAACTATTCTAAAGATAATGATTGATACAATTAATATATAGATATTCTATTTTGCAAAGAATCTTGTACATAAGTGGCGTATTTCTATTTTTTTGAAACGGAGATATAGATAGATTAATGAATCGGAAAACTTTGTTATGAAATTTAATGAGTTAACAAACCCAACGGCATTGATTTAAATTTCATACTTGATACGTTGAGAAAATAAAACAAAAGTTTATTCAGTATTGAAGATAATATAGTGTTGGTTAAGTAACAATGACCGATCATAAGTCCTCTTCTTCCTTTTCACCCCACCCAAACAGGCGCAGAAATGGTTTGCTGGGACGTGTTGTAATGTACATAATAATGGGACTGATCATTCCTTTTATACTAAAGAGAATTAGAAATCAATTAATTAAAGAACAATTGTTACGTTGTGAAAGGTGCAAGAGAAAAATGCAGAGGATAAACCAAAAAGAGTACTATTGCAAGTATTGTAAAATTATAAGATTAGATGATCGTTAGACAATGTATTTTTCCGACACATATACCATGAAAAGAGGATTAAGATGTAAATTAAATACTTTCGGAATTGAAATTACAGTTGGGATCTGCAATTAGTAAAATTCGGTCACCTCATTGCCTTTTCTTTTTCTCAACTTGATACATAATTTGTAATTATAGATTCAAATACTATTGATTGCAACTATCAAGTAAAATTTCATACCAATCCAACATCAATAGTTAATGAGCAAAAGAAAATCTTAAGAAGATTATGAGGGTTTTGTTATCCGCGTTCTTAATTCATAATTGACTTCAAACATTGTCAAAATATCTTTTAAATTTTCACTTGCCGAAAACCTGCAAACTGTAATCCAATCTCTTTTTATGTTTGCTTTAATTTCACAAATACCATCTTTAGGAATATTCATTGTTTCTACATCAAACCTAATTCGCAATTTCTCCTCCAATTGAGACTTTATAGGATCTATAGCCATTATCAGGATTTTTTGCATTATAGTGTCACGGGATTAATCTTCATCTGATGTTAAGTTATTTAGTTGTTTAGATAAAAGCCTTTTTGTTCAAATCATGAAACCACTTTTTTGAAAATCATATTTTAATAAGGAAGGTAATCATAATTTTTATCATGACGTCTAATGTTCATGGCGACAATAAATCATCAAAGACTACAACACTAAAAGTAGCTGAAGCTGAGCAGCGAGACGTAGGTAGGAAAATAGCTCGAGTGGACCCTGCTGTTGCAGAAGCACTTAACATAATTAGTGGTGATGCCCTTGAAATATCGTCTCTTGGTAGAAAGACTACTGTGTTGAGTTGGCCAGCTAAAGAGAGCGATAGGGACAAAGGTCTTATTCGGATGGATGGTCTTATTCGAAACCGGTTAGATGTAGGGATTAACGATCTGGTTGAAATCAAAGTTGTGGAATCAAAAATAGCCAAAGATATAACATTTGCTCCAACTGAGCCCCTGAGAATCATGGGTGCTGAAGAATATCTTGCAGAATATCTCAATGGGACACTTATGACCAAAGGCGATACGATTCCTATTAGTGTGATGGGGAGACGGATCGACTTGGTGGTAATTTCAACACATCCGTCGGGTCCAGTCATAATAAGTGACACTACTCAAATAGTTGTGTCTGAAGAAACCTCAAAAGCAATTCAAATATCACAAGAAGGAGGGGGTGGTGCTTCCATTACCTACGAAGACATAGGAGGTCTAGGTGACGCCGTTGCAAGAGTAAGAGAAATGATCGAATTACCTCTAAGACATCCGGAATTGTTTAAGAGATTAGGTGTAGAGGCGCCTAAAGGAGTATTATTGCATGGTCCTCCAGGAACTGGTAAAACACTATTGGCAAAAGCAGTTGCAAATGAGACTAATTCGAATTTCTTTACAATCGGTGGACCAGAAATAATGAGCAAATATCATGGGGAGTCGGAGGAAAGATTAAGAAATGTATTTCAGGAAGCCGAAAAGAATGCACCATCTATCATATTCATAGATGAAATAGACTCGATTGCTCCAAAAAGAGAAGAAGTAACGGGCGAGGTTGAGAGAAGAATAGTTGCTCAATTATTATCACTAATGGACGGCATGACCTCTAGAGGCAAAGTCGTGGTTATAGCAGCTACTAACAGAATAAACGCTATCGACCCAGCACTTAGACGACCTGGCAGATTTGATAGAGAGATTGAAATAGGAGTTCCAAACAGAGATGGACGGCTCGAAGTCCTTCAAATTCATACAAGGGGAATGCCACTGGACAAAGATGTTGATTTACAAAAATTAGCAGATATTTCTCATGGTTTTGTAGGAGCAGATCTCCAGGCATTAGCCAAAGAAGCTGCCATGCGGGCATTAAGAAGGGTTCTGCCGGATATCAATCTCTCAAGCGAAAGTATTCCTCTTGATACTTTAAGAAAAATCATTGTGAGAATGCAAGATTTTATGGATGTTATTAAAGAGACAGAACCTTCAGCCATGCGAGAGGTATTTGTAGAAGTACCGGATATTAAATGGGAAGATATAGGAGGCTTGTCAACGATTAAACAAGAGCTTCAAGAAGCAGTCGAATGGCCATTAAAATACCTAGGTGTTTTTACATATGCTGATGCAACACCACCAAAAGGGATACTTCTCTATGGACCACCTGGTACCGGCAAAACATTAATGGCAAAAGCAGCAGCGAATGAAAGTGAAGCCAATTTTATCAGCATCAAGGGACCCGAATTACTTAGCAAATGGGTTGGAGAGTCCGAAAAGGGAGTAAGAGAAATCTTTAGAAAAGCTAGACAAGCAGCACCGTGCATAATTTTCTTTGACGAATTAGACGCTATTGCACCTACAAGGGGAGGAGACCATGGTGATTCACATGTTACTGAAAGAGTGATTAGTCAATTTTTGACTGAGATGGATGGCTTAGAGATATTAACAAATGTTGTAGTAATAGGTGCAACAAATCGCCCAGATATAATAGACCCAGCTTTACTAAGACCTGGCAGATTTGATAGAATCTTATACGTTCCGCCACCAGATACAGATTCTAGACTGCAAATACTCAAGATCCATACGAAGAAAAAACCCTTATCTGATGATGTGAATATTAAAGATCTGGCAGATAAGACAAGCGGATACACTGGAGCTGACCTTGCTTCATTATCATCAGCTGCAGTTATGTTAGCATTGAGAGAACACATTACAAAATACCCCGATTCAAAAGAAGCAGAAAAACAAACTAGAGAGTTGAAAATTAGTATGAAACATTTTGAAGAGGCAATGAAAAAAATCCGACCTTTATCAAGTCAAGAATTAGACATGTACAAGAATGTCGCAAATCAATTCGGTAGGGTAGACCGTTAATACAATAGATAATTTTTTTTATCTAGAAGTATACTTATCAAAGTAAAAGAAAAGGTTAGTGCCTCTCCAAACACAATAGTATTGCCTTAGGTATAATCGACCAATTAACCTGACAATTTTTTTAATAAAGAAATAGAATCTAACTATAGTCTATTCTTCCTTCGACTTTATGATTTGCCCAATTTTCAAAGACACGGATAACATCATCTCTTGAATCATTCTTTTTCAGTAAGTTAGCAAGACCTATTGCTGTTCTCACATTTTTTGTATTAGAATCAATCAATAAAATCTCAATCATTTCATTAATTTCTTCGGGAAGTTTATTTTGGAGACAGAACTTAACTACATTCAAACATTCCTTGTCTGTATATTCATTCAAATGATACTCTTGAAATCGTGATCTCACAGGTTTTGACAAACTTACTACACTATTGGAAGTAGCAAAAACTTTGATATTTTCAAACTTAAAATCATATCGAATTTGTTTTAAGGACTTTACTATTCTTCCGTCATTTAATAAGCCAAGTAAAGAGTTCATATCATTTTTTCGAAGTTTGTCAATTTCGTCAATAATTACCAGTCTTGCTCTTCTGTTATTGTATAATTCCTCAATTAATCCTGCTCCAGTGGTGTTTGAAGCATCAAAGTAGAAGACATTGTTACATTTTTCCTGGATTGTCGTCATAAATAGGGTTTTTGAAGTTGCTGAAGGACCAATAAGTAAAATGTTGATTTGATCATCAGATATCAAGGCACGAAAAAGGTTTTCTTTCATGCCATCCAGTCATTAAATATTCGAAAAAAATTCTATAGATTGATCTTGTTTGGTACTAGATGAATATTTTTCCTTCATTAATGAATGTCGTGGTAATCTTATACGGTTAAACCGATCTTTTACATCAAACATTCAGATGATTTATAAAATAGCTTTTGTACTTAAGCTTTTCCATCCAAAGTACTGTTTTAATTTCTTATTGTTTATAATTAAGTGGCAATTTAGCTCGCGGTCCATATATATGCCAAGGCAGTAACAATTCATAAATATATATTTAAAAAATTGTAGATCATTATAGTCACTAGCAAAAGTATGCATTTACGCTATAATAATAAGATTTATTCGGACATATATTACAGTCAGAATCAATAATTACAATATTTGTGATTCACAGCCCTTGTCCTTTTATCGATTTTTCCATATCCAAAAGTTTTTGAATTCGTTTCTCTACAGGAGGATGAGTAGAAAACAAGTTAAAGATGCTTCCTCTTGAAATCGCAGGAATTATAAAAAAAGCGTTATGCCCTTCAACATGTCTTAGTTCTCTTGTTGGTACCCTATTCATATTTCCACTAATCTTTAACAAAGCATTGGCCAGACTTTTTGGTCTTTGTGTCAATTGCGCAGCACCCCTATCTGCAGAATATTCTCTATATCTAGAGATCGCCCTAATTATTAGAAAACTCACAATCCATGTAATAAACGAAACAGCAATTATGATAATCATTGCACCTCCATTATTACGATCCCTTCCCATTCCATACATACTTCCAAAAAAACTAAACTGCATAATCTGCCAAGCAATCGTGGAGAATAAACTGGCAAGAGTAATCACTAGTACATCTCTATTTTTTATATGTGTTAATTCATGTGCCAATACACCCTCAAGCTCATCATAATCTAACAGACCCAAGAGACCTGTTGTTACTGCGATCACTGAACTACGATGACCTTTTCCTGTTGCAAAGGCATTTGGAATTTGGCTGTTTACAACGGCTATCTTTGGCTTAGGCAAGTGATTGACTGATGCAATATGTTCGACCATTGTATGTAGATTCTCATACTGCTCCCTGGTCACAATTTTGGCCCCTGTACTCCAAAGAACTATCTTATCTGAAAAATACCATTGACTTAGAATTAAAACTGCCGAAATTAGTATAATAGGAATATATCCTAGCCCTAAGTATGCTAAGACCGTTATAAAGACGATATACAAAATGGCCAAAATACTTAAGCATGCAATTATCCTTATTGTTATACCAGGATCTCGTTTTCTCCAAGAATTTGTCATTTTTTCTTCACTTATATATAATTGGCTTTTTCCTATTTAATTATATTAGAAATTTTTCGATTAGTTTAATACTAAAATAAGATTTTTTAAAAAGTATGTCAATTATTACCTTTTCCCATCTCAATTTTGAACGATGTTTATGTTATGGTCAGGATATGGAAATTCCATGAATTTGGCAGTTGCCCTACCTACTTCTAATCCATAGAAATGACTAACAAGGTGAAGTGCAAGTGCAATACCTGAGGTTACTCCAGCAGACGTAAAGATGTTTTGATCTGTCGTAAAAAGAACGTTCCTCTCAATTTTTGCATGCGGTGCTGACGCTCGAAGAAAATCAAACGTTCTCCAATGCGTAGTCGCCATTTTTCCATCTAATAGTCCTGCTTTGCCTATGAGACTTGAACCTGTACAGACCGATGCAGTCAGCAATGACTTTTGAGAAAGGTTAGAAATTTGTTGAAGAAGTTTTGTGTTAGCAACCTGAGCACGAGTTCCCCAACCACCGGGCACAACGAATAGGTCAAGATCAGGGCAATTATCCAATGTATAGTCAGGAAACAATTTCAATCCACCAATTGCTTTTATTGGAGTTATTTTTTCTGCCACCAACAAAATTCTAAATGGAGAAATTGTCTTATCTCGCTGCTTCTCGTTTAACCTCGTTATAGAAAAAACTTCAAATGGACCAGCAACATCAAGAACTTCTACGTTATCAAAAATTAATATTCCAACTGTTTTGAGTTCGGAGCCATGTTTCACTGTTAAATGTGACACATATGAATTCAAGCTATGACCATTTTAAGTTTCACTAAAGATAATCTAATTACATCCATGATTTATTTATCCATGTATTTAGACTCTAGATCTCTCATTTTCTTTTTTTCTCATGTAGAAATGATCTAATTTTTCGCTATAACCTCAAATTCAACTAGTCTGTTGATATATGAGACATGCTATAAATCATTCAGGAGACCTTTCTTATAAATGACTATCTATTTATCTACTGCGAGGAATTCCCATTGTCAAAAGTAATTGAAGTATTAAACAATCTCGAGTCAGGAAAGACCAGATATCAGATTGTTCTAAGAAATGACTTTTGAGTTGTATAATCAAGAAAACCATATAATTGATTTTTCTGATTAAATAATTTGATTATGTTATTTGTTCATTTTCTTGCAGGTATACTAAAAGTAAATTTAGAACCAATTACTTTATTATTGGTGTCATAACAATTCTCTGCCCAGACCCTACCATTATGAGCTTCAATTATCTTCCTTGAAATATAAAGCCCCAAGCCTGTTCCTTTTCTTGATTTAGAGACAAATTTGGTAAAAAGTTTAGGCAATACTTCTGGATCAATACCACTTCCTGAGTCAATAACGCTTAATAATAATTCATTAGAATCTTGGTTTTGGTATAATTTAAGTTGAATCTTTCCATCTTTTGTGAACTCCACAGCATTTTCTAAAAGATTCATTATAACCTGAATGACTCTTATTCGATCGGCATAAATCAGTCCAAACTCTTTTTTCTGAGGATTAATTTTGTCCTCAGAAATAGAATTTTCTGACACATATTCAATTTCTATCGATTTCTTATTCAATAGATGGATATTGTTGTTATATTCCTTTACAATTTCCACTACTAACTGCTCTAAATTGAATATCTCTTTGTTTAAAATTAGCAATTCATTTTCTAATTGGGTAACATCCAACACTTTATCTATTAATCTGGCAAGTCGCTTTGTACTCTGATTAATAGTGATTATAAATTTGTTACATGATTCAATATTCCCTTTTGAATTCATTAATATATCAGAAAATCCCAATAGTAATTGTACTGGATTTCTGAGTTCATGAGCTGCGATATTTATAAATTCCTTTTGAAGCCTATCTTGTACTTTAAGTTTATCATATAACTCAGATTGATTCCATAATGCTTCAAATATAGAAGCATATGATTTTGAAATTCTAAAGCTATTTGAATATGATGAAAGTCCTATAGATTGTAACATATCCATAGTTGGTATGTTACGAGACTCAATTAGCAAAGATTTTTTCTTATCTACTATCAAGAAACCGATTTCGGTAAAAAGTTTACTATTAAGAAGTTTTAACCTAAAATTGTCTACTCCATCAAACCGATATTCTAATTGAATATCGTTTATTTCGTTGGTATCAAAATCTTGATCATTAAATTTATCAAATATGGTTTTAATCTGCTTCTGCTTGTTTTCGTCCATTTCTTCAGCAATAAGAATCCTGATATCCAAATTTCTTTTGGTTAGAGCAATATTTTTTAAGACCTGTAGAGTTCCAATATCTACCTGTCTAAGAAAGGAATTAAAACTAGGTAGAATGCCTAATATCTCGGTTTCTGCAGACATCATTAAAGTTTTAACAAGGTTTATTGACTCCATTGGGTCATCAATTGTTTTTATGAAAGATAGCTCTGTCTCATCCTCTAATGATTTTATTATTCGACCCGGATCTTTACCATTCCTCCATACTTCATCAAATCCTTTTGAAAAATGCTCCAGGTAGGAGGGATCATTACTATATAATATGCTATCGCCAGGAGCATTCTTACCGGTTTTCTTGATAGCAACAGCTAGATCAGAATCTGTAACAATATAATTAATTGAAAAAACATCTTTGCTGTGTTTAACCTCAATTCCTAAGTTGCGTAATCTCTTAACCATCTCGAAATTGTCTCTGTTAATTTCAACAATAATTCGGATCCTTTTAGGCACCTCTTTTTTGCTTTCTAATAAAGAAAACAAAGGTCTAGTGAGGTAATTCTTATTATATTTTAGCCCTTCAATGGATGTGCAAATGTTGATTTCAGTGGCGTTAAATAGGATTTGAGAAATTACATCTTCTATCAACGAATCACTTGACTCTTCAATTAATTTCGTTTCGTATGATTTAATGCCTTCTTTTAATTCCCTGATTTTCTGCTTGGCTGGTATTGCATTCTTCCATAGAGTATCAAATACGAATTGACCCTGTTCAACTACCTCATCTACATTGCTGTATATAACTTCTGTCAAAGGCTGAGCTTCTTGGAGAACGGTTGTAGCCATATATTCATGATCATTTATCGCAATACCACCTTTGAGATTATCTAAGTGTCTTAATTCAGTTACAATTTTAATTAGTTCTTCACAATAAGCCAAATTCTCTTGAGTTATTATAGTAATACATCTAATTTTACCTCCACGTGAAAGGATATCTTGATAACCATTATAGTACTGTGGAATTTTTATAACAATCGATGGGGCTCTATGATCAAATGTAATGTCCATTTTATGCTTGGTATTTTTCATAAACTCCACGCCTTTTCCGACGGCGTTTTCCGCTCCATAGAGGATTCGAGTATTTTTGTGAAGATGAAAACCCTGATGCGACATTGCCTTTTTTTCATATTCCCTAGAGCCCAAGGATATTTCTCCTTATCAACCGATATATATAAAACCTATATAGAACGGTTTAAAACATGCTCTAATATTCGAACCTTCAGCAGATAGGCAAATAGGGTAATATCCTTCAAAAAGATTGATATTATGCATTATCATGATAACAACTCCTCGTTTTATCGAATAATGAAGGATAAAAATATTATAAAAGCAAATAAATCTTCTACATCATAACAAAAAAATCACAAAAATCAAGATCGTTCTAAGGTATATGTAATTAAGGTAAGCGTAATTAGAAGATGGGACAGAATTTAAAGAATAGTTTAGGTAGATAAGCAGATTGATTCCAAGAAGAGGATTTACTAGACAAGCCCCCGCAGCCCCACTTACCTTATGAGAACCAATAAGAGTCAAAAATTCGTTAAAAGTTTTAAATTAATGTTCATAAACCTTAAGAATACTGTGCCAAAGAACAATGGATCCAGAATTTAAAAACAGGTAGTTAACATACGATAATATTTTATTGTTAATTGATATCAAAAAATTTAATTTGCTATCTTAGACTTCCTCAGGATTATGATTGATAATTGATCTCGCCATCTTAAATACTTCAATCCACATTGACCAATCTAAAAGTTTGGTATTAGTATTTCTTCTACTTGGATGATAGGAAACAATAAGTATTTTTTCTTGGTCAATCTTATGAACGCTACCATGTTTGAACTTCAATCCTTTTATGCCAGTCAGTTTGCGATAAGAATCAAACGCTATTTTGCCAAGAGTAACGATGACTTTTAAGGTATTATTTAATGATTCAATTTCTTTTTTCAAGTGTATAGAACAGTTGAGAATTTCTTTTGATGTTGGTTTATTCAAAGGAGGGGCACATTTTACAACCGAAGTAACATAGGCATTTCTCAATGTTAATCCGTCATCAATTGATATACTTTTTGGTATACTAGCAAATCCTGTTTCAAACATAGCCCTCATAAGCCAATCTCCAGAACTATCGCCAGTAAACATACGCCCTGTTCTGTTACCACCGTTTATAGCGGGAGCTAAACCAATTACCAATAAATTGGCCTTAGGATCACCAAATGAAGGTACAGGTTTATTCCAATACTTCTGATTTCTGAAGCTAATGGGCTTTCTCAATCCTTCTGAATTAATGTACTGAATTAGCCGGGGACACAATTTGCAATCAGAAACTTGATTATTTATTACATTGGATATCATATTCTTAAAATTCTGCATATTTTTTCAACAAACAAATCAGAGATCATTTATCGATAATATTATTTTTTTTCTACAATGTATGTGATTTCCCTATTTCATTGTTTCATCCCTGCTTTCTATTTATTAAATCGAGTTCAACTCAAAAGATATGGTTATCAATGATCATATGATAATGACAAAAAAATTTCGTTTAACATTATTTGTAAGGACAATCCGCATAAACGCTAAGGAGATCGGCAGATTATAATGATAACATTATTCCCAAATATGGTAAGAAGAGCCATTAAATATTAGAGTTCACCAATCATCTAATATTCATCCACTAATTGAATTTCAATATGGATAATCACTAAATTCAAAACCAAGTTAATTGATAGAAAGGGATTCTGAACATCAGATGTAAAATAGGTATGATAACTGGACAAGAATACATTACAAAGGAGATAAGAAATTTAAAAAAAAGATTTAATATTAATTAAGCGATTAACTTTGGGATCTCCCAAAGGAAATTATAAGTATAAGAAGAAATATTGGTATTCTAATATTTCATACTCATCGTCATATTTAGTATTTCATAGTCAAGAGTTAAAAAAAGTGTAAGAGGTCAGAGGGACATATTCATCTTTCACTTGTTCTTGTAAATTTACATTTTGGGCATATACTACCATGGTTAAGATTTTATTTTTTACATTCAGAGTATCAGGAATCTGAAATTCCAGATCGATATCACCTTTATTTAATTCCCATTTTTTTGCCTCGACTATTTTATAGGTATCATCTCCCCCTTCTTGGACATACTTTAAATCCGAAGGTAATGGCTTAGACACCATTAGTTTCAAGTCACCAAAATCATAACTATTCTTGTCCTTATTCTTCTCATAATTAAGTTTAGTAGGATATTCATCCAAGAAGAAAGATACATGATTGATTACAAAATTAAAGTTATCCGGATCATTAATTCGTGCTTTGAGTTTAATATCATCATCATTCTTCATTATTGTAAGATCAGGTTTGAGATAATGATTCTCAAAATTTTGCACCATGACAAAATAATAGTCATTAAACGCAATACCAATACTTACATGCGTGTGATATTTGTTTAAGATGTTATTTTTGTGTCCGTTATTGCAACAAATTTTATCGTTATACACCATAGAGTGTTGCAAATCATTGACAGCCTTGTATTGATCAATTACAGGACAATAGAATCTTGTATGATCAAAACAAAGATCGGATACCGTATAAAAATTTTGGCTACCATTATCAAGAACATAGCTGATTTGCCCTACATTTTGCTGTACATAGCCGGTCCCATTATAGAACGAATAAAGCATAAAAGGCTTAAAGCCATCCATTGATAGGTGAGATATAGTCTTTGTTCTTAGCAGTTCGTTTGCGTGAGTTTGAGCAGCCGTATTATTACTTAATTGGAGAGGAGAAAGACCATATTTATTTCGGTCATCATTAATTTTTGATAAAGCAAAATTCTTTAAGTCTTTAAGAGTTTTTGTATAAGGGAGACTATTATTCATGAGCAAGAATTCAGAAGCAAATGACAAAACAATGCTATTGAAAGATAAAACAGTAATCAAAAATAAACCAACTAATAACGGTTGGTATCTTATTAGCATAGTTTTAAAAATTTCTCGACATTATTTTTATTTTTTGTATTAATCCTGCAGTAAATTCTTTCTAACATTTTTCCGTAAGATCGATACAATCAAGATACCCATTTTTAGTTATATTTAGTAATAGTTTGCTCCGCCAAACATTTTATTGTCTGACTACTTCAATATTCAAAAATTGTCAAGTTACTCCACATACAGAATTCCAAATACTTCTGTTAAATAATTCTGGTGACTCAAATCCAACTTTATTTCTGCTAAGATAGATTTGTTTCTCCACTTTTTCCAAAATAAGATGTTTTTCCGCATAGTCAATCTATTGATGTAGTCGTTCAATGTTCACTGATGAGATTCACTTTTTTTAAATAATATTACTTTGCCAGAGTTGCCTATGAGTATTACAGAGATATGTTGAAGTGATATTAAACCATTTTCCGATAGAACTCTGTATAACCAAGTCAGAGTGCTTGACAGAGGTTATAATGATTCCCATATGTTTACTTTGGATATCCCTTTAAGGAAAGAATTTTCAAACTTTTTTTAATACAAATTTATTTTTTTTCAATATGTTCTATCATAATATATTCATTGTCTTCGTTATCCCTAAACATCACATATACCCCTAGTTCTGATTTTAGTGATTCATGAGATAAGTTAACACCTTTATTTTTCATTTGTTTTAAAGTCATTTCAATATCATTAGTTTCAAATATGACTACCGGCAATGGTTTTGATTCTCTGACTGATATCAGTGATTTTGGATACAATATAATTGAAGTAACTGGGGAATTAGGTGGAGCAAGTTGGATCCATCGAACTTTCAAATCCAGTATCACATCTTTTATAACTTTAAAATCTAATTTTTCCACCCAAAATCTTAGAGATTCCTGCTGGTTATTTACAAAAATCATAATTGATGAAATATTAGTAATCATGACAGAATTATCTGGTTTCCAATCCTATTTGCATGCGGTTTGTATAAGATGATAGATTACTTTCAATGTTTGTGGTAATCCTAGATCCATTCGTCATTGACTATCTGATAAATTTTTTTTCGAATGTCGTCTAGGTTTGTCTTTTCAACGATTAATCCCTGCTCTTTGAGATCTTCTAGTCCGGTTTGAACAGTCCTACGGGGCAAATTGGTAACATTAATTATCTCACTCTGCTCCATAGAGTTTTTAGTCTTTATGACATAATAAATAAACTTGGTAGCAGGACTACCCTTTGCAATCTTCTTCATACTAGAGATCCCATAACTTGATCGAGATAGAAACCCTTTTCTCTGCGACTCTATTGACACGACGTTTTCTAAATCAATTTCACCAAGATTTACTCTTTGGCCAAATTCAGCTATTAATGCAGATTGCTGGATCTCTAGTGGAGTTTCAAAGATAATCTTATTAGGGGAAATTTTAGATGTCACTGCACCAACCACATTCCACTTAATATTACCCTTCTCGTCATAGATACTTACTGCATATCCTAAATTACCCTCTAATAGAATTTTTTCTGCCCCCACATTAATTGCTTCATTGATTTTTGTAATTGTCTGGTCAAAAGAAAGTTGTCGTCTTGGATCTTTTTTACCTATTTTCCAGAGAGGTGTGATATTCTTTGACCTTAATTTGTCTGCTATCTGTTTCTTTTTTTCAATTGGCAGTTCTATATTATTCTCGCCTATTTCGATTATGTCAAAGCCTAACCGACGGGCATCTTCAATATAAGTATCAAAAGATTTTTCAAGCAATGCATACTCTGTGAGAGTACTTCCTACAGATACTAAAATATGGTAATCATGATAAAAGCTTATACGATTCGCTAGTTGATCATCTGATATAAGCAAAGGCAAAGCTCCATATATCTTGACCATGTCAATAAATGGAGATATTATATTAAAATTTCCACTATCAAACCCCTGAAATTTATCTACGATGTATGTGATCCCCTCTTTGCGAGGTTTACGCCAATCAATTCTTGGAGTAGATAAATGGTCTAGCATATTTATCGATAAAACTGCCTATATATATTGAATTATTCCAATTTATTCTATATAGCCAGGATCATAGATTTCTATTTGGCTGAATTTACGAAACTAAAGAGATTGACTTGACTTAATGTCTTAATACGGGATTGACTATATAATTGAAGGGACAAGTCAATTAATCTTAATGTTATATTACTTCTATAGATTCTTCAGAAAATCCCTTTGATATCAAAAAATCTGTGACCTTTGAACGATGATCGCCTTGTAATACAATTATACCGTTTTTTGCGGTTCCACCTGTTCCTATGGTCTTTTTTAACTCATGAGCAATTGATTCCATCTGTCCTTGGTCGGTAAACCCCTTGATGTTTGTCACCCTTTTTCCTCTTTTGATTACATAGAGTTGTACTGTAATTTTTAATTCATCTTCATCGAGTCTTTTTAATAGATCCCCAAATGAGTTATCATCTTCTAACGAAATGGATTCAATTTTATTTTTCTTTGAACCTGTTGGTTTCTCTTTTTTTATCTCTGATATAAAGTAGTTATCTAATAATGATATTTAATTTTTGTTATTCCTTTTGAATCTAGATTGATTCCCTGCGAGAATATCTCAGAGTTGAGAATATAGTGATATGGATGTAAAAGATATTATGATTATACTATTGTCCATATATCAATATCCAATTTTAAATATTTATTTGGTAGTCTCAAGTTTGTTCAAAAATATTCAACAAACTATAGAATATCAGGTTTGTATAGCTATTACGACATAATTGCCTTTACTAAAGCTAATTAAATTAGCTATCCTAGACTTAATGCCGTATTTCTTATTTCTTGCATCCAGAATTTCATTTTGTTTTTGAGAATCAACAATGTATGCCTTTCCTGATACCCATTCTCCTTTTAAAGTCCCCTTGAAATTACAGGGAGCTATTTTGACATCACTGTTGTTCTTGACTCTTTTTACTTTACCTGTTTTTTCTTTGGTTACTACGAAAATAGTGTTATCTTTTTGAACGAACCAGACAGGAGTTTTAACACCCTGTTTATTCTTTTTGTAAGTTTCAAGGTTTATGTAAGATGCATTTTCAAAAGGGGAAGTATTTACGGTCATAACATTCATAGATGTTTACAAGTTATAAACAATTTTCAAATTAGGCATTTGTGACATAAAACCAATAAGATTCTGAATTGCTTAGGTTTTTTATTTAATCTTAGGAATAAGGATATAAGAATGGATCTCATAAATAACCTCAAATATACAGTGTACGCCCAGAATTAATTTTAAGCCAACCAGAGTTAAAACAAATAGTAAAAGTGGAAGCCGCATGAAACAATAAACGAATACAGTGAATAAATGTAAAGCTTCGATTAATCATGCAACGATAGTATTGCTACTTTCAGTCTAGTAGAAATTTCGCGTAATTTTTTTGACTTCTGCTTGTTACATTCCTAATCTATCATCGAAATCAACAAAAAATTATTCGCTTCCTCATTTGATCGAAACACCTGAAATTAGTTAAAGATAATGAATTACAACAAGCGAGGTGTCATATCAACATATATACTTATTTTCGTCGAAATTAATATAGATTCATGCCGTCGTTTAATTTTTTTAAGAGAAAGGGCAAAGATATTTCAAAATTAAGTAGCAAACAAAACAATATTCAAGCAAACAATTCAGCCCCGATTCCACAAAATTTAGATGACAGATTAACAATTGAAGATGCACTAAATTTGTTAGACAGAATAGAGAATACAGTAACTCTTAATCTCTTAAATGAATTGGGAAAGACTTTTGAAGATACAAATTTAATTTTTCAACATATAAACAACATTGCACAGGATCTCGAAAGTGAGGAAATAGAAGTGGAAGAAGAAAAACTTGCACCACTTGTAAAGAACACTAAAAACACCATAGTTAGGGCATTGAAGCGAGAGTCATCCAATACCCTAACTATTCCTAAGACGTTCGACGAATTTATAAAGTTCAAAGAATCTCTTGATGCATCTATTAATAGGTTTGGCGAAGTAACGAGTTCTCATAGTCGAATTGTAAATACATTCATGAAAAAGCACGCAAATAGTCTTAGAGGAGATTTAAAGAAAATAAGCGATATTTCTGGAAAATTAAGCGATGGATTTGACGAGTTATCGATAGAAAAAAAGGTTCTTGAGGAATGTAGGATAAACCTTTCAACCCTAAAGGCCATTATAGACGAAAAAGGGAAATCTGAACAAGATCTCAAAGCCATAGATAACAACTGCATTAGGTTGGATAAAGAAATTAAAATAAAGGAAATAGAAATAGATGATCTAAAATCATCTTCAGATTATTCAAAAGGTCTAAAATATCTACATGAAAGAGAACGAATTGACAAGGAGAGAAAGATACTTATAGATAAGTTGAATCGAATATCAGGTCATTTAACTAAAGCAGCAAACAAATATTCATACGGTTTAACAAAGGCTACCATCGAAAAAATTGATACTATTGTAAATAAACCATCAGAAATAGCTTATAAATCGGACATTTCAGAATACTTGCGCCTCCTGAAGGAAATGAAACAATCTGTGACATCTAACAAGGTCATCTTAAAGGATTCTAATAAGGTTTTGCAATACTTCGATATACTAGCAGATGAATTACCAAATTTCAAAAATGAAATCCTAATACTAGACTCACGAATAGATAAGTTAAAGGACAAGGAGAAAGTTACTATCTTGGAAAAACTGAATCAAAAAGAAGAGGAGAAAAAGAAAGTCCATGAATACCGAACATCAGAAGACCAAAGAAGAGATGAAATTCTTAAAAATAAGTCAAAGATTGAAGAACAAATAAAGGTAACATTAAAGGTTATTGAAGAACAGTTACAAAGATTATCCGCAAAAAAGTATAAAATAATAACAAATCTAGAATAAACTTGAGTTGCTGCTTTGAGTAGATGCTCTATTTGTTACCTAAAGGCCTAGAAGGACGATACAAGGACCAGACCAAACATTACAACAACATAGATAAAGCGATTTCAAGAATTTTAGCAACAAGTAAATATATGATCTGAGTTTTCATTTTATTTTGCAAACTTTTCGATTATTGATGTATATTGGGGATATTGAAGTAATAGATCAGTTTTGTTTCCCAGTTGAAAATCTTCGAAATCAAATCCAGGTGATACTGTACATCCTACCAGAGAAAATGATTTCTTGTTGTAAACCTCCGCACAGAACCAAGATTTCTTTTTAATCGCATAGTTAAGGCAATATTCCTCACCATCCTCCAAATTATTTCCCAATTTTATTATAGTAGGATACTTTTCATCGTTTAATACGTATACGATTAGTGGACTTCCCAAATAGAAATGCCAAATTTCATCATTTTTAACCCTATGAATTGGTGAAATTTGATTTTTATTTAACAAGTAATAAATCAAGGTAGAAGCAGGACGTGTTTTTGTTCTAAAACGTTCCTTTTTTGGTATCGAAGAACGTGTTTGATTTGACAGTAGCAATTCGTCATATAAAACTAAATCGGTGGCTCGATATATCTCCTTAAAATACCCCCCTTCATAGGGATGCTCCCTCAAATTTAGCTTCCTAATCAAGAGTTCTGCATCGATCATGTATTACTAATAAATTCTACTATATTATAATTATTCCTTGTAGATATATTATTTCTATTATACAGCAACCGAATGATTCGTTTATGAAAAAGGGATCCTACTCTAATCTGTATGTATGAATCCATGCATGCAGCGGCAAAAAATACTGTTAAAGTAATTAAGTACTTTAATAGAAGTATGCGAATCTTTACATAACAATCAATTGTATCTTTTTTAATCCCAGCATAAAAGACTTTCTGAAAATTCAACAAATTATGTTATGATACATTTTATTAATTTCATACTACACAAAACTACCTACCATAATCCCATTTAAAAGAATATTTGGACTTTACATTCAATTGCAAAAATACTTGCAGCATGGTTCTTGAAAAAATTGTACACTATTATTATTCCTCGATATTAGATATAATAATGTCATGTTTTCCCTGAGGTACAGATAATTCTATCGAGGTTTTATTATCCATATTCCTTGTACTTGCTGTTTCAGTGGGCAATCCGTCAATCGATATAGAGAGAGGATCGTCTTGAGGAGGCATCAACTCTAACGATATTGACCCCGGATACGGATAGATATTATTAACTGAGAATTTAAATTGGTTACTACTACTGTTAAAGTTTAGATAATCAATCTGCACCAAGTCAGAGAACTTGTATCCCAATACTTTTGAGGAGGATATGTTTACTATTTGAAGGTCGTTTATATTCATATTATTTATATCACCGCCTACACAACTATAGAAATAGACTTTGTTCTGTATTGCAGGATCAGGAATAAATGTAAAGTTAAGGGTTTGGTATGGTTTCAAGTTTGGAATAACTGTCTTTACAGAATCTATTTGGGTACTGTTTCGGTCATTAACTATTGCAAAGAGAGTTATATTCTTTAATTGGATAGGGCTAGTATTTGTTACATTTCCATATAATTCATTATTAGTACCTTGAGGAATAACGGGATATTTCAATTCGATGGTATTTAGTTTGGTGGTGGGTAAACTAACATTTTGGCTTTTGAACACAAATGGCTCTGAATTTATTGCATTGGGAAATATTGTAGAATTAATTTTAAATTTGAACGGAAAGGGTTCATTATCTCTATATAATATAGAGTTATATGGTTTTTCAGTAATAATTTCGTGACTATTTGTTATACTATTGAAAGCGCTAATACCAACCAAAACTGTTTGAGGAAAATCTTGATGGTCGGATTTGGCCACAGAACCAACTATTATGGTATTATTATAGCCATCAGAATAGGAAGTATAATTCTTTATAAATGCTCTAGGATTTTCAATAATATTAAATTCAGGTTCACTTTGAGTGCCAAAGATTTGGGACGGACAAAACAAGATCGATATAATTGTAACGATACCAATAACTGAGGGAATAACAAACTGATGGTTGTAAGTTTTTGACAATTATAATATAATATCTGAAATCAAAATTTAAGTCTTATTATCGCCGAACGATATGAAGGAAACGTGATTTTCACACCTGTGTTTTTCTTAAGGCGATCTATCTCATGAACTAATAAATGCGAGGTTACTCTTGCCAAGAAGATGTCTAACTTTAATTTGTATTGGAAATAGTTTAACTAGTTTTTTGCTTTCATAATTAACGTGAATAATAATAGCAACATGAAGTTCACAAAAATTTTGGTTCCTATAGATGGTTCTAAAAATTCAATGAAGGCTGTAGAGTATGGTATAGATATTGCCCAAATATATGGATGTGATTTAATAGTTCTACATGTACTGTTTTCTCAAAGTGGATTTGCATTTCACACAGAGACAGTAACAGGAACTATAACAACAAGTTCGTTAGATGATCTGAACAATGAAGCAAGACAAGATGCGGAAAGATTGTTCGATGAGGTCAAAAAAATATCAGAAAGAACTAAAATAAAGGTCATAACAGAGGTAGTTGTCACCGTAATTTCAGTTGTGGAAGCTATTTTATCCTATGCAGAAAAGGAAGATATAGATCTGATAGTTGTTGGTTCAAAGGGAAGATCAGGCTGGAAAAAGTTGATACTAGGAAGCATTGCATCAGGAATCTCAACCTATGCTCATTGTCCAGTATTGATAGTAAAATAGTCTACAAGCACTAGCATTATTCAAGCAATGAATATGATAGTTGAAAATACATTTGATATTCTTAAAAATGGCTGTAATAGTGGTTATCAAGATTTTTAGTTACATGACTATAAAACTACAACAATCCTAGATACGATTACCATAAAAATCATTGTTGTGGTGAGAAGACTAAACATCACATAGGGTAAAAACTTGATAAACATTCTATTTATATGATTATTTCTAGTCGATGAATTCCTAAAATATCCACTCAATATGTGATAGTAAATGATTAGAGATAAAGATCCAGATAGCAAGATGAGAATACCATTTTTAGTATTAGCAAAATTTTGAACTTCGAAATTAATTAATACACCAAATGAAATTAAACCGGTAGTTATAGAAATTGTAGAAGTAATGATTATAATCCTGCGAATTTTTGGTAACATGATAGATAATTCTCCAGATCTATTTGAAGGTCTGATTACAAAGATTACTACAAAAGTTATACTCCACCATAAAATGGAGAAGATCATATGGATACCTTGGATTAGTGCCCCAATTTCGCTAATCAAGATGAAACACGATATCTAATTTTCAACAAATTTCTAAATGTTTCTGAGATCAATTTGAGATATTTCTATAGGGATTTTTAGAATATAGATTATCTTTCAAACTCTTATTTAGATGCAATATTTGAGTAGGCGATAATTGTGCAATCCTATTTGATTCAATATCAATTAGATCAGATGTGTCGAAATCACATCTATAATGTTTCTTAAAATAATTTAATACGAACGAAACGGTCTTTTTTCTGAATGAAAATAAGGATTGTATATCCCTCATAAGCTGTAATGACAAAGGCGGGGTTTTAGGACATAATTCAATCAATAGAGAATCAACCTTGGGTTTTGGAGAAAATGAAGAGGAAGAAACATTAAGCAATATACTAATGGAAAATCTATATTGAGAAAAAACTGTGATGGCTCTATAATTACTATTTCCGGGTTTAGACAGGAGTTTTTCAACAAATTCACGTTGAAGTAAGATAATTGCCCTTTTGAACTGCTTTTGACATAACCATGACAATGCCCTGCGACTTTCGTAATAAGGCAAACTTGATAAGAAAACATCAAAGTTTATAATAAAATTTCTATCCAAACCGTCTGAGTTTGAAAGTTTCAAATTCTTAAAGCGTAGATGTTCCTTGGATTGATCATACAACTTAGAATCTAATTCGAATGAATAAACAAATTTAGCAATTCTACAAAGCTCCTTTGTTAGAACCCCTTTGCCTGTTCCCACTTCATAAACCACTTCATTTCTACCAATTCTAGAAAGTTCAATTATTTTATCTACAATTTTTGAATCTACGAGAAAATTCTGACCCAACTTTGACTGGTTATTCATCGGAATGGAAGAACTTATTAATTAAAAATTATATTGCTTTTACTCAAACAAAAGATTATTTTGAGAAACTATTATTTTCGTACAAAAATATTCATTCGTGTTTCACCAGAGATTTCATCATAAATTCTTTTTGCAATTAGCTTTGATGCTTCTCGCAAGCCAGTGCGTTCCTGGAGATCGATAAAAGAATCGAAATTGCGTTTATCCCGCTCTTCTAGTATAGATTTCATGTATGTTTTCCCTATTCCTGGGATAAGTTCCAGAGAATGAACACGTGGAGTCATAGGTTGAGCAGAATTAAAGTAGTCAATAAATCGTTTTTCATTAACATTTACAATTTTTTCAATTACCGTGGGCAATTCATTTTTAGCGGATTGTGATATGTGATTGTAGTCGAGTCTCCCTAATACACTTATGATTTTTTCTCTTCCATCCTTTCCGATATACACACGTTCACCAATACTAAATTTCTCATTATTGATCCCTAGTAATTCTAACAAGGTCAAATGTTCCTCGCCAATTGCATGGATAATTACTCCCTCCCTCATTCTTACTAACGAAGACTTTCCATTTTGTATATAATCTAGAATATATGCATATTCTTCAAACTTACGAGGAGTGAAATTATCACTGTTTCTGCCGTAGTTACCTCTATTTGAATTAAACCTTGACAAGATATATTTTACCTTTACAGTTATACTTAGAGACGACTTTTTATTTAACTTTCAATATCAGATGGAGTTTTTGCTTGCTCCTCTTCTTTGCTCTTTGAGAGCAAAATAGACTTTATTTTTTCCAGTTTCTCCGTTACTATTAATTTCTTCCAACCGAAAGTAAATGCTCTCAATTCCTCAATTGACCTTGGCATAACATTCACCAATTCTACTGATTCTTCATTTGTCAAATCACCTTCTGAAACAAGTTTTTCAACCATTTCTTTGGCATGCTCGTCGTCAACTTTAGAAAATTTTTTAGAATAATCATGGGTCCATCTTTGAATTTGGTCCATTTCATCTACAGGAATAACTTCTAAAATCTTTTTTACCTCTGACAAAGTGACAATCTGTCTTTTTATAACTTCAGTCAAATCCAATACACACTTTTATGTTTAGCCCGCTATCGGTCGAATATGATTAAATTTTGTCTGCAAGTATTTTGGCTTGCTGCCAAACTTAACCATCACCCTTAATGTACGTCTGCCCACTTCTTCGACTATTCCCACTTTACCCTGAAAACGCCTATGAGGCATCGTATTATGTTCACTTGGATCGATATCCACAACAACTTTATCCCCAGGCTTGTATTCAATCAACAGGTAAGATATACCGCTTATTTTATTAGTTTTTGTTAATATCGACCTAGATTTTCTCCTAGTTCCGTGAGATGAAGGCATGAGGATCTATTGTGTATGCCCTAATAAATATTATTTACAATAAGTTCAGCTGTTATTCCTTTGGGGGTCAGTAATTCCTGATTCGCCTATAGAAAACAAAGCCTCACTCTCAGGATGGTTAGGTGAATCCACCATTCTAGCAATCCTATTTCTGTTAGATTTCCTAAGAAAAATTCTATAGGTACTTGAATGAGCAAAGATATTTCCACCAGCGGCTTTGGATGATATATTTCCAAAACCCGCTTCGGGAGAGGATTGTACTTGATTGGTAAGTAAAACTGCGATCTGATGTGTTTGAGCTATTCTCATTATAGAGTGTACTAATTTGTTCAATCGTTGTTGTCTTAATGAGAGAGAAGATAGTCCAAGAAACTCTGAACGGTATAATGAAATTGCAGAATCAAATATCAGCAGTTTTATATTTTGCGATTCAATTATTCTGCTAGATTCAGATAAAATAAGTTCCTGATGAGAGCTGCTATATGCCTTTGCAACGACGATGTTATCAAGTATTTGTATTGGATTTTGATGTCTAGCTTTGCTAATAGTCTCTATTCTTTCCGGTCTAAACGTATTTTCAGTATCAATATATAAAGCACCACCATCTAGTCCACCTTGAGAACAGATTTGTTGGACCATAACGCATGCAGTATGACATAGTTGTGTTTTGCCTGTGCCAAATTCACCATATACTTCGGTTATTGCATTAGTTTCTATTCCACCACCCAGAAGTTTATCAAAATTTTGAGACCCGGTAGATATTCTTCCAATTCTTTTTCTCTTATCGTATAAAGTAGTTGCTGGAGTAAATCGCATTTCCATGACTCCAATATCCTCAAGGAATGTGATAGCTTGATTATAAATAAAATTTGAATCATCCATGCTGATTCCAGATCGGGTAGATAATTCCAAAGGTCCCTCTATTATTACATCCTTAAGAGATAAAAATCCAACTTCCTTTAATTGAGAGAGTAATTCGATAGGCAAATCACTCAAGAGATCTATAGATAGTGAATCCTTATTTGATTTCGGATTAAAGGATGAGTATTCAGAGTCTACACTATGATTCAAAGTATTACATAGTAGTATACCTAATCCAATATTTCAATAATACTAAGCAAATGGATTGAATAATCTACCGAAGAATCGTACAGAGATGAATAACATAAAGATGTCATATAACAAGCTCCTCTTTTTGAGAAATAAACTATATTAAGTCAAATTAGTAACAATGAGTGCTAGATGTGATAGTTGACCTTAACCTAAAAGACAGAATTGTTCTAGTTATTGGTGCAGGACTTGAAGGCACTAAAAGAATAGATAATCTTTCAAAAGAAGGTTGCCAAATTATAGTTTTAAGTGACAGAGTCAGCGAGGAATTTTATGAGATCGAAGGAAGCACATATCCGATCATATTAATCAGAAGAAGAATTAAGGATATTGATTTTTTACATACATTCAATAATGTTTTTCTGATTCTTGCTGCTACGAATGATTCATTTTTAAACAATGCGATAGTAGAAGAGGCAAAGAAGAGAAATATTCTATCCTATAGTATTGATGCCTCAGCTTCAGGCGATCTTTCTTTTACATCAACAATAAACATCAAAGAGACCATTCAGATATCAATTTCCACAGGGGGCAGAAGTCCTTTGATGAGTAAGATAATAAAAGACAAGGTTGAGAATACTATAAAAAATATAATAGGGCAAACAGATATTGACAATATAAGAATTCAAGAATTTGCTAGAGGAGAGGTTAAAAAGTATATAAAGAATCAAAAAGAAAGGAGAAAATTCTTGTACTGTTTAGTTAAAGACCAAGAGATCCAAGAATTAATATCAAAAAAAAACATTGATAAGGTCAAAGAAAGAATCATAAAGATATTAGACAAATGGGAGGACAATAAGATCGGATGACGCTATATTTGGGAGTACAATCATCGCAATTTGTCAATTTAAGAGTAACCTTCAAGAACTCCCCTATTCACATACTAGAAAAGTTTGCATTTAAAAATATATTTGGTGCCCACCAATATCTATTAGGCTTATCTGAATTACAAGAGTGCATAATTTTGCAAACATGTAATCGTGTAGAGGTATATGGCGTGGGACCAAATCCGCAACCTGAGGACATCATAAAAGGATGGTCAGATTTAATAGACTTACCATTAGAATTAGTTAAAAAAAACATCATCATCAGTAATGGAGAGGATGCAGTAAGACATTTGGTAAAACTGACATCTGGTTTAGATTCTCTAGTAGTTGGCGAGGATCAAATTTTAGGACAAGTAAAAAGATCCCTTGAATTCTCGCGAAAAAATGGTTTTGCAGGTCCAAACTTGAATGTTTTGTTTGATAAAACAATTAAGATAGGAAGTCGTGTCCGGGCTCTTACAGGCATAAACAAAGGAAGCACTTCGGTAGGATCTATGGCAGTAAATTTAGCTTACGAATATTTTGATGATATTAAGGAAAAAAAGATTTTACTCATAGGATCAGGAGAAGGAGCCAGCCTGATCGCAAAGTCATTGAAACAACGAAACATGAATTTTTTTATTACTAGTCGAACCTTTGAGAGGGCTCGATCCTTTGCAGACACTGTAGCTGGATCACCTATACCATTTGAAGCCGCACTAGAGAAATTAAATGAAAATATTGACATAGTGTTCATTTCTACGGTAGCGCCATACTATTTGTTAACATATGAAAGAATATCCAGCATGATGAAGAATCGAAATAAAGGATTAATGATTTTTGATTTGTCAAATCCGAGAACTGTGGAAGATAAGATTGCTACATTGAACAATATCAAATTAGTTAACATAGACCAAATATCTGAAATCGTTGAAAAAAATGTTGGACGGAGAAAAAGAGAAATTCAAGCTGCGGAAAAAATAATAGATGACGAAATAATCACGATAAAAGAAATGTTAAAAAGAAAGAGCTCCGAACCAGCGATAATAACAATATTCAAAAACGCTGATTCAATAAGGAACAAGGAATTAAAAAAAGCTTTATCATTAATTGGTAATAGAATGAGCGAAAATGATATTAAAATATTAGAACAATTTTCATATGCGCTAGTGGAAGGAATTTTATCCACGCCCATGAATAACTTACGAAAAGAATTTTCTAATAACAAAAATGAAAACGAATTAATAAATTTGGCACTGAAATTATTCAATTATGAAAAATTATAGCCCACAATATGTATAAGAAAAATAAAGAAGATATGAACAAGAGTCTGGAAAAGAAGGCAGGTTTGTTAAATAATGACCATCACCACTACAGTTATAACTATTTTCCGAAAATGCGATTGAGGAGGTTAAGGAAAAACACTGCCATTCGAGAACTTTTCCAAGAAGTTCGTTTATCTCCAAAAGATTTAGTATTACCTCTATTTATTCAAGAAGGTATAAAAAGCAATTTACCGATAGATGCTATGCCAGGTATTTTCAGATTCTCCCCTGACTTGATTTTGCAAGAAATTGAGGATTGTGTAAATATAGGAATTAATGCGATAATTCTATTTGGGTTACCTAAAACGAAAGATACGCATGGAAAAAGTTCATATGACGATAAGGGAGTGGTTCAACACACAATTAAATTAATTAGAGACAATTTTGGAGATAAAATAGTAATAATTACAGACGTGTGTTTATGTCAATATACATCTCATGGACACTGTGGAATCATACATAAAAATGAAATAGACAATGATAAAACATTAAACGTGTTAGGAAATACAGCTCTAAGCCATGCAAGAGCAGGAGCAGATATGGTAGCCCCCTCAGCAATGATGGATGGGCAGGTAAAAAGAATAAGAGATATTTTAGACGATAATAATTATACCAACACCCTTATAATGGGATATTCTGCCAAGCAGGCTTCTTCGTTTTTCTCCCCGTTTAGAGATGCAGCGCATTCTAAGCCAAGTTTTGGAAACAGGTATACTTATCAAATGAGTTTTTTTAATCCAAGAGAAGCAGCCAGAGAAATAGAAGCAGATATAGAGGAAGGGGCGGATGTTTTAATGATAAAGCCTGCCCTTTCAAATCTCGACTTGATTTATGAAGCAAAAAAGACCACTCTGCATCCAATTGCCGCTTATAGTGTATCTGGAGAATACTCCATGATAAAGGCTGCAGCAATTAATCAGTGGATTGATGAAGACTTGGCTGTAACTGAATCTTTAACTGCAATAAAACGCGCAGGTGCTAATATAATAATATCGTACTACGCTAAAAGAATGGCTGAAATCCTAAAAACTAATTAGATTATAAGAAGTCAAATAACGATATATACGAAAATTAATGTTCAATCAAAAAAAAGAGTTAGGGAATTGGATAGAATACATGTATATCAGCATCTCGCCCATCTGCAACATATACAGCTCCTTGTGAATTTATGGCTATTCCAACAGGATTTTCAATCAATTCATGTGCTGCGCCATTGTTACCGAATTGAGTAAGATAATTACCATTATTGTCGAAAACCTGAATCCTGTCATTACCACTATCAGATACATATACATTATTTGAAGAATCAATTGCTACATCGATTGGAGAGCTAAACTGGCCATTACCAGATCCAAAAGCACCAAATTTCATCAGGAAATTGCCGGAAGCATCAAATTTTTGTACTCTATTGTTGCTTGAATCAGTAACAAAGATATTACCGTTTGAATCCACCGCCACATCTGAAGGATTATTAAATTGTCCATCACCGCGTCCAGGTGATCCGATGCTCATCAAGAGATTGCCGGAAGCATCAAATTTTTGTACGTTAGTATTTTCGCCAAAATCAGTAACATATACATTATTTTCTTTGTCTACACCTACACCACCTGGACTAATGAACAATCCAGGTCCCAAACCAAATGAACCAAAAGAGCGAATAAACGTTCCATTAGGCATGAACTCTTTTATTGCATATGTTGGGTTTCCAAAATCAGCAATATATACGGTATCATTTGCGCTTACTGCAATACCCGAAGGATTTGTAAAGTACTGTGGCCCGTTACCAAATGTACCAAAACCTAGTATAAATGTCCCATTAGGAGTAAACTTTTGTATCATATGTGTAGTATAGCCTGCAAAGTCTGAAACGTATACATTATCTTCAGAATCGATTCCTATTCCAGATGCTTGACTAAACTGACCCTGAGATACACCCCGTTCACCCCACATAGTCAAATGAACGAATTCAAGTGCATAAGCAGGGGAATGGTATGTAGGAAATAATATCAAACTAAATGCCAGAATACATAAGAAAATAGATCGAGATAACCTCATCTCGTAATATCAATCCGTCATTATTTAAATAGTTTTTCAAAAAGACAATTTCTAAAAAAATAAGTCTAGTGCGAAAGAGAGCTATTTTGTGTTCCGTTGTTCATTGAAACTGGATCCTCCAAGGATCGTTCAAATTCAGGAATAGCGACTATACCGAATATGGTTGGAGATTCACCAAAATGTCTTTCCACACTTTCAGGATCTATCCATATATTTACTATGTTATCATTTGACAATTTAATAGATGTTGGAATATCTAACGCGGGGCCATTGGCAAGGCTAACGGTAGATGTTCCATTGAAATAGGTAGAATTAGTCCCAGATGGTGATGAGGAATTTAACAAGACGAAATCAGTTAAAGTATGAGTATGTCTAGCCGTGCCATCAGGTCGCATCATATCTATAGCAGCGTTAAATGTACCGACACTTGTATTATTACTTGAAGTCTCTGTTGAATTTGAAAGACTCGATCGCCATATTCCTGCTAATACCCAGTCGGTATTATCGTTTTCATCTTCAGTTATTCCAGTAATCGGTCCAAACACATACGTCCTGTCAAGAAAATCAAGTGGTAAAGCCATGGCAATATGGTAAACCAGGGCCGCAAAAGCCAAACCACCTATTAACAAAAAGGCAAAGATGAATGCAACATAATTCTGCATGATATATTATGCACAAGTGTTATTATTATCTTTTATGAAAAACATATCAAAATTGGAAAACAAATCTATGATTAAGTCAATGTTAATCAAATTATAGATATGTGAAAAAGGTTCTCATTGTTTATATGATGAAAAGGTTCAGCAAATAAATACTACTGCTATTTTACTATATCCATTCAAATTATCAGCTATTTAGTCGAATTGTTAGTCATAATAAACTAAATAAAGATCTCATGTCGGGTAATCTTAACCTAACATTTTGACACCTCTTTCAGATGACGATTTCAATTTTGATAATGTGATGAAATAAAACTACAGGTTTAGATCTTGGTTCCTTAACCTTTTCTTTCCAAATTTCCTAGCCTTTTCCAAGATTCGATAGTAAGTCAATGTCTGATTAAAAACAAGAGTTACTATGAACAGTGTTGCGATTACTACAGCAAGAAAAAAGGTTAGATGCTGTATAAAGCTCATATATGATTTATTAAATCATACTTTATATACATAATTACTAATTGGTTATTTAATATCATAAATTCCATATTATCATATAAAGTAATTCAATATACTGTCATATTTTTTTATTAATATGAACATATATACTGGAAATATCATTTAATTGTAACACCGAAATACCAAAAGATTGATACCATAAGTGTCTCTAATTAGCGAGCAAATTTATGATCAATATTATATCTTTAGTGCATAACACCATAGTCAATCCAAATCAACATACAACTATAGTATAGAATTGTCTTCCCATAACAATTATATTATATTTTAACAAAACGTGAAATGAATCTAATCTCCCAATCCATGTTTACTTATTTTAGCCTAATTAAGGCTAAGAAAAAAGACATTCGTTGAATAAGAGATATAACGGGCATAAAACTCTTTTATTTATATGAAAATTTATCCCTTTTAATTGTATAATAGATTATTAGGACAAGAAAAGTTGGTAAGATAGACTAAATCGTCATTCTAAAGATTTGGTATTTACAGCTTGAAAATGTTTAAATTAACAACCTTTGCTTAGATAATATCAATAAAGTAGATAATATATATCTAGAGCAACATACAATTAATTATAATCATACTTTATGACCGATATAAATTTGAATCAATCCCGTCGTTTGTTTGAAAGAGCCACAAAAGTAATTCCTGGCGGAGTTAATAGTCCAGTAAGGTACTTTCAGCCTTATCCATTCTTTGTAGAGTCTGCCAATGGGAGCAAATTATTTACCAATGACGGAAATGTATTAATTGATTATTGCTTAGGTTATGGATCAGTTTTTTTAGGTCATGGTAATCAAGAAATTGGCACGGAAATAAAATATCAAATTGATAAAGGAAACTTATTTTGTACACCAACGGAAAAAGAAGTGCAGTTAGCTGAAACATGTACAAAAATAATTCCTTGTGCAGAGATGGTAAGAATAATGAACACAGGAGCAGAAGCTGCAATGCATTCGATAAGGCTGGCCAGATCATCTACAAATAAAACTAAATTGATTAAGTTTGAAGGTGGATATCACGGAGCTTTTGATTATGTTCTCAACAAGGCCGGATCGGCTGCGGCGGCCAGGGATTATACAGACGGAATATTAACAGAAAGCGCATCCAAAACCATCACCATTCCTTACAATGATATTGAATCGGTTCAGGACGTCATAAATAAGAAAGAGAATCATAACGATATTGCTTGTATGATAGTAGAACCTGTTTTGGCTAATACAGGACTAGTTCTGCCAGAAAAAGAGTATCTCAACAGTTTACGGAACATAACTAAAGAAAACGGTATTGTATTAATCTTTGATGAAGTAGTTACAGGTTTCAGGTTGGCTCTTGGTGGAGCAAGCGAGTTCTTTGGAATTAAACCAGATATCGCTACGTTTGCCAAAACACTTGGAAATGGATATCCAATTTCTCTTATAGCTGGTAACAAAGAAATAATGTCTGGATTCATACCAAGTGGATCAGTATATCAAGCAAGTACTTTTGCAGGAAATCCTATTTCAGTAACGGCCGCACTAAAAACTCTTGAAATACTTATCAAAGAAAAGAATACAATTTATCCAAAGGTTGCAATAGCATGTGATAAATTGGTAGATGCAGTTAAGGATATTGTACACGATAAAAGATTAGATGTTATTTTGAATTCAATAGGTTCTATGTTTCAGCTATTTTTTTCAAACAAACCAATCAGAGACTATGACACAGTAAAGTCTACAGACACTCAATCTTTCAATAAACTATTTAATGTACTTTTAAAAAGGAACATATTTATTCCACCTTCTCCTTATGAAACGTGTTTCATCTCGACAATACATAATGAAGAGGATATCGAAAATACAATTGATGCTTATGAGTTCGCGTTATCCATGGTGAGGAATTTTTAAGGAAATAGTAGTTGCTACCAGAGCGAGCAAACTCGCTACAAGACAAACTGATTTAGTAGTTTCCTCAATAAAGAAGATCAAGGTAGACCTGAAAATCAGCATAGATAAAATCATAACTCAAGGCGACCGAGACATTAGGCCATTTTTTGTAATGGATAGAATTGGTGTTTTTGAAAAAGAGGTAAATGAAAAATTATTAAAATATAAAGCGGATTTTGCAGTTCATAGTCTAAAAGATCTTCATGCAGGTATATCGGATAAATTGGTTATTGCATGTATCCCAAAGAGGGAAAGGCCTAATGACGTATTTATAAATAGCATCGATAGTAAATCACTCAATCAACTTCCCCCTAGTTCCATAATAGGGACCAGTAGCATCAGAAGGGCGATTCAAATTAAAAACAAGTATCCTCATCTAAAAATTAAATCTATTAGAGGAAATGTAGAAACTAGGCTGAATAAATCAAAAGAGAATAAATACTCAGGAATAATACTAGCTGAGGCGGGAATAGATAGATTAGGATTAGCGGATCAAATCACTCAAAGGTTAAATATTCGCAGCTTTACCCCCGCTCCCGGTCAAGGAGCATTGGCAATCGTTTGCAGAAAAGACGATACAGATCTATTGAAACTACTGAAAAAAATAGAGGATATAAATTCACTTAGAGAAGTTCAAGCAGAAAGAACCCTAACGGATGCAATTGGAGCAGGATGTACTGTTCCCTTAGGCGCACTCGCTTTAACAAAAATTAATAAAAGTCAGATCTCACTTTTTGCGGTCATTTACTCCATAGATGGAAAGAAATCGATCAAGGCTGTCATGCAACATAGTTTACATGATCCTCAAAATTTAGGTAAAATGGTCGCAGAGGAATTGATTTCAAAGGGTGCAAAGGAAATAACAAAAGACTGGGACAATAATACTAATATGAATATCGATGTATTAAATGAGTTAATAGAATGAAAATTAAAGATGGCTCAGCAGGCATGGTCTACATCTGCGGTGCTGGACCAGGTGATCCAAAGCTATTGACATTAAGAGCCTTGGACTTGATCAAACAGGCAGATGTAATTCTTTATGATAGATTAATAGGTGAAAGAATAATTGAATTATTTCCTGTCAACACAGAAAAAATATACGTTGGAAGAAATGTTGGAGATCCAACAACACATCAAAATAGAACAAATGAATTAATGGTAAAATACGCAGAAATGGGGAAATCAGTTTTGCGATTAAAAGGAGGCGATCCTTTTATTTTTGGAAGGGGTGGTGAAGAAGCAGAGATATTGATGGAAAATAATATACCATTTGAGATCATCCCTGGCATTACTTCAGGAATTGGTGCAGCCATTTATTCGGGAATACCCCTTACACATAGAAAATATGGCTCTGCCGTAGCGTTTGTTACTGGCCATGAAGATCCAGACAAAAAGACACCAGAGGTTAATTGGGAAAAATTATTTGATGCCGTAGATACTGTGGTAGTATATATGGGAACAGAGAAGTTAGGCATCATAATTGACAAGATTAAGACGGCTAACAACAATGACAAAAAGCCAGTCGCCATAATTCAGAATGGAACCCTGAAAAATCAAAAGGTGATTATAGGAGATTTATCTAATATCGCTATGCTATCAAAACAAGCAAATGTAAAACCTCCAGCGATTGTAATTATTGGCGACATAGTCAAACTCAATGAGAAAATAGGCTGGTTTGTTCCAGAAAAAGAAAACTAAATCCAACAGTACTATAGAGGTATTTGAAGGAGATATCCTACTAATTTGGATAATATAAATATAATTATCAGTCGAGAAGACGTATTCGACGATGACATTCCAAATATCGGAAAAGAAAAATTAAAGAATGTTAATTGGGTTACTTTGCCCACTATTGATTTTCGAAAAATATATTCTAAGGAAGTAAAAGAATCTCTAGAAAAAATCATCAACTTATACTACCACTACTGTATTTTTCTAAGCTCAAACTCGGTACATTTATTTTTTGAAATAGCAAATGACCAGAAGAAATTGACCGAAACTTTACATGCTCTTTCTAAAATAAAAACTGTTGTAATCGGTCCCAAAACTAAAGAAACATTGAAAAAATATGGAATTGATTCTGAGGAAGCATGCAGCCATAGAAATAATAATTACTCTGTGGTAAATATTAAAAACTTCCTTTATGAGCTAGATTTAGAAAATAAGAATCGACTAGACCTTTTAAGAATATTGATACCAAGAAGTGCGCAATCAATAAAATCCAACAATTTCATTAATATCAATTTTAAAAGCATTGAATTGAATCAGGTCTTCTTCTATGATATTTGTGAAAAAAAGGATGTTTCTAATTCATCGGAATGGAAAAAATTAAATGAGTTATCAAAATACTCTGACAAAACGTTTTTAATTTTTACTAGCCCATCGACAGTAAGATCATTTTTCAATATAATTTACCAACTTTTACCTCAATATTCGAATAGTAAGAGTGAAATGGATGTAATTCATGACCTTAAGGTTCATAAAGTAATTTCAATAGGACCAATGACTTCCCGAGCATTAATTGAAAAAAAAATTGATCATATAGAATCGCCAGTACATACAGTAAAGGGAACATTAGAGGCAGTATTTGAATTAGTTTAAGGAAAATCTCCAACTTTCAAATTCTAAAAAAGGTCTCATCCCAATGAATTTGTTTTATAATAAAATTAATAATTTGTTTTTTTCTTTTCGTATTTGATAAATATGAATGGGTTTTTCAGCAGGTAGATTTAACGGATTACCACTATTCAAATCAAAGGATGATAGATGCAACGGACAAGTAATGGTTTTTGCGTTTTCATTAACAGATCCGCCGATCATATCAATTGATGCATGGGTACATATTCGATCTGATGCGAAGAATTTACCATTGATATTTAGAATCACAATCTTTTTTTCATCATAATCAAAATCAATCATTTCCCCTCTCTTTAATTTAATAAATTGAGACACATCAATCCATTGTTGTTCACGTGACAATTTATTAGATGCACCTCCTGATGGTTAAATGTAGAGAAAAAGCTCTTTGTA
>Ga0196965_1000193_pt1 | contig 43755 bp, 41 predicted proteins | sample S1_20metaG_FD_148668 | JGI IMG/M metagenome (GOLD analysis project Ga0196965, IMG submission 148668) | Soil microbial communities from Anza Borrego desert, Southern California, United States - S1_20 | ecosystem: Environmental > Terrestrial > Soil > Desert | place: USA: California | collected...
CGGAAAATACAACAAAGGAAATCTTCCGGTTTACCTCAGCGAAACTGACCTGATCGAAGGAAATGTGATCGGGCCTGTTCTTGATGGCAATACCTACCGTGTGATTAAAGTATCTGAGGTATTCAATGACACTTCGTACAGTGCCCATGCGCGACACATTTTGATTCGTTGGACGGATACAACCGATGAAGCCAAAAAAGAAGCGAAAGAAAAAGCACAGGAAATTTTGAAAGATATTAAAGGCGGTGCTGACTTTGCGGCCAAAGCACGTGAGTTCGGAACCGATGGAACCGCTTCCCGCGGTGGCGACCTGGGATGGTTTAGCAGTGGCCAAATGGTTAAACCATTCGAAACGGCTGTCTTCAATGCCACTAAAACAGGTGTATTGAACGATCTTGTTGAGACTGACTATGGATATCATATCATTGAAGTGGTGAACACAAAAACCAACCAGGCTTATAATCTGGCTATTGTAGAACAGGAAATTGTGCCTAGTGATCATACCATCAATGAATCATACAGAAAAGCCGAATTGTTCGCTGCTGATCTTTCAAACGAAGCTGATTTTGTGGCACGAGCAAAAGAACAAGGCATAGCTGTTTTAGAAGCAAAGAACGTTGCCTCAGGTGATACGCGTATCGGCACGGTGGATGGTGCTCGCCAAATTGTGCAGTGGTTATACCGTGATGCCGAACAAGGTGAAGTTTCTGATATTTTTGATTTACAGGATCTTCAGGTAGTTGCCGTAATGACAGAAAAAATTGAGGAAGGGTACAAACCCCTCGAGGCTGTAAAGACAGAAATCACACCTGCAGTAACGAAAGAACTGAAAGGCGATTATATTATCGAAAAATTAAAATCACTAAATGGAAGTCTGGATGAAATCGCCAAAGCATTCGGCCCTGATGCCAATGTGTATTCCAGCAGCGATTTAAAACTCAGCAGCAACTCCATGCCTACTGTAGGATTTGATCCGAAAGCGGTTGGCGTGGCCTTTTCACTTGAGAGCGGAAAACGGTCAGCACCTTTGGCAGGAGAAAATGGTGTTGTTATTATTGAAAGCCAGAACAAGACTGTAGCACCGGCGCTGAATGATTACACTGCGTATAAAGAGCAAATGAATCAAAATGCCTTTAACACCAACTCAATGGGTATTGCAGAGGCAATACGTGAAGAAGCGGATATTGAAGACTATCGATTTAAGTTTTATTGATTCATTTTTTAAACGAAATTAACGCCTTCCCGGCCTGGACCGGGAAGGCGTTGTTTTTTTAAGTGCCATTGGGAATGGCAGTTGATTTTATTCCTGTACTGTTACATTTTAACCACTTCACATGGATCAGCAATGGATGATATCTTTTCGGGAAAAGCTTGACCAGCATCACACCTGGCCATCGGTCTACCTGTTTAAATTTATTGTTCCGAAAGGAAAAGAAGCTGAAGTAAAGGACCTGTTTCCCGACCACAAAACATCAGACCGCGCTTCAAAAAAAGGTAATTACATCAGTGTAAGCATAGAACTGATGATGCCTTCTAGTGAAGCAGTAATCGATGTATACGAAAAAGCGTCGAAGATTGAAGGAATTGTCGCCTTATAAAATATGATTTTAAAATCATCGAGTCACCAGTAATCAAACAGTTAACACGCTAAAGATTAAAGATTATGGAATGGAAAAACGAAAATAACCGATTGACTAAAGAATTTAAGTTCGTCGATTTTACAGAAGCCTTTGGGTTTATGACCCGGGTTGCTTTCGTAGCAGAAAAAATGAATCACCACCCGACCTGGACAAATACCTACAACAAAATTAATTTCGAATTATCCACGCACGACGCCGGGGATGTGGTAACCGAAAAAGATCGTAAACTTGCGACCGAGATTGACCGCCTGGCAAAACAACAATAAACCGGCGATCCGGAGAAAAAAGTATTCATGGAAAAAACAGAAATGATCTATGGCACGCGTGCTGTGATCGAAGCGATTTCAGCTGGTAAGGTGATTGAAAAAATCATGATCCAGTCAGGTCAAAACAATGATCTGATTAAAGAATTACTCCATACCGCGCGTGAGCATAATGTGCCGGTGTCTTTCGTTCCCCAGGAAAAACTCAAGCGATTATCGACGAAGAACCATCAGGGTGTTATCTGCATTTTGTCCGCAGTAACTTTTGCTTCACTTGAAAACGTGATCCACCAGGCATTTACCGAAGGACGCGACCCATTCCTGCTTTTACTCGACCGCATTACCGATGTGCGAAATTTTGGCGCTATTGTAAGAACCGCAGAATGTGTTGGCCTTGATGCAATTGTGGTCGGAGAAAAGGGAAGCGCTCCAATCACCAGTGATGCGATGAAAACTTCAGCAGGCGCGTTAAATCATGTACCCATTTGTCGGGAAAAAGATCTTAAGAAAGTTTTACAACTGTTACGAGAAAGTGGGATTCGTGTTGTAGCGTGTACAGAAAAGGCAAATGAAGATCTTTACAACCTCACACTTACCGGACCCATTGCACTTATCATGGGCTCAGAGGAAGATGGTATATCAGATGTCTTATTACGTGAGGCTGACGATCTCGCCCGCATTCCAATGCGGGGCAAGATCAGTTCCCTGAATGTATCTGTCGCTGCAGGTGTTGCCGTTTACGAAGTACTTCGTCAGCAACAGGCCAAGTAAGTACTTTAAAACTTATCAGCACTTGCTGCCGCAAAAGACATTTTATAGCGTTCCGGCATTTGCTCATGAAGCATACCTCCCAATGGCACAGAAGGATAAATCTCTTCAAAGGTTTTTACTTCATTCATAAAGACCCTTCTGCTAATTTGGTGACGGTTCAATTTTCCGGGCTGGTCCAATCCGGCTGCTGCTAAAAGCTCAACGAAACTTTCGATTGTGTGTTTGTGGTAGTTGGCAATGCGTACCTTTTTCTCCGCAACAACCAACCCGTTCACTAATTCCGGATTTTGCGTTGCTACTCCAGCAGGACAAGTATTCTTATTACACTCCAGCGCCTGAATGCAACCGAGGGCCATCATCATGGCACGCGCACTGTTGCAGATTTCGGCGCCTAACGAAATCGCACGAATCATATGGAATCCCGTCAAAATTTTCCCCGAACACCCGACGCGGATGTGGTGGCGGATATTAAATCCTTTCAGCATATTATCCACGAAAGCCAGCCCATCCAACAACGGCATCCCAACGGAATTTGAAAATTCAGGTGGCGCCGCTCCTGTACCACCTTCACCGCCATCAACGGTAATAAAATCAGGAAATATATCCAATTCAACCATAGCTTTACACACTGAGATAAATTCACTTTTACGGCCAATGCAAAGTTTAAAACCTACAGGCTTACCACCTGACAGCTCGCGCATTTTATGGATGAAGAGAATCAATTCCCGAGGGGTTGAAAAGGCGCTATGGAACGGTGGCGAAAATACGGTTGTATATGGTTTCACGGATCGGATCGCGGCAATCTCAGGCGTATTCTTTTTTGCAGGTAAAATACCGCCATGTCCAGGTTTTGCACCCTGAGAAAGCTTGAGCTCAATCATCTTAACTTCAGGCCGCAAAGCATTCACCTGGAAAGTGTGCGGTGAGAAATTCCCCTCCGCGTCACGCGCGCCGAAATAGCCTGTACCGATCTGCCAGATAATGTCTCCACCGTATTTCAAATGATGCGGACTGATTCCGCCTTCGCCAGTATTGTGCGCAAAGCCACCAATCTTGGCACCGGCATTCAACGCCTCTACAGCGTTTCCGCTCAATGATCCGAAACTCATCGCGGACACATTCAGAATACTTGACTGGTAAGGTTGCTTACAATCTTTATTACCGACAAGAATGCGCGGATGATGTTCCAGGATATGAAAATCAAGTGGTGCAATAGAATGACTTAGCCATTCATACCCTTCTGAGTACACATCGAGCTGTGTGCCGAATGGCGTGGTATCGATTTGTTTTTTTGCACGTTGATAAATAACAGACCGGTCTATGCGGTTAATGGGAGCGCCATCTGTATCGTTTTCAACAAAGTATTGCTGAATCTTTGGACGCATATCTTCAAACACGTATCGCAGTCTTCCAAGCAAAGGAAAGTTTCGTTTTATAGACTGCTTTTTCTGAACCATGTCCTGAATCCCCATCACGATCAACGGCCCAACGATAAGAAATCCCAGTAGCGCATCAACATGCCAGAATATAGCTGCCAGAATCAAAAGAATGGTAACAGTGATACTGGTGCCGATAAAAATCTTTCTCATATGTAAAACTCAAGGGTAATGATCAAATATACTTAAAAACTGAGCGTAATGTAATTGAATCAGTTCCTGGTCCTTGTGATCCTGTGCCAGCAAAATAATAATTTTGACATCACGAAAGGGAACCATAAGATTTATTGTACTGTATATACCTTTGATTCAAAAGCACGCACTGACACAATCATGGAACAAGTTCCTTTTCTGATCCAACGGATCAATTTCAGCACCACCTTCATGGTCTTCGATCTTTTTGCTGTTTTCATGTTTGCTTCTTCCGGCGCGCTCTCTGCTATTCGCAAAAAATATGATATTGTAGGTGTCTTCATGCTTGCCTTTGTATCCGGATTGGGTGGAGGACTAATCCGTGATGCCATCTTTATCCAGACCGGACCTCCAAAAGCCGTTACAGATGGCAACTACCTGCTGGTGATCATCGCTGCCTTTATCCTGGTCATGTTGTTCCATGGAAAATTCAATAAGTTAAAACGCCCAATACTTATTGTTGATGCGCTTGGTCTTGGCGCGTATGGTGTGGTAGGATCACAGGCTGCCCTTCAGGCGCATTTGGTTCCGTTGGCCGCGATTCTTGTTGGTGTCTTTAATGCAATCGGCGCGGGACTTATACGCGACGTTTTGATCAGGGAAGAACCGATCATTTTTAAACCTGGCCAGTTCTACGCACTCGCAGCGATTGTAGGATGTAGCTTATATGTATCCTTAGTTACAGTAGCAGAAACAAACGTGACACTTTCCGCCATCACGGCTACTTCGATCGCTTTTATCATACGTTTACTTTCCGTGAAATTTAACTGGCAGACTAAGCCCATTGAAAAAGAAGATAAACCATCTTAATTCAATGTCGTTTACCTAAGCTTGTTTGTTTTTTGCCTCACCCTGCCCTCTCCAAAGGAGAAGGTTGACGGAAGCTTAAGTAAACGACATTGCATCTTAATTGTACCTGACAAAGTCAGGAGGCCGGACAAAACTTCCGCTGTATTTGATACGTACATTGGTGGTGACCTTAAAACTAACAGGATCTACGCCCGGAATTGTTCGTGGAAAAAAGTAAGCCCGAAATTCAATGGTTCCAAAGATGAGGTTTTCATTTCTGATTCTGATTCCACCGGAAGTACCACCAAAAATTTCATGGCTTTGTTTACCATTCACCAGCCTTCTGTGAATGTACGCTCCTTCAAGGGAAGCAAAAGGTGCAAAGCGAAATCCGATCAGGTGCCATGGCGTAAAAATGGTTGTTTCGGTACTTAATAATAAACGCTGACGCCCGTACAAACTGTCTGGAGAGAATCCCTGTAGCTCATTATTCAGCGAGAGCAGCGGACGAACGCGGTTATTGAACGCCCTTGAATATCCCGCGGTAAATTTATGGCGGACATGCGACTTCTTGGCCTCATATAACTTTGTATAAAAAGCGCCGCGCAGGTATGCTACGCCATCCTCGGTGGAACCATCATTGAAAAACGTTCCTGCGCCAGCTTCAATATCATAAAACCGCCCACTGGGCCTTACAATTCTTTTTAATGCATAAGAACCGACATAAATACGACTAAGCCCCAGTTCCTCTGACCATCCTGCCGTAAGGTTTATGGTTTGACCGTAAGGAACGTCTTCTGTTCGGCCGAAACCAAAAATATAATTCATTTTATAAAAGTTCTGATTATAAAAAGTGAGCTCTGCCAATACAGATTGCCGGTCATTGTATAGCCTGGTTCGGCTATAATTTTCCTGTGATGGTTGTTCACCAAAGTGCTGGCGATTGTAACGAATGCCTACAAAGTGCCGCGTGCGATTGGCTATTTTATTCTTAATACCAATGTTATAACCAGCCCAGATATCCTGTACATCATACCGGTATCGCTTAAATAACGAATCATCCACGTGATCTACATTTACCGACCAGTTGCTGCTGAGTTCTAACCCACCTGCCATTCGGGAATACGGAGAAACCAACGGTCTGTCTAGCCGCAGATAGAACGCATATTCGTTTTCTTCTCCTGCACTTCGACCATTATTAATTTCAGTGTACCCCGTGGAAAGATGTATGAGCGATCCGAATATGCTGGACTTCGTATACAAAAAACTTTTACCTACAACAGGCTCACGCTCACGCTCCACAAGGAATTCACCCTGCACACGTTGCCCCTGTCCCATCAGGTTAGCTTCGTAAATCCCAATTGAAAATTCATCCACATCTCGAAGGCGTCCATGAACCCCCAGGGTAAAGAGGTCGCGGGTGGTTACAATAACGTCAACAGAATCTCTTCGGCCACGGACTGGAATTACGCGAATCTTACTATCCAGGATAAAATCCAGATCGCGGAGGTAACGCTCATTATCGGCGAGGAGATACGGATTGAGGGGCCGGTTAGCTTTAAAAAATAAGTGATTTCTGATCACCTGGTCCCTGGTGTTGGTGTGTAGTGAATTTGCAATCCGTGTTACTGTATTCCGGATGCTTCTGCTGGAATCATAAATGGATTTTTCAAATCCGTTTTGACGAATGATGATCTTGCGAATAATTCTTCCTTGGTAACGAAGGAAGATATCCTCACTTTTCACCGTACTTGTTTTTTCTTCCGGGTGTTTTCTGGTTACGGCGTCCAGAAGTTCCTTCGTTAATTTATTATTAAAAATAGTGTTAGAAGTCGTATCCTTCTTTTGCGCATATACTTCCGGCACAATCATTCCGATCAACACATACAATAACACAAAACGCCACATCATGAAATTCCCGAACATTAATTCTGTTTATTCTTAATTCTCTCTGTAAACAAAACTGCTGCCAGTCTGATATTACTTTCAAGTCAGTTCCATGATTTGTCTTTCAATAGGTAAACATTTCATTATCTCGGAACTTGGCTACGCACCTTTCAATACATTAACCACAGCCTGTAAAATATAAAAAGCCTGGCTGCTTGGCCTAGGCTTTTATATTAAGTGCTGTATTGGGAGTTAAGCGAGCGCTTCGACAGACTTAACTTCCCCGGGCATCATACGGGTAAAAAGGTTTTCAATACCAGCCTTCAGGGTAATCATGGATGATGGACATCCACTGCAAGAGCCTTGTAATTGAACTTTTACAATACCGTCGTGAAAACTATGATAGGTGATCGCTCCACCATCCTGTTCCACTGCAGGCCTGATGTATTCTTCCAGTATCGCCTTAATTTTCTTAATGGTCTCTGTTTCTTCCTGCGCGGGAATTTCAGGTTCTTTTACTTCAATTATAAATTTGCCCGCCTCAAGGTATTTCTTGATATGCTCTTTGATTATCTGTTGGATTTCAAGCCATTCAACATCTTCGCTTTTCGTTACTGTAATAAAATTACTGGCAAAAAAAACACGATTGACGAATTCAAATCCAAATAATTCTTTTGCCAGCGGCGATATGCAGGAAGATTCAACATCCGGGAAATCGAAGCTCATACCATCGGGAACGAGCATTTCGTTAATGACAAATTTTAAGGAATTCGGGTTTGGATTGGACTCCAGATAGATGTGAATATTTTTTGGATCAGCTTGTAACATAATACGGTTTCTTATTGAACAAAATTAGTTAATTAAAGTTCGTGCAAAAACCATAAGCACCTCTATTCCGACTTTCCACGCTGATTTGATGGGTCGTTAATTAACCTAATTTGGAAAATTAGGGGTGAAATCCGCATATTGCTACCGATTGTGAGTTAGTTCCTGGCGCCTAAACTGAAAATAACTGATGAATTGGAAAAAATTACCACTGTTTGCTAAAATCCTTATTGGAATGGGCCTCGGCCTCGTATGGGGATTAAGCGCTAAAAGTCTCGGCCTGTTAGAATTCACCCATGACTGGATCCGGCCGTGGGGCACGATATTCATCAACTCTTTAAAGCTTATTGCCATACCGCTTATTGTGTTTTCGTTGATTGATGGCGTCTCCAATCTCACTGATGTTTCGCGACTTTCAAGGATTGGAGGACGAACCATCATTTTTTATTTAGCTACCACTTTCCTTGCCGTAGCCATTGGCCTTATTTCTGTAAATCTCATTAAACCTGGAAAATTTTTATCGTCAGAAAAACGCGAAGAATTGCGTGTAGCCTATGCTTCAGATATCGATACATCAATTTCCTCAGCCGAGGGTGTTAAGGGAGATGGTCCACTGCAAATGCTGGTAGACATTGTTCCTGAAAATTTTCTGAACGCCGCCTCCAACAATGGCAATATGTTACAAGTTATTTTCTTCTCCATTCTTTTTGGCGTGGCGATGATCCTTGTGAAGCCGGAAAAAATTAGTGGCGTAAAATCATTTTTTGATGGTGCAAATCATGTTATCCTAAAGATTGTCGATATCATCATGAACTTTGCACCGATCGGTGTATTTGCCTTGCTGGCAAGCCTGAATATTGATCTTCAGTTAATGCAGGCGCTGGGTGTGTTTAGTATCAATGTAGTGATGGCCCTTGCCTTAATGGCATTTATCGTTTATCCGAGTATTCTGAAAATGTTTACAAAGGTATCACCCTTTGCGTTCTTTAAAGGAATTATGCCTGCGCAGATCTTGGCCTTTTCAACCAGCTCAAGCGCAGCTACCTTACCTGCCACGATGGATTGTGTAGAAAAAAACTTAGGTGTTTCTGAAGAAGTATCGAGTTTTGTGCTGCCTTTAGGTGCTACGGTAAACATGGATGGCACCAGCATTCATCAGGCTGTATCTGCCGTGTTTATCGCGCAAGCATTTGGTATCGATCTCACCTTAGGCCAACAGCTTACTATTTTATTTACAGCGGTATTGTCTTCAATCGGCGCAGCCGCGGTTCCAGGGGCTGGCATTATCATGCTGATTATTGTATTAGAAGCAGTGGGTCTTGACCCGACAGGATTAGCGCTTATCCTGGCCGTTGACAGACCGCTTGACATGTTACGCACCGTTGTAAACATTACCGGTGACGCCACCGTTGCCTGCGTAATTGGCACCAGTGAAGGCCAAATCAACCCACCCGGAGAAACATCATAGAATAGAATTTAAGCCACGAAAACACGAGGACACTAAGAAATACAAAAACATTGTCTGCATTCTTTGTGATTTGGTGCCTTCGTGGCCTTATCCCTTTTTTATAGCCACGAAGACACGAGGACACTAAGAAATACAAACACATTGTCTGCATTCTTTGTGACTTGGCGCCTTCGTGGCTTAATCCTTTTTTATAGCCACGAAGACACGAGGACACGAAAGAAATACAAAAACGTTGTCTGCATTCTTTGTGACTTGGTGCCTCCGTGGCCTTATCCCTTTTTTATAGCCACGAAGACACGAGGGCACGAAGAAATACAAAAAACATTGTCTGCATTCTTTGTGACTTGGTGCCTTCGTGGCCTTATCCATTACAAAATGATTCTTTTTATTCCGTGCTTTATTAGCGGGACATTAAAGTTTATCAGGTAGCCTAATCTCAACCCTGTGAGTTTCAGGTGGCTAAGTACCTGCGCCTGCCATACAGGATGGACCTGATCTACGGCTTTCACTTCAATGACCACTTTATTTTCAACCAGCAGGTCCAATCGTAAGCCTTCGTTGAAAACAATACCATCGTATTGAATGGGAACATCAATCTGACGTGCTACCGCAAGCCCAGCCTTTCGAAGATCATAGGCCAGACACGCCTCATAGATCTTTTCTAAGAGGCCAGGACCCAGTTCCTGGTGTACTTTAAATGAACTTTGTACAATGACACTTCCGACAGCCTCGTCGGCTTCAGATAATTTTCTGAATAACATAACGTACAACGGGTTTATAAAATCTTATTACTCCAAACGCGATACCTTGTCACGCAAAAGAAAATCAGCCAAAACTAACGCAGCCATTGCCTCTACAATAGGCACTGCACGCGGCAACACACAAGGATCATGTCTTCCCTTTCCTGACACCGTAGCTTCGTTACCCGATTTACTAACCGTTTGCTGATCCTGCATGATGGTTGCGACAGGTTTAAACGCTACGTTGAAATAAATATCCTCGCCGTTTGAAATACCTCCCTGAATGCCTCCGGAATAGTTCGTCTTCGTTCTGATTCTTCCACCATCATTGTAGAATTCGTCATTATGTTGTGAGCCCCTCAATGTAATGCCTTCGAAACCGCTTCCATATTCAAATCCTTTCACAGCGTTTATGCTAAGCATGGCCTTTCCTAAATCTGCATGCAGCTTATCAAAAACAGGTTCACCCAATCCAACCGGCACATTGTGAACTACACAGGTAACGATTCCTCCAATGGTATCACGATCAAGACGCACCTGATCAATTAACGCGATCATTCTTTCCGCCGTAGCTGGATCGGGGCACCTTACAATGTTTTCCTCCGTTGTGCCGAGGTCCATTTCGTTAAAATGTGGAGCTTTAATATCCCCTACCTGAGAAACATACGCCGTTATCTGAAGACCGTATTTATTGAGCAACAGTTTTGCCACCGCACCGGCTGCCACGCGCGCTGCCGTTTCGCGGGCTGAGCTGCGGCCACCACCACGGTAATCGCGGTTACCATATTTTGTTTCATAGGTATAATCAGCGTGTGATGGCCTGAACGTTTCAGCAATATGACTGTAGTCCTTGCTTCGCTGATCCTGGTTTTCGATCACAATGGCAAGTGGTGTACCCGTGGATTTTCCTTCGAATACACCACTTAGAATTTTAAAAGTATCATCCTCTTTCCGTTGTGTCGTGATCTTGGATTGACCTGGTTTTCTTCGATCAAGTTCACTTTGAATAAATGCTTCATCTATGGGTAATCCTGCAGGGCAGCCATCGATAATTACACCGATTGCAGGACCATGTGATTCGCCAAACGTCGTGATGTTAAAAAGTTTTCCGAAAGTATTGCTCATAAAGGCATGAAGATAAGTGCGCTGCCATACATGCTCCAAATTAAGCACAAGAAATGGCGTAATTTTATCAGGATTGGTTTATTTCCGGAAAAGCAAAAAGACTGAGCCACCCACCATAAGCACTAAAAAGCCGGAGAATAACCAAACAGGCAGATTATTTTCATCACGCGCGCGCAAATCGTTTTCGGCAAAACTGATCTTATCATAAAAACTGCCGGGGTCATTCGATTCGATCGCTGCATTTTTTTTGCTTTCCCCCTCTACGTTAAGTGTTATCCCCGCATATAACGTGTCATATTTCTCCTTTACAGGATTGAAAAAAATCCAACTGAAATAATTTTTTAAATCGTATTTACCAGGCTCACTCGGAATCATAAAGTATCGGAAAGACTTTGTTCCGCTCACACGATTATTACCCCGGTTGATGTCCTGGCGGATATTGGGATCGTAAATCTCAAAATTCTCATCATCAGCAACACGTGGATTTTGCACACCGGCAATGTTTCCTTCGCCGTAAATATTAAATTCATAAGAAACACTGTTTCCTGTCTGGAGCTGCGTTTCGCTGATCCGTTCATTCAATTTATAATCTCCTACAGAAACTGAATTACGTAACGGATGAGGTGGCAGTTCTTTTACCGTGACCGTTCTTGGTTTTGAATAGTAGGTTTTAAAATCCTCTTGTCGGTTCTGCCCGAAGAAAGAAGGATTTTTGGCCACCTTGAATTTAATCATCTCAAGCCCGATCCGTGGAAACGTAATTGGCTCTGTATTGAAAGGATAATACACGGCCTGATGAATTTTATATTGTGTATAGTTTTTGCCGTTGATCGTAATTCGTTCGGGCGATATGTTTTCAATATTGAAGTTTTCTTCCCAGCAATTAGAAGGGCGAATCCTTTTTAAAATCTCAGACAATTGTTTTTCGATATCATAAAACTGAAGCGGGGCACGATTATTTTCAGAGATCAGAAAAGAAACAGTTGTGGTAAATCCCTCCCCTACGTAAACGTCCGATTTATTGGTGCTCACAGAAAATAATGCCTCATCTTGTACCTCTACAAATTCCGTATCGCCATCGCCAAAAAATTCATCAGCAGGACTTCGGTCAAAGAAATTTTTGAACGGATCCGAACTTCGTTGTTTCACTGCAGGGCCAATCTTAATCTGCTTACCACTCACCTTGATCGGTTTATTATTCACGGTAAGTGTAAAAGAAGGAACCGTAACAACACCTTCCCGCATGGGGGTGTAATTCATTGTAAGACTTTCTGAAGAAGAGATCTGACCATTGATAATTGAAGTGCTGGACTGAGAGGAAGTACCGCGTTTTCGTAAGCCGGGTATTTCCGGAAAATTATCATAACTTTTGATTCGTCCATTATTTACTTTGATCACGATAGTCCAGCCCTGGTTCACACCAATTTCCTCGGGCCCAAGTGTCACATCGATCTCCTGGGCCTGGGCAAGACTCACACCCATTAGAATAACTAAAAATAATATCCACTTCATAAAGCTTATCTCGGAACGCTGAAATCAATCTAAAAATACGGAATCAACAAAAAAAGCGTTAAAATAAATCGTTAACCGGTTTTTTCAGGGTAGTTAAAGGCAGAAAAATAAACCAATTTCGTCTTACGAAGACAACTTTAACAAAAGTTAACGCTGCTTCTTTTGGATTATCCAACAATTTTATAATTTAACACTCGTTAGGCTTAAAAATCCTAATTATTTTTTAATGAACATGTTCGGTATGTTGAATTATGTCAAAACTGTACTCACTAAAGTGAGTTTTGACGCCCGACTCTTTGAGAAAGAGTTGAAAAAAGCGATCAAAATGTTGATTGCTGATGAAGTAAACGAACTCAAACAGTGGTGTTACAACCGGTTTGGGAGTGAACACGAAGCTATTCTGAACCGATGCTTCGTGGGTTCGTAAGCGGTTTATTTTTCAAACCCGTAAAGCCCTCGCCCTGGACCCAGGCGGGGGCTTTATTTTTATCAAAAATCAGAGAGAAAAAATCTTATTTTCATAGAACCGGATTGTAATGCGCACTTACTTATCTATGGTATACTACACCATGAAATCCATTACGCGTGAAGCCTGGATATGGGTTATTGCCTTGCTTGTGCTGGCCTGGGTAAATCCGCATAGCGAAAATCTCGTGAGCTTTTGTCCCTTGCACCATTTCGGTTTTGAATTTTGTCCCGGCTGTGGATTAGGGAAATCCATTTCACATCTTTTACACGGAGATCCCGTTACATCCTTTAAAACGCATCCCCTTGGGATCTTTGCATTTATTATATTGCTTGTAAGAATTATTACCTTAACTAAAAAATCCATTCAACGCCATGGCCAGAATTATTGATGTACTTCCAGAACTATCCGGAGAAGAACTCATTTTTGTACAATCCATTGTTACACCCATGACAGATGAGCAGGCACGTTCGTTTGCGAGCGTGTACCGTAACCGAAGAAGAGATCCGATGCTGATCCTGGTATTAACCCTTATTGGCTTCGTTGGTTTTGCAGGCATTCACCGGATGCTGACCGACCAGATTGGCATGGGCATCCTTTATTTTTTCACTGCCGGATTATGTCTCATCGGAACAATCATCGACCTGGTAAATTATCAAAAGCTTGCCTTCGAATATAATTCCAAAGTTGCACGTGAAGTGTCGATGTTAGTGTAATAGCGGATCAGTATCATTCTTACTTTCTTCGATTTGCGAAGGTTGTAAGAATGATATATTTCTTTTAAGCCCTTCAAATTTCGTCCGTTTCACAGCAGAATGTTTAAATACCTGCCGGAATACATCTGCCGTGATTTCCTGCCAGTCTCTTGTCGTCATGTGCTGCAGATCAGGGTGTGGCTGAAATGCGGGTTCGTTGTGTGGCTTTGAAAACCGGTTCCAGGGACAAACATCCTGACAAATGTCGCAGCCGAAAATCCAGTTCTGGAACTTATCCTTTACTTCATTCGGCAATTCGTCTTTTAATTCAATGGTATAGTAAGATATACACTTGCTGCCATCAACAACATAAGGAGCGGGTATCGCATCCGTTGGGCACGCATCCATACAGGCTGTACAGGTACCACAATAATCTTTAACAGGACCATCGTATTCAAGTTCAAGATCAATGATAAGCTCTGACAGAAAATAAAAACTTCCGCTGTTCTTGTTGATGAGCAGGGAGTTTTTACCGACCCAGCCCAACCCTGCGCGTTTTGCCCAGGCGCGCTCCATGACAGGCGCCGAATCTACAAATGCTCTTCCGTGGACTTCACCAATCTCTTCGGTTATTTTCTCCATGAATACTTTGAGCTTGTCCTTGATGACATGGTGATAATCGTCGCCATATGCATACTTGGCGATTTTTAAATCACCTTCTTTGGCATGATCGACCTCCGGATAATAATTATACAAAAGACTCACAACAGATTTCGCCCCCGGAACAAGTAAAGTAGGATCTAAACGTTTGTCAAAAGAATTTTCCAGGTAACTCATTTTGCCGGCATACCCACGCTTCAGCCACTCGGTTAACCGCGGTGCCTCCTCTTCAAGAAATTCTGCTTTTGAAATGCCACAGAAATTGAATCCGAGTTCATTGGCTATACTTTTTATCTGGCCAGCACGATGGGAAGGATTCATTGAGTAATTGGATTACGCTATGCACAGTAAAGCGTTGATTCGGAGGGAAAGTTCCGGACTCAAAGTCCAAGAAGTTCACGCCGCGTCCACACTTCATCAATGGGATCGCCTTTACTGCTAAATCCTTTGTGACGCCAGTTTCCATCTTCCAGTGCAAAATCAAAAGAAAGCTGCATACCCACACGACTGGCATCGCGTGAGAAAAACTCAATTGACTCTGTGTACTTACCCTTGTCTGTGGTGTAGGTTCCACCACCTGTTCCAAAGAACTCTTTTGTTTCCTCATTGTAGGCTATCCACTGAAACCGTGTACCCGACAAGATTTTCATAGTGCGTCGGGCTCCAGGTGTAATTTTTTGTTGTTCACCATTCACCATACGCCCCGTGATCAGCCACGCGCCGGATAATTTCCCAGGTGTACCGTTATCCACCCTGCCCCACTCTTTTTTCTCGCCACCTGTTGTTACTACCAGTTTATTTCCCTTAACAGAAAATTCGTTGCGTTGCTCTTTACTAACCTGCTCGGGTTGTTTTGTATTGAATTCGTCTATTAACAAAAGCTGGCCTCCTGCTATACGATAAGCACCACCACGTGTACTTTCGAACTTTTTTGTTTCGAGATCATAATATGTAAGTACAAAATGTTTCGCTGTAAAAATCAACGAAGCTTGTTGCCCATTGGCTTCCCATTTCCAGGCGCCGGCAAGATCCTGTGCTGTGACAAAACCAATCCCTATAAAACTGAGTAGTAAACAACCTGTTAGAAATTTCATAAGCATGTATTAATGATGGGCTAAAATTAAATCGATGATGTCGATGATATTCAACCTCTTTTTAAAACAAATCAAGCTGGAGGTGCAAATTGCTTTAACAGCCTATAATTCAGTGATCACCACAAATTTTGTGGATAATCACCACCTGCGATCATTTCTTTAATCCGGCGTGACACCTCTTCTTTATCTTCCTTGTAGGTTACCCCGAACCATACTTTACCTCCTCCGAGCACTTTTACTTTTCCCTTATTCTCGAGGATCATTCGGTTGGCGAACAAGGGAATATAAAATTCAGCCTTAATATTCTGATGATTCTCTTTTAGGAAATCCTGAAACATCGTGAGCGCCATGGCAAACATGTTTGGATGGAAGCCCCAGAAGTTCATTGACGTTGGTGCCTCAGGATCGAGTTGTACATCACCATCCTTTTCTTTGGAAATAATTTTCCCGTTTTCTTTTACAATGGTAATACGCTCTACAACTGATTTCAAATAACCATCAGCATCTACTTCACCTACTCCACGCGAAACGCTGCCATGATCTGAAAGCACATTCTTTAATGTAAAACCTACCATAGCATGCGCACCGTTTGTTTCAGTACGAAAGAAGTCAGCAACAGATTGAAATGCATCCTTGCCGTAGAAATCATCTGCATTGATGGCCACGAAAGGTTCGTTGATGGCGTCTTTAGCACAAAGTACAGCATGGGCTGTTCCCCAGGGTTTTGTGCGCCCGGGGTTCATGTATTGTGCCGGAATAAGTTTCTCCAGCGATTGGATCACAAAGTCCACTTCTACTTTCCCTTGTAATCTGGGTAAGAATTTCTCCTTCACGGTTTCGAGAATCTCTTCACGCACAATGAACACTACTTTGGTAAACCCTGCCCTGACAGCATCAAAAAGGGAATAATCCATGATTGTTTCACCGTTCGGCCCAAAACCATCAATTTGTTTGATTCCACCATAACGGCTGCCCATTCCGGCGGCCAGTACAAGAAGCGTAAGTTTTTTTTCCATGTTGCTTGGTGTGTCCATTATGTTTTAGTTTATTTCAGATATATTGCTGTGTTTACGAACACATTTTATTTAAATGATGATTTTACAATCTTTTAAAATGCTTAATTTCACTGATTCACGGTACTCATTGAACTGGAATTGCCGGTCCTTCTTATGAGGAAATGAAACACACCCGAAAAAGTATAAAATTAAAGGCCCAAAAATAAGTTTTACCTTAATAGTTGTGTGCGGAAAGGCACATATTTTAAAAAATAAACCACTGTTTGCATGAGTAATTCTAATAAAAAGTATGTGATCCCAATGATCATCATTGGAAGCCTGTTCTTCATTTTTGGTTTTATTACATGGCTTAACAGTGTACTGATTCCTTTCCTAAAACAGGCTTGTCAACTTACCGACTTTCAGGCTTACTTTGTTACACTCGCATTTTACATATCGTATTTTGTGATGGCAATACCTTCGTCGGCCATATTAAAGAAAACAGGTTTTACGAAGGGCATGTCTATCGGTTTGGGTATTATGGCCATTGGTTCATTGATTTTTATTCCAGCAGCGATGATCCGATCCTACCCGGTATTCCTCGTGGGATTATTCGCTCAGGGCGCGGGAATGACGCTACTTCAAACGGCGTCAAATCCATATGTAACCATTTTAGGTCCTATAGAAAGTGCCGCAAAGCGCATTAGTATTATGGGAATTTTCAACAAGATTGCTGGTATGATTGGCATCCTGATCCTTGGTGAATTGTTATTTAGTGATACCAAATCGCTTTCAGAAAATATTGCGTCATTAGAAGGTATCGCATTAGCAAATGAATTGGATGTTCTCGCTTCACGGCTCATTACACCATATATTATCATGGCTGTGATCCTGGCAGGCGTGTCGCTTGTTATTTTGAAAGCAAAACTCCCTGAGATTACTCCGGAAGAAGAATCCACTGAAGAGAATCGGCGCACGACAAAAGAAAAAACTTCCATACTACAATTCCCGCATCTTATCCTCGGCGTGATCTGCATCTTTGTGTATGTCGGCGTTGAGGTTATAGCCATTGATACGATTGGATTGTATGGCGAATTCCAAGGCTTTGATCTAATTACTGCCAGCAAATTCGGCATCTATTGCTTGATTGCCTTAACGATTGGTTATCTCCTTGCCATTGTGCTAATCCCAAAAGTTATTTCACAAAAAACTTCGTTGATTGTAAGTGCCTTACTGGGTATTGCTTTTACAATTGGCGCACTTTTAACCAGTGGATGGATTTCAATTGGCTTTATCGTTCTGTTGAGCTTCGCCCATGCCTTTATGTGGCCTTCTATCTGGCCCCTGGCATTGGACAATTTAGGACGATTCACCAAGTTAGGTTCGGCGCTGTTGATCATGGGTATTGTTGGAGGAGCAACATTACCGCTCGTATATGGTGCATTAGCAGACGGATCTGATCGCCAGCTGGCTTATTGGATTACGTTACCATGCTATGCCTACATGATTTTCTTTGGAAGTAAAGGCCACAAAATCGGCAAAGCTTAATCCATCCATGTCTTAATTTTATCATACACAAAATTTTCTCTTTCCTGATAAGTACCCTTTACCAATGTGAATGGTATTTTTCTTTTGGTCAGTTCTTCCTTAAAGGTATTGAACATCGCTTCACGATTAAAGTAGAGATCACGAAGTCCATCTGCTACCCAGGGAACATCAATATCAAATAGGAAATAGTGATCGTATTTTATCTTTTCTTCGAGTGCATACAGTTCAGGTGGAATTTCATGAAGATAGTACTGCGAATAAATCTGTGTGGTAATGGCATCTGTATCACACAAAAGAATTTTGTTTGCCGTTTGCACTTTTTCGCAAATGCGTTCGAAGTGAGCCTGACCAATCTGCACAATGTCGTTTACAGAAAAATCATTGGTGACCAACAGCTCACGTGCAACCTCGGGCACATATTCCGTATTGAATAGGTCAGCCATGCGCTCCACCATAACGGTTTTCCCGGTACTCTCAGGCCCATAAAAACAAATTTTCTTTACGAAATACGGCCGCACTTCATCCGGAATAAAATCCCAGTATTTTAATGGATGATTACGGATTAACGTCGCGGATACCTGAATCTTGCTTCGTGCAGAATCAAAGATAAAATGTGGTATACCGAGGTGTTTGGAAAACGGATTGCCATATTCTTCCGAGCTAAATAAGGCATTAACGGGGGGATAAACTTTCCTGATCTGGTCAGCCCAAATTTTCGTGCGTTGAACCAGGGGCAACGTGTCATCATCAAAATCGTCTCGAATCATGGCAGGTTTGATTTCAGGCTGATCTTTAAAGATACTTGTGATCCATGAAAACCGGCGCGATGGATCAATGATATCCCCATCGGTATAGCTCATTGAAACGATAAGCTCATCACATCGACTCGCAGCGAAATTTATCAATGCAATATGACCCTTGTGGATTGGTAAAAATTTACCAATGACGAGTCCCCGTTTCATTTCGATTGGGTTTGATAGCTGCGGTATTCTTTTATCCAGTGGTAAAGACCATAGGCAGCAATGAAGCAGAAAACAAAATAAAGCAGACTGTATAACTTCAGATCACGGATATAGTACAAATACGTTGCTACAACATCCACGAGGATCCAGATGATCCAGCATTCGATCTTTTTTTGAATCATGTAAAAAGTAGTTACAATGCTCATTACCATGATAAATGAATCTGCATAAGGATAGGCACTTGGTTCTTTAAACAGAGTGGGTAGAAGTGAATGCAGATGCTGGGCAAACTTTCCCATAAGGAATGTCCCCCCAATTGTAACAGCCAGGATCACAATTATTCCACTTAGTTTCAGAAAGCTGACCCGCAATTCCTTTTTACGGTCTTCTTCACCCGGTTTCGGATTCAGCCATCGCCACCACCCCAGTATGTTCGTCACAAAAAAGAACATCTGTAAAAACATATCCGGGTATAATTGCACCTGGTAAAACAGGAAGAACGACAAAACAACATTAACGATACCAACAGGCCAGCTCCATACATTTGCCCGGGACGAAAGGGTCACTGCTATAACTCCGGAAACCAACCCAAAAAATTCAAGGTAACTAACATCGTAGCGCCAGGCTGTAAAGAAAATATGATTTATATCGAAGAAATTCATGTGCGCTATAAATACCCTGTTATTGAATCAGCTACAAAAAAACATTAAATTAACCTCAGATTTAGTTTTGTCATGAAAAATGTTGTTTATCTGCTCCTGCTTTCGTTCAGTTTCTTATCCGTTGAAGCGCAAAAAAGGAAAAAAGAAGCAGATCTCCTCACACATAAAAAAACATGGTCCGAAGGATCAATTATGAAATCAGACGGAACTGAATTGAGTGGGTTGATCAACTATGACGACAAGACAAACATCCTTTTTTATAGGGAGGGCGATAATTCCAAATCTTTTATTGCGCGCTCTGTTCTGGGATTTGAATTTTTTGATGAGAACCTTCAACGTCAGCGCATTTTTTATTCTCTGGAATACGATTCAGAAGAGGAAGAAGTAAAACGGCATTACTTTTTTGAACTACTTAAAGATTTTAATGATTTTGTTGTGCTTTCGAAAAAAGATCCACTCGAAGTAAGACAAGTCTCCAGCCCAGTAGGTTACACGGGCCAGGCAAATGTTCCTGCACATTACAGTACGGAAACTCAAGTAAGTCAAACTGAAACTATCTATTTAATGAACGCCGAAGGAAAAATTCAACCGTATCTTAAGAATACACATGGCGCCAAAACACAATCACTCGTAAACAGTATTAAAGATCCAAATACAAAAATCGAAGACAAAGAAACGCTGGCTGATTTTGTATCCACTGAAGCTTATACTAAACTGAAGGAATACGCAAAAAACAACAATTTGAAATTTCAAAAAATTGAAGACCTGCTAAAAATTCTTTCCTACTATGAAACCATTCGGGGCAAATAGACCTACCGTTGGTTGATTAAACCAAAGCCGGATTTGTAAAATGCAACACAAAAATTACACGTCAGCCTCTTGAAATAAAGGTTTCGCTAATTTTGACAAACCTTTCACGGCTATGAAACTCCTCTTACCCCTCCTCTTTGTATTACCTGCCTTTGTGAACGCACAAGGTTTGATCGAAGATACCAGTATTTTTCCCGGACCAGAATGGTTTCAGGGATCACTGCTTTTAAACAATGGAAATGAATTAAAAGGCTTGTTAAAATACAACGACAAGAATGATATCGTCTGTTTCGAAAATGGCCGCGATTCACGTTCCTTCACGGCACGCCGTGTGAAAGCGTTTGAATTTTATGATGAGATTGCACAAAAGCAGCGCGTTTTTTATGCCGTTCCTGTGGAAGATACCAAACATAATGTAAAGCGTCCGTTGTTTTTTGAAGTGATTATGGAGCTTGGAAACTTCGCCTTGCTTTCAAAGTTGTCACCAATAAGGTTTGAAAAAAGAGAATATACTACACCTGCGATGTTTAACCCTGTTACGGGATCAATTTCAGCCGGCCGATATTACGGGTATCCCTCTGCCATATCATCAACCGAAACGTTGTTTGTTCTTTCACAAAATGGTTTAATTAAACCATACCTTCAGATTATTGAAAAAGACGTTGATGGGTTTTTATTTGATCGCTCTTCAGTGAAAAACAAAATCCTGGACGAGGATGCCATTAAAACGAATACTTCGCCCTACTACAATAAGCTTTTAACTTTCGCCGAAAAGAATGCGTTGAGTTTTGAACAGAAAAACGATCTCATCACCATTTTGAAATACTATAAAAACCTGAGCCGCAATTAAAGCTTAATGCAAATATTCTTTGCCTCAGTAAAAAACTTCATCGCTTCCCATCCGCCCTCACGGCCAGCGCCGGATTGTTTCATTCCACCGAAAGGTGTTCTTAAGTCGCGGAAAAGCCAGCAGTTCACCCATACAATTCCACTCTTCAACTGATCGGCTACACGGTGGGCACGCGTTAAATTTTCCGTCCAGACCGTAGCTGATAAACCATAGACGGTGCAATTCGCATAATGTAAAGCCTCCGCTTCATCGTCGAATGGCATAATGGTAACCACAGGCCCAAATATCTCTTCCTGGTTCGTACGGCACGTGGAATTCAAGCCCGTTATAATGGTTGGCTCCATAAAATATCCGTTAGCGCATCGCCCGGAAAGATGAATTTGTTTTCCACCGGCCAGGATGTGACCGTCCTCTTCACGCGCCAGGTCAATGTACGAAAGCACTTTTTCAAGGTGTTGTTGTGATACCATGGCACCCAGCTGCGATTCCTCATGCAACGGATCGCCTACTGTCAATTGTTTTGTCCTTGCCACAAATACGTCTACGAATCGCGGATAGAGACTTCTTTCCACCAAGATCCGCGATCCACATAAACAAATCTCCCCCTGATTGGAGAATGACGATTGAATAGACGTGGTTAATGCCTGTTCAAAATCACAATCTGCAAAAATGATGTTGGGATTTTTACCGCCGAGTTCCAGTGAAAGCTTTTTGAAAGCAGGCGCTGCGGTGGATGCAATTTTTCTTCCGGTAACGGTACCACCGGTAAACGAGATTGCAGCTACATCGGGATGATCAACAATCGCTTCTCCTGCGCTGGCACCCTTACCCTGAACAATATTCAAAACGCCTGCAGGAAGACCTGCTTCCGTGCAAATCGAACCTAACAAAAATGCTGTCATGGGTGTGAGTTCAGATGGCTTTGCCACCACCGTACATCCTGCAGCTAAAGCAGGTGCAACTTTCCATGTAAATAGATACAATGGCAGATTCCAGGGTGAAATACATCCGGCCACACCGATCGGTGTATGTGTCGTATAGTTAACGGCTTCACGACCGGTGATGTGTGCTTCGCTGGAGAAATGAATACAGGCAGTAGCAAAGAATCGCATGTTAGCCGAAGCTCTCGGGATATCTATGCGCCTGGCAAGCGAAAGCGGCTTACCATTATCAATACACTCTGCACGTGCCAGTGCATCGATACGACGATCAATCAAATCTGCAATACGAAGCATGATTGTACTCCGATCCTGCGCCGGCATAGTCGACCAATTTTGAAACGCGGCTTTTGCAGCATCGACAGCCAGACTGACATCGCGGGCATCGGAATCTGCCACAACACTATACACTTTTCCCTGGGAAGGGTCGTAATTATCGAGATAATTTCCAGATACAGGATCGGTGAACTCGCCGTTGATGTAGTTCTGTATTTTTTGCATACTCAAAGACTTGGTGTTCTCCCTCCGTCCACAGGAAGGTTAATGCCATTAATATACGCTGCAGCAGGTGAAGCAAGAAAAGCAATAGCGGCAGCAACCTCAGCAGGATCAGCGATTCGCCCTGCAGGAATTTCGCGGATCATTTCCGCTTTAACTTCATCCGTTGTTTTGTTTGATATCTGTGCATTGCCATGAATGATCGCTTCAAGCCTTGCTGTCATTGTTGCACCAGGCAAAACATTATTCACGGTTATTCCGTAACCACCAAGTTCAAAACTCAACGTCTTTGCCCAGTTCGCTACCGCACCACGAATGGTATTCGAAACACCCAATCCTTTGATCGGTGCTTTTACCGATGTAGAAATAATATTGATGATGCGACCATATCGTGCCTCCATCATGCTCGATACCACAGCCTGAACCAGAATCTGATTACACAGTAAATGATTTGAAAAAGCCTGCGTAAAATCTGTAAGTCCAGCATTCATCGCCGGTCCTGCAGGAGGCCCACCCGTATTGTTTACCAAAATATGAACAGCCTGATGCGCCACATACGCTTCCACCTTATTTTTTAAATCATCCCGATCATTGAAGTCAGCAACAATATAATCGTGTTGAAGTCCGGAATAAATCTGAAGTTCCTTTACGACAGCTTTTAACTTCACGTCATCTCGCGCCACAAGTGTGACGTGTGCTCCGGCCAGGGCGAGCTCAATCGCAGTTGCTTTCCCGATCCCTTGTGTGCTTCCGCAAACCAATGCGCGTTTTCCGTTCAAATTTAAATCCATTTCCTTGCTTTGATGTGTAAATATAGAACCAAACTTCTTAGTTTTGATGTGTGACTAAAACCATACACCGGGATATTCCGGTTGTTGGAGAACATCATAAACATTATCATTATGGCTATCCGCAGACCATTCAATCTTCAAAAATGGATCAATGAAAACCGTGATCTCTTAAAACCACCTGTCGGCAATAAAAACCTGTATGCAGATGCCGGCGATTATATCGTTATGATTGTTGGTGGACCAAACGCCCGCAAGGATTTTCATTGGAATGAAACAGAAGAACTTTTTTATCAATTAGAAGGCGATATTAACGTGCGCATCCAGGAAGATGGCAAACCTGTTGATATTCCCATTCGCGAAGGTGAAATGTTTTTGTTACCTGCACGGGTTCCCCATCGTCCGGAACGACCTGCAAATTCCATTGGTCTGGTAATTGAAACCAAACGCCCCGAACAAGACATTGAAGACGGGTTGATCTGGTACTGCGATAATTGCAATAACAAATTGCACGAATACAGGTTTCATCTCGACAACATTGAAAAAGATTTCTTACCCCGCTTCCGCGAATTTTATGGTTCTGAAGCATACCGCACCTGCAAAAAGTGCGGTACTGTGATGGAAGCAGACCCACGCTTTGTCTAATGATGGATACAACAATCGTAACACCTGTTACTGGCCGCGGTTATTACTCATCACCAATTGGAGAGCTGGTCATTACTTCACAAGATGAAGCCATCACTTCCATTCTTTTTATCAAAGACACAAAACTTCCGGAACACCGCACTGCTGTAATCCAGCAATGCATCGAAGAACTGGATGAATATTTTTTCAAAGGAAGAAAATTCTTCAATGTGGAGATCCTTCTTCGTGGAACCGAGTTTCAGAAAAAGATATGGAATGAACTATTGACCATTCCTTACGGAAAGACCATGTCTTATGAAGCACTTGCTATTCAAACAGGCGATATAAAATCAATTCGTGCTGTTGGACTCGCAAACGGACAAAATCCGATCTCCATTATTGTACCTTGCCATCGCGTCATTGGCAAAAACGGTGATCTTACAGGCTACACCGGTGGTATTGAAAATAAAGAATGGTTGTTATCCCACGAGGGTTCGGTACTAAAACAGCTCACGCTTTTTTAGGCAATAGATATTTATCAAAAGCTAAGAGTACTTCAAATTGAACTATCAAAATTCAATTCAATACGCTAAGAAGCTTGATCGTGAAGATCCGTTAAGATCGTTCAGGAAAAAATTCCTGGTCCCTCAGATCAACGGAAAACACACGATGTATTTTATCGGCAACTCACTCGGGCTTCAACCGAAATCAACAAAAAAGTTTATTGAAGAAGAGCTTACCGATTGGGCAAGGCTGGGCGGCGAAGGTCATACGCATGCCCGGAGACCTTGGTTATATTATCACAAGTTATCAAAGAAGGCACTAGCGGAAATCACAGGAGCGAAACCGTCTGAAGTCGTCGCGATGAACCAGCTTACTGTCAACCTTCATTTGATGTTGGTCTCGTTTTACCGCCCAACACCCAAACGATTTAAAATCATTACTGAAGCAGGTGCGTTTCCATCCGATCAATATGCATTTGAATCACATATAAAATTTCATGATTTCAACCCTGAAGAAGCCCTGATCGAATTAAAACCGAGAGAAGGCGAACACATCTTGCGTACCGACGATATACTGAACAGCATCAGGGAAAATGCCTCCAGTGTGGCATTGGTTATCTTTGGCGGCGTCCAATATTATACGGGTCAGTTTTTTGACCTGGCTAAAATTACAGCGGCTGGTCACGAAGCTGGCGCAGTTGTGGGTTTTGATCTCGCCCATGCCATTGGTAATACACCGTTACGCCTGCACAAAGATGAAGTAGACTTTGCTGTATGGTGTAGCTATAAATATTTAAATGCAGGTCCAGGTGGGTTAGCCGGTGCGTTCGTTCACGAAAAACACGGCAGTAATTTTTCGTTACCGCGCTTCGCAGGATGGTGGGGACACGACGAAAAAGAGCGCTTCGAAATGAAAAAAGAGTTCAAACCCATGCAAGGTGTTGATGGCTGGCAACTTTCTAATGTGCCGGTCTTCCAAGGTGCTGCGCTGCTTTCCTCCTTAATGATTTTTCAGGAAGCCGGAATGAACGCAATCCGAAAAAAAAGTATTTTACTTACTGGATTCCTCCAATTTCTATTCGACCAAATTGATCCGGATCAGCAGTTTTTCCAAATCATCACACCGCGAAATAAAAACGAAAGAGGCTGTCAACTTTCTTTGTTTATAAAATCTGACGCAAAAGCGATATTTAAAAAACTTGAAAAGAACGGTATCGTTGCAGACTATCGGTCTCCCGATGTAATTCGCATAGCACCCGTGCCACTATACAATACCTTTGAAGAAGTCTATCACTTTGCAACAATATTCAGTAAGTTATTTAAATGAAAACGCCGGCTAAACATGTTGCGATTGTCGGTGCCGGTTTGGTTGGCACACTGCTTTCCGTTTATTTACGCAAGAGAGGATATACTGTAACGGTCTTTGAACGCAGGTCCGACATTCGTAAGGGCTTATCCGACGCTGGGCGCTCTATTAACCTGGCTTTAAGTACGCGTGGTATCCGTGCCCTGAAAGAAATTGGGTTAGGTGAAATCGTAAAGCAGATAGCCATACCGATGCATGGACGAATGATGCATGACGTTGCCGGAAAACTTTCATCCCTTTCATATGGCGTAGCCGGTCAGTACATCAATTCAATTTCAAGAACAGATCTCAATGTAATCCTGATGAACGAAGCCGAAAAACTCGGCGTTGCAATTTTATTTAATCATCGTTGCCTTAACATTGATTTAGAAAAAACACAAATCACCTGGACGACTACACCGGCACTTAATCTCTTAGAAGCCAAGCCAACCGATATCTCCAACCAGTCTTTTGATTTGATCATCGGCGCCGATGGTGCTTACTCAGCTGTTCGCACAGCATTACAATACACCGATCGATTTGATTTCTCACAACATTATATTGAGCACGGATACAAAGAACTCCATATTCCGCCAGCGTATGGATCACACCTGGAGAAACATGCGCTTCACATCTGGCCACGTGAAAGCTTTATGATGATTGCGTTGCCCAATGCAGATGGCTCATTCACCTGCACTTTGTTTTTTCCGTTTAAAGGTTTTGATATACTAAATACAGAACAGGAAATTAAGCACTTCTTCCAGCAAAATTTTCCTGATGCATATTCACTGATGCCTTCCTTGCTTAATGACTTTTCCCGCAATCCAACTTCTTCCCTGATCACGATTAAATGTTTTCCCTGGTTTCGAAATAAAACATTGCTTATCGGCGATGCCGCACATGCCGTTGTTCCTTTTTATGGCCAGGGTATGAATGCCGGGTTTGAGGATTGCAGAATTCTGAATGCCTTACTGGATGAGCACTATGACAATTGGGATGCTGTTTTGACTGAATTTCAAAACGAACGAAAACCGGATGCCGATGCAATCGCGCAGCTGGCCTTAGACAATTTTATCGAAATGCGCGATCATGTCGCCGATGCGCAATTTTTGTTACGGAAAAAAATTGAAGCAAAACTGCATGAACTTTATCCCGATCAATGGATTCCATTATATACGATGGTAACTTTTCGCGATGACATCCGCTACTCGGAAGCAAAGATTACCGGAGAAAAACAAAAACAGATTATGGACGATGTCATGTCGCAAGATGACATTTTTTCTATTTGGGAAACACTTAACTTTCGTGAGATTGCAGGACGGCTAAATAAATGAACTAACCCACGATGCATCACGCATCGATATGAAGCTTGTATTGCTCATAACGATGCAGAATTTCTTTGATGTAATTCACAGGCTCTTCGCATTTACAATACCCCACAGATACAACGGGATCGCGATAATATTTTGGATTGGATTTACTAAGCAACAACACCTCTACATTGCCAGACCATCGTTTGGGATCTTTCCCATACTTTTCAGCTAATCGGTAAGCATCAATGATGTGCGACAAACCTGCATTGTATGAAGCAAGCATAAATTTCAATCGCTCTCCAGGGTCGGGCACCTTCTTGGACCAATATTTATCAAGGTATCTGAGGTAGCCAACACCTGCTTTCATACTTTGAACAGGATCATTCAGGTTTGTCGCACCAAAATGTTTTGCGGTTTGTGGCATCAATTGCATCAGGCCACGCGCACCTGCCCATGATTCTCCCGTTGGAATAAAATGCGATTCCTGGTAAACCAACGATGCCAGTAGACGCCAATCCCATCCAAGACTATCAGCACCGGCCTTGATCAAATCATCATACGGCGATAACTGGCGACCACCAAGCGAAGAGTAGTCACTTTGCATACGCATGAGTGATGTACGTGGACTTTTAAAGTAGCGGTTATAGATTACCATAAACGTGGCTTCCTTTTTAATTTTAGTAAGCCATGTATTGATACTGCTTTCCAGTTGCGTTGAATTTGTTCGTACTGCCCATGCAATCTGCCGTGGAAGACTAAGCACAAGGCTTACATCAAGGTTATCATAATAGGCGGCATTAACCTGTGCAAGCATGTGGTCAGCTACGGTGTAATCGATTTCTCCCATGGCCACCTTTCGGATCAGGGATTCAGTTTCCGGTGTTATCGAATCCTTTTTTATAATGATATCAGCACCGATTTCTTCTGATAAATTTTCCAGACGCATGCCATGCGTGGTCCCTGAAATAACATGAATTTCCTTGCCAACCAATTCACTCACATCGCGAATCAGGCTGTCGTTGAGTTGACGGTAGGAAAGACTGCGCCAATTATCGGGTTTCCTTTGTACTAAAACCTGGTACGTATTAAAATGTGGTTTCGTAAACGTGATGTATTTCTTACGTTCCTTATTAATTGTCAGCGGAAATGCCAGAATGTCGCCTTCACCACTATTTAACTGTTCTATGGCACGTTCTATACCAGACGTTACTTTGATTTTCAGTTCGACCTCAAGTTCTTTGGCAAGAAATTGCAATAACTCGTACTCATACCCCATGGGTACGCCCTTATATATAAAGTAACTTGTTGAATTATTATCAACCAATACGTTAATATACCCGCGTTTCTTTATCGCATCGAGGTCTACATTAACGTGTGGTTCAGAGAAAAAACCCTTTTTTGGTTTATCCTGACAAGAAAAAAAGACCAATAAAAGGCTAAAAACTAAAACACTCGATTTAATCACCCGCATAGCAGGAATGAAAATAGGCATTCTACAGAAAATAAAAAAGACCTCCATGGGGAGGCCTTTTTTATCTATGACTGAAAAATCCGATTAAAAGGAATAGCGGATACCAAGCTGGGCCTGCCAACGTGAACTGATTAATCCGGAATCGTCAATATTCTTTACGGTATTTGGTTTTTCGAAGTTGAAATTTGGAATGTTATCCCCCCCTAATCCAACATAATCGATCAAAGCAAAATTATCGTCGTTCAGGAAGTATTGTCTTCCCCAATCTTTATTCAACATATTAGTAAAGTTAAAAACGTCAAAACTGATTTGTAGCGTGTGTCGTGTGTTATTCACGGTGATAAAGAAATCCTGGAGAACACGCAGATCAATTACGTGGCTAAAAGGAAGACGTGCGCCATTTCGCTCAGCATATTTTCCACGTCTTGTACTCAAATAATCATCGCTTTCTATGAACGAGTTCAGCGCTTGCCATTGTTGCTCCGGACTTACGGGATTATCACCATCAATTGGCTCGAATCGTATTTCGCCTGCATTTACAGCGTCTGCATATGAATTAAATTTACGTGGCACGTAGATCAGATCGTTATCGGTACTTCCCGATTGCAAATCATCATTAACCAATGAGCCATTATAAATATAGGAGTATCGACTACCTGACTGCCCATTATAAAACAACGAGATTGTGGTTGCCATAAATCTCAAATACTCCTTGCGGTATGACACACTGGCAATGATCCGCGAACCCAAGTCAAAATCGGAATAAGAAAGATCAAGCTTATTTTTTCCGTTTACATTTTCTATATAACGCCACTGTGAAGAATTTTGAGATGAAGTTCCTTCGTTCAACACTTTTGCACGACCGAATGTATAACCGATGTTGGCCGACAAACCGAAATCAAATTGCTTTTTAAATTGTGCCGTTACATTATAGGTATATCCCTTGTTTGTGTTTTTACCTAACAGAATATGACGATAGGTTGCATCTACAGGATCAGATCTGTCCCAAATATTCCGGTCATCGGCACCACTCAAATTTGATGGTGGCTGTTTCAAATTCAACTGTGTATAATTGATATTATTTAACGTTTTGGAATAAATACCTTCCAGGGTACCTATCACTCCGCCCGGTAATCGCTGATCCACGGCAAGTGACGCCCTGAAGATTTGCGGAAACTTAAAATCCTTTGCAAAAATATTAATATCGCCGGAAGGCACAGCGACAGGTGCACCTACATCAGGACCTGTGTACTGATTGTAAGGATCGCCTATGAATGGAACTTCCGGTGCTGCACTTCCGGGGATTGCTCCAATAAGGATACCGTTATTAGTATAACTTCCACCGGGCCACACGTAAGGTATGCGACTGGTGAAAACACCAACACCGCCACGAAGCTGCGTAGATTGATTTCCATTTACATCATAATTAAAACCAAACCTGGGCGAGAGCATAACTTGAGTTTCAGGCATTGCACCTGTTTTTGCGCCATGCAGGCTATAACCTTCTGCTTCTATTTCTGGAATCACCGTTTCATTAAAATAGGCATCTGTTAATGGCTCATCTAAAAACATCGGTATATCTACACGGAGCCCTGCTGTTATCTTTAATTGCGGATTAATCATGATCTCATCCTGTATATAAAAACCCAGTTGAAGTGTATTGAAGTCTGCCGCAGCATTTGTACCGTCCCCGGTTATTTCATCAACGAGGGAATAACTGCGTTCGTAATCTGTAGAATTTCCGCGTGTTAAAAATGTATTAAGATCAGCAAAGGTGTAAGCCCCAAAATTATTTCCAATGAACGCATTGTAAAATGAACCGTATTCGTTGTGTGTTCCAAACGTAAGGGTATGATTTCCTTTGTAGATTGTAAAATTATTAGTCAGCGTGAGAATATTTGATTTTAGTTGATTCGTTGAAGAGAACGGTTCTGTACCAAACACGATATTGCTACCCCCATCGCGAATTGTTACTCTTGGAAAATCCTGGCCGATAGATCCGCGATCATCCAGCACAGAAGTATAACCGATGATCAGATTATTCGAACTCGAATTACCAAATGAGCTGTTTAATTCTATTGCGCTGGAATTTGTCGTGCTTGGAAAAAATTCACTATTGTTTGAGAAGTTAATTGTACTGGCCGACGATCGTGATCGTTTGTACGCTTCACCTTTGGTATAACTGTGACGCAGCGTTAATTTGTGGTTCTTACTAATGTTGTAATCCAGGCGAACCAGAAACTTATCACTTCGTGTTTCTGATGCATTATCCGTATAGCCACCGGCATCATAGCCATACTCATTTTCAAGAAAGCTGGTAAGTTCGTTCAGTTCTACTTGTGTTACTGCACCATTATAAGTGGAAAATTCAAAAGGCTGCGGTGTTTTATCACGTTGGAATTCCGCATTCACGAAAAAGAAGAGTTTATCGCGAAGGATCGGTCCGCCCAAACGAAAACCTGTTGTTTGCGATGAGAAGTCTTCAAGTCTTTTTCTTTTTACATCAGGATTATCAGTTGGTGTTTTCCCTGCCAGATCTTCATTCCTAAAGAAAGTATAAACAGAGCCGGAAAACTTATTACTGCCACTTCGTGTAACGGCGTTTATTCCGCCTCCCGCAAATCCGCCCAGCCTGACATCAAATGGAGCGATTACAACCTGAAACTCTTCAATAGCATCAATACTTATCGGACTAATACTATTTGCCTGCCCCCCGTTTGTTCCTGTTTCTGAAAGTCCGAATACGTCGTTATTCACAGCACCATCAATAAAAATCGAATTGTATCTGTTGTTTGCACCGGCAATTGACATACCCTGATTCTCGGTAACCGAAACCTGCGGCGTCATCCGGGTAAAGTCTGTAATATTTCTACCTACCGTTGGCAACGTGTTAATTTGTTCTGTTGAAATATTTGTTGAGGCGCCCGTACGTTCAGGGTTAAAAATATCACTACCACTGGCCGAAATTTCTACTCCTTCAAGTTCAATTGATGATTCAACCATTGCGATTTTCAAATCTGTTGTTTGCCCAAGATTCAGATAAACATTTTCTCTTTTAACTTCATTATATCCGACAAATGATACTGTGACTGTATATGGCCCCCCTACGCGTGCATTTGGTATTGTGAATCTGCCATCCGGTCGTGACGAAGTTCCATATTCTGATCCTGAGGGCGTATGAACAGCAATGATATTTGCACCAGGAAGCGAACTGCCTTGCTGATCAGCTATCATTCCGGAAAGCGTTGCAGTAGTAACGCCCTGCGAAAAAACCGGGAGCGAACCAAACAGAAGCAACAAGTTTAAAAGTAAAATTCGGGTCATATGCTTTTGAATTTTAATGATTTAGCACAGTGCAAAAATACCAGACCGTTCACAATTTCCTTGTTAAACATTCTTTAATCTTCAGCCCGAGAATTTACACAATATTAATCTCGTGTAGCGTCATAATCGTCGATTGGAAGATCGATTCGTTCTTAATTAAAAAACAATCGTTTGACTTTTACATTACTATCAATAAGTTTATGTCGATTTAGATTAAAAGATAACCCATGAAAACACTCGTGTTTATTTTCTTATGCGTTTCATTTCTAGCATCAGGGCAATCCTACAAATTAATGAGCTATAACATTCGCTATGCGACTGCTGCCGATGGTGTGAACGATTGGGAAAACCGAAAAGAAAAGGTTTATAATCTTATTCAAAGATACGATCCGGATATCATTGGTGTTCAGGAAGCCCTTCATCAACAACTCAATGACCTAATGACAAACCTTCCGGACTACAGCTATGTAGGCGTTGGACGGGAAGACGGAAAAAAAGCCGGAGAATTTTCAGCGATACTTTATAAAAAAGAAAAATTTAAAAATCTGGAAGACGATACATTTTGGCTTTCAACAACACCTGATGTGCCAGGAAGTAAAAGCTGGGACGCGGCGTTAACACGTGTGGCTTCGTGGATAAAAGTAAGAGACACTAAAAACAACCAAGTATTTTTTGTGATCAATACACATTTCGATCACGTCGGAGCAGAGGCAAGAAAACAAAGCGCGGTTCTCATAAAAGATCAAATAACAAAACTTACTGGCGATAGTCCTGCAGTTGTAATGGGAGACTTTAACTGCCTGCGTGAAGATTCTCCGTATCAAGTTATGATCAACAAGGAGGGCCGGCAATTATACGACCCTGCGCCAGAAAATGCGCCTGGTACATTTTGCAGTTTTGGAGTAAACAGCATCCCATGTCGCGCGATCGATTATATTTTTCATACTGCGGAATGGTCTAAAGAAAATTATGAGGTGATCCAGGATAATGACGGTAAATATTACCCATCAGATCATTTACCTGTTATGGTTGAACTTAAGTTGAAATCTAAAAACAAACGCAAGAATAAATAAGCCCCTGACTGCATAATAAATTACGTTAGACACAAGCAGATTTCCTTGTCTTTGACTGGACCTTCCGCGCGAGGCTTCGTTAGCTGTAAATCAATCTATCGCTAAGGAAATCACTAAAGAAGATTGTTCAACTTTGCATACTGTAAGAGCATAATGGTCTTTGCGTCTCTTATACTTCCATCGGACATCATGTGCAACGCCTTGTCGAACGGAAGCTCGAGCACCTCAATATCCTCATCTTCATCAACACCTCCACCTTCATGTACTTTCATTTCCTTTGAATAAGCGGCGACAAAAAAATGCAGGATCTCTGTTACAGAGCCTGGCGACATGTATGCTTCATAAATCTTTTTTACATCGGTGATTTTATATCCCGTTTCCTCTTCCGTTTCGCGACGAATACATTCTTCCGGATTATCTTTATCAAGCAGGCCGGCACATGCTTCAATCATAAAACCGTCGGGATTACCGTTTACAAAAGTTGGCAATCGAAATTGCCTGGTTAAAATAACATTTCGGCTTTCCTTATTATAAAGAAGAATGGTAGCACCATTTCCGCGATCATACGCCTCTCTGTGCTGTGTATGCCAGCTTCCATCCTTATTTTGCACATCAAAGGTGTATTTCCGTAAAGTATACCAGTTGTCGGAAAGGACTTCAGTTTTTGTAATTTTAGCTTTTGGTTCCATAAGATTTTATATGAAAGGGTAAACGACAATGCTGCCTCACTGTTTCGCTTTAGCTATGAATTTATTCCATATACAACGCAGGCGTTACTGTGATTTCAAACAAAAATGCTCCATGCTTATCCAGATAGCGATAGATTAATGTTGTTTTATGATCGCGATTAATTTGCATATCAGGGTTGGTTTTTACATTAGCAATAATCTCAGGTTCAAGTGAAGCTTTCAAATCCTGGATTTCAGTGTCGCGCTTGACCATATTTACAAGCGAGTATTTATACGCGATTTTATTTTCCGGTAATACCAACACCTCATCAAGCCGGGTTTCTTCATCCACCATCATGGGACAGGATTCATTTAATGTTTTTACGGCTCGTTTTAACTCCTGCTCGTAGGTAGGACTGGTAAAGAAAAACTGATAAATCGCAAACGCGAATAATAATGCAAGCAAGATTCCAACAGATACTGAAAATACATTGCTTTTCTTAGTGTCTTTTACCATAACTAAAGCTACACATACGAATTAAAAAATCGTTAATCTGTCGAATGTAACCATATACTCAGATCAAAAAAAGCTGCTCTTATTGGAGCAGCTTCTGATACACTATATAAGATTGAAAGTCGGCAATGTGTTAACCAACCATTTTATTTTCCCTTTAACGATGTAACTGCTTTTTTGAATGCGCCAACAACATTACGGGCGAGTTCTGTGTCATTTACCGCAAATTCGATTTTACTGGCGTAGGGTTGGATTTTGCCATCTTTATAGAAGTTAAAAATTTTATTTTTAAACTCACTTTCCATCGTTACATACAACCACTTTCCTTTCGCTGCAATCTCAATACTCAATGGATTAACATCCGCCAGATTAAATTCATAAACTTCCTCAGCGCCCGTTCCTTTCGCATTTAACTCCCGTGCCGTAAATTTTAACTTATCATTTTTACCTGCTTCAACCTGATCAAGTGACTGCTTGATGGTAACATCTTCCAGTGTAACCTCCTTAATATTATCTTTTAACCATGCGATTGCCTGACCGGCATCAGCGCCAAACGGTTCTTTATAACTTGCTTTGCATTTCTCAATAACTTTATCAACAGATGCTTTTACCCGGCGTGCGCTTTCAATATCCGTCATATAGAGTTTCAGTTCACTCTCATACCCATCGAACTTATCATTTTTGGTATGCATTACCATTTTCCTTTTATCGGTCACCTGTAGTTCGATAAACAATTTATCACCGGATACAGTAATGGCACTAAAGGTCGGATTAAAATCCATCCAGTTAAATTTGTACACATTACTTTCGGTAGATTTAGCATCACTCTCTGTTTGCGTAAACTTACATATACATTCTGCTTCAAGTTGTTGTGTGACCTGTTTTGCTCCAACCTTTAAATCCGTCGTTCCTGCTTTAATATTCTGTAACCCTGCTGAGGCGCTGTTCACAGTTGGAATATCTGCTTTCACTTTTTCGACGGCTAATGGAATCAACTGTGTTAATACCGTTTTAATATCCCGCGCTTCATCCACCCCGTTTGTGTTGATGGTAATCTCACTTACAAATGGTTTCACTTCACCATTTTTTCTCACGGCAATATATTTGTCTTTCTTCAGCGTTTCTACATTTATCGCGAAACGGTTTCCTGTAACCTTAAACGCAATAGTGTTGACGTTCAGGTCAGCAAGATTAAACATGAATATTTCTTCCGAAGAACTTTTGCCATCAGACAACACTTCCTTAAACACCAGCGTACCGACCTTTTCACCTTTCGATAATAACTGGGCCGATGTTTTTGTTCCCAAACTTACTTCTTTTACATTAGCTGTCAGCCAGTTTACCATGGCATCGTAGCCAGAAACTTTTAAGCGACCCGTTACTTCCTTTTCAGCCAGCGGAATGGCTTTTTTAACTGCGTCTGTGATTGCGCGTGCACTTTCAATATCTTTTACAATGATTGATACCTCGTTGTCGTAAGGTTGTACTTCACCATCTTTATAAACTTTAACAAGCTTTTGCTTATTTCGCACGGACAGCACTGCATAAATCGCATCCTTCTGTGTTTGCTCTCTCACGGCGTAAGGATCAATATCGGCAAGGTTAAATTCGTACAACATGGTTGTTTTTTTACCTTTCGAATCGATCTCATCAAAGCCATACTGTATTAATCCAGCCTCCATCGGCTCAAATTTTATTTCATAGGTCTTGGAGCCAGTCTGTACCGGTGTAATTTGTGCCTTAATCTGAGAAGTCAGCGTACCAAGATCTTGTGCATTCGCACCAAAGGCAAAACAAAACAAACAAAGGAGAATAATTAATGTGTGATTCTTATTCATCATATAGACAGTTTAAAATGATTACGCCATTCTGAAATTAAATACAAAAAATATTACTTCAACATCGTCCAGAGTATCTCGACAGGATGCAAGGCTTTTCTACCTGTACCATCTTTGATCTGATGCCGGCAACTCGTACCCGGTGCCGCAATAATTACGTTATCAGGTTGTTTTCGAACCGCAGGAAACAACACCAGCTCTCCAATCTTCATTGATATATCGTAGTGTTCTTCCTCATACCCAAATGATCCAGCCATGCCACAGCAACCAGAGTTGATCAGGTGTACCTGGTTATTACCCATTCGTGTTAGAATCATCTTCACCGGCGTTAAAGACGAAAGCGCTTTTTGCTGACAATGCCCATGCAACTTGATCAACGCTTTTTCATCTTTAAACAAAGCAAGGTCAATGTTGCCCAATTCCAGTTCCCTGGCAAGGAATTCTTCGACCATAAATGTATTGTGGCCGATTTTTATAGCGTCGTCCTTTTCGTTACCCCGAAGCATGTCTGGATATTCATCGCGAAATGTAAGAATCGCAGAAGGTTCAATACCAATCAACGGCGTATCTTTTGTAACGATATCCTTAAATGTATTAACATTTTTTCGCGCAAGCGTTCTTGCCTCCTGCAACAATCCCTTAGAAAGAAAACTCCGTCCCGATTCTACATGCGGAACAAACTTGATTGCATAACCTAGTTTATCCAGCAACTTCACCGTAGTAATTCCAATTTCGGCTTCATTGTAATTCAACAACTCATCAATGAACAGGTAGACCGTTTTCACCGGACTCTTTACCGTAGGCCGAAATTTTTTCGTAAACCATTTCTTCCAGGTAGTCGATGAGATCTCCGGCATACTGCGTTGTTTTGCAAATCCCATCACGCCTTTTACGAGATTCCCTGTGACCTTGTTTCCAAAAACAAAACGGTAACCCCAGGGCACCAGGGATGCAAGCTTCATGCCGGAAGCAAAATTTCCAATGAGTCTGTTTCGGAACGGAACTCCTTTTTCTTTATAGTATTGATATTGCCACTCCTGTTTAAGCTTGGCCATATCTACGTTAGAGGGACATTCTGATTTACAACCTTTGCAGCTTATACAAAGATCCATGACGTCCTTAATCTCATCATGTGCAAAAGGATTGGCCTTGTCAGAACGCGTGATCATTTCACGTAAAATATTTGCTCTGGCACGCGTGGTATCTTTCTCATTTCGTGTTGCCATGTAGCTGGGGCACATGGTACCTCCGCTTAACTCTGACTTGCGACAGTCACCGGATCCGTTGCATTGTTCCGCTGCACGCAAAATTCCCATGTTGTCAGAAAAATCAAGAATCGTATCAAATTCTTTTGTCACCTGATCTTTCTCGTATCGAAGATGGGTATCCATCGGTGGCGTGTGTACGATCTTACCGGGATTAAACACATCATTTGGATCCCAGACTTGTTTCAGTGATTTAACCAGGTTGTAATTGTGCTCACCGATCATCTTAGGAATGAATTCGCCGCGCAACCGTCCATCGCCATGTTCACCTGATAATGATCCCTTGTATTTCTTTACCAGTGTAGCGGTCTCTTCTGCAATCGTTCTGAAAAGCTTTACCCCCTCCGTTGTTTTTAAATCAATAATTGGTCTTAAATGCAATTCACCTGAACCTGCGTGTGCATAATGGACGCTATATAATCCGTGTTTCTTCAGTATCTCATTCATTTCTGCGATATACGCGGGAAGATCATGCACATCTACCGCGGTATCTTCAATCACCGGAACCGGTTTTTTATCACCAGGTACGTTGGACAATAAACCTAAACCAGCTTTCCTGAGGTTCCACACTTTTTTGATATTATCCCCGGAAACAATCGGATAAGAATATCCCAGTCCTCTATTTTTCAAATCAAAAATAAGTGCTTCCGCATCGGCCTGAACTTGTTCTTCAGATCCACGCGTGAGTTCTGCAACCAGAATGGCTTGCGGATCACCTTCAATAAAAAAACGGTTTTCAGCCTGGCCGCGGTTTCTTTTCGTTGCTTCAAAAACATAGTGATCCATCAACTCAACCGCAGAAGGTTTATGTTCCAACGCAACCAGGTTCGCATGCAACGATTCGTCTATACTTGTACAATGAATACAAACCAGTTTTTTATACGGAGAGGCAATCTTGCTTAACTTAATCTTCACCGATGTTACAAAAGCAAGTGTTCCCTCCGAACCAGCGATGAGACTGCAAAAATTAAACAGATCGCCAGTTGGATCAAACGGTTGCATTCGGGACAACATATCAATCGCATAACCGGTATTGCGCCTTACTACACTTGGTTTCGGATATTCTTTTTCGATCTCCTCACGATTTTTAGCATCCGATAAAACTGCTTTGGCGTGCGCATACAAATTCTGCTCAAGTTTTCCCGCGGTTTTTCCATTTACCTTATCTTCAAATTCGGCATCCGACATGGGGCCAAACCAAACTTGCGTTCCATCAGAGAGTATGGCATTTACTTCGAGTAGATGTTCACGTGTACTTCCGTAAATAACCGAATTTGATCCACAGGAATTATTTCCAATCATACCACCGATCATCGCGCGGTTTGCAGTAGATGTTTCAGGGGCGAAGAAATACCCGTAAGGTTTAAGGTGATAATTCAGATCATCGCGTACAATTCCAGGCTCAATGATGGCCCATGCTTCCGCTTCATTTATTTCAATAATCCGATTGAAGTGTTTTGATACATCAACAACAATTCCTCCACCAACTACCTGTCCTGCAAGCGATGTACCAGCGGTGCGCGGAATGACTGAAGTTTTGTTTTCATTTGCAAAACGGATGAGTTTTACAATATCCGCTTCTGATTTAGGAATAGCTACTGCCAGGGGCATTTCGCGATAAGCTGAAGCATCTGTGGCGTACAATCTACGGGCGGTTTCGTCAGTTAAGAGCTGGCCTTCCAGTTCTTTTTCCAAAGCGCTAAAATTCATGCAGTAAAACTAATGCAAAGGGTTTTCAGTTGCTACACGTAACGCGGAATTTTCAAATTTCTAGTTCATGGTTCAAAGCTCATGGTTTCAAGGTTGGACAATCCCATCCGTGAGTTTACGAATTGTTTGAAATTTGACGTTTGAGGTTTGAGGTTTGAGGTTGGTTTTATGATAATTCATAGCTTACGTAAACTTCAAGAAGAACGAACAAAAGGACGATTGAAAAATCTCGTGAATCCATTGCGTTTCTTGATTCCTAAGTCTCTCTCTCCCGGAGAGAGGAAGGAGTGAGGCCATAAAAAAAAGATCAAGAAACGCAATGATTATCCAGAATCGCCCTGAAGGTTTGCGTTTGGAGGTGTGTTATATAGGAGTTTCAACGTTGGACAATCCCATCGGTGAGTTTACGAATTGTTTGAAGTTTGAGGTTTGGTTTTCGGTAACTTATATAATGGACATTCAAACAGAAGTCTCAGGGGTTGTCTAAAGCATATAAATATGCAGCAACAAACTCGTAACTCAAGGCTCGCAGCTTGTTCGAAATCTCAACAATTATCGAAACACAACTTGTTGCCTGCAGTATGAAGCTTATCTAAAACACAAACGTTTACGAAACATTACCTCATGCTGCAATCTCAGATCCCGAATACGCTCCACTTACTTCATTCAAGATAGCAACAACATCATCGTAAGTCATGGCTTCCACCAGTCGTGTACGGAAAGGTTTAAAGTCAGGATACCCTTTAAAATAGTTCGCATAATGCCTTCGCATTTCGAAAATGCCAAGTTTATCGCCTTTCCATTGAATAGAAAAGTCAAGATGCTTTCGCGTTGCACGTACCCTTTCCTCAATACCAGGCGCAGACGCGTAAGTGCCGTGTTTAAGAAAATGTTTTATTTCAGAAAATATCCATGGATATCCGATGGACGCCCTGCCAATCATAATACCATCAACGCCGTAGCGATTCTTGTATTCGCGTGCTTTTTCTGGTGAATCGATATCGCCATTGCCAAAGATCGGTATGTGCATGCGCGGATTTTCTTTGATCTTTCCGATTAATGTCCAGTCGGCAGAACCTTTGTACATCTGTACACGGGTGCGACCATGCACTGTCAAAGCCTTAATGCCAATATCCTGTAAACGTTCGGCTACCTCCACGATGTTCTTTGTTGAATCATCCCATCCCAAACGGGTTTTTACCGTCACGGGAAGGTGCGTACACTTGACGATCTCTTCTGTCATGCGCACCATTTTGGGAATATCCTGAAGTAACGCAGCGCCTGCTCCCCGGCATGCCACAGCTTTTACAGGACAGCCGTAATTTATGTCGATCAAATCCGGATTAACCGTTGTTGCGATACGGGCAGACTCCACCATATTGGTGATATCACCGCCGAAAAGCTGGATACCAATCGGTCTTTCGTATTCGAAAATATCGAGCTTTTGTTTGCTTTTAGCCGCGTCGCGAATCAGTCCTTCGGAAGAAATAAACTCGGTATACATCAGGTCAGCGCCACCTTCTTTGCAAACAGCCCGAAAAGGTGGATCACTCACATCCTCCATGGGTGCCAGCAACAGTGGAAACTCAGCAAGTTCTATCGTATCGATTTTAACCATTCTTTTTTCCTAACGACACTTCTTTTACTTTCGGAGCGTCTATTCCTTATATTAGGCGCAAATTTAAAAAGGATTTTCGGATCATTTTCAGCATTCTATGGATCAGTCTTACAATTCATTACGTCGCCCAATGGTATCGATCCTGGTTACTTTGCTGACGGTTTTTATTGGATTTCAGGTTGTTGGTCCATTTATCGGGTCATTAATCGCTTTTCCATTTTTTGACGGCGATGCGATAGCATTCGGGAAAGCATTTAATAATCCTGAAGATTTTTCAAGGTTAAAAATACCTGTCCTGATCATGCAGGGTTTCAGTGCTATCTTCGGATTGATCCTCATTCCGATTTTCCTGCTTCGCAAGCAGCAACGTTCCTGGAATGACCTTACCGTTCCAGATACCTGGCACATCCAACCGGCATTATTGATTCCCATTATCGTTATTGTTTTTATGGGTGTCAACTCGGTATTTATTAGCTGGAATGCCGACGCCAATTTGCCGGATGCTTTCGGCATCGAACAATGGGCGCGGACCATGGAAGATAAACTCGAAGACCTTACAAAGTCTATAACAAATTTCGAAAATACTGGAGAATTGATTCTGGCTTTTATTGTGATTGTTATTATTCCGGCTATTGGTGAAGAGCTTGTTTTCCGGGGGATGATCCAAAATGATTTTTATCGCGCCACCCGGAATTACCACGTAGCGATCTGGGTCTCCGCTTTTATCTTCAGCGCCATACATTTCCAATTTTATGGATTTGTTCCGCGGCTACTTTTGGGAGCCTTGTTCGGCTACCTATACTACTGGTCTGGGAACTTATGGATGCCGATCCTTGCACATTTTGTTAACAACGGGTTTACATTGATGGCCATGCACCTCCACCGCACAGGAACAATCACGGTAGATTTAGAAAATCCGGAAGCGGCACCGTTTGAAGCTGTGGTAATCTGCGCTATCTTTTCGATCTTGCTTTTGTATGCATATAAAACTTTTTACGCCAAACATGGCCGTAGTGAAATAACTGATTAACCGATCCTGATTTAAGTGACACTTTCTCGATACAACAATTTAACACAACGCCTCATTACCGGCATCTTAGGATCGGCAGGCATGATCGCGGCTGTGTGCTATGGACCGTATACTTATTTCCTGGTGTTCTTTATCATATGCCTGTTTTCATTGCTGGAATTTTATAAGCTGATCGGCCTCGATGGTATGGTGCCACAAAAAGCGTTTGGAACGTTATGCGGCATTCTCATCTTTATACTTTCTTTCTTTATCGAGTTTCAAGAACTGGACAGCAAATATTATTTTATCATCTATCCTTTACTGGCCTGTGTCTATCTCATCAAATTATACAAGAAAAAAGAACGAAAGCCATTTACCAACATCGCGTTCACCTTCCTGGGAATCATTTATGTTGCCATTCCATTTTCGCTACTAAACATTGCCGCATTTGATGATGGTGTATATAATTATGAAATTATCTTCGGTTCGTTGTTTATCCTTTGGGCATCAGACACAGGTGCTTACTTCGCAGGAACATTATTCGGAAAACGAAAACTATTCGAACGCATTTCCCCAAAAAAATCGTGGGAGGGCTTTTTTGGAGGTGCTTTCCTTGCGTTTTTATTTGCCTATGGCGTAGCACAGTTTTTTCATAGTTACGCACTCGCTGAATGGATGATTATCGGATCGATCATTATCATTGGTGGAACGTATGGCGACCTCGTTGAATCGCTTTTCAAACGCAGCATTGAAATCAAAGATTCTGGAACAAGTATTCCCGGACACGGTGGTTTTCTCGACCGCTTTGATGGATTGTTAATTTCAATTCCTTTTATTGTTGTGTATCTGGAGGTGTTTCGGTAGAATAGTCATTAAACATTAGGTATCAGGCATTGGAGAATGGGACGTGTTGAGTCAAAATTATCTGTTTAGTAATGTTTTCTGATGAAATATTTACTTAGACTAGAACGGTATTTCGAAAGACGAAAAGATTACGGCGTTGTATTCTTAAGAATCGTTATTGGCTGGCGGCTCATTGACGGCACGGTGGATAATGTTTTATCGTGGGAACGCATGCTTGAATTTCGTGATTTTCTGGAACATCATGGTGTAGCCTTTCCGTTGTTGGCTGCAGTTGTTTCGGTGTATGCGCAATTCATTTGTGGTATTCTTTATTTGACTGGCGCTTTCGTTCGCCCGGCAGCTGCGGTTATGATTATCAATTTTATTGCAGCCTTATTTATTGCACATATCGGCACAACCTTCGAGCAGTCTTTCGATGCCTTTATGATGTTGTCGGGCGCTGCATTCTTTCTGTTTTATGGAAGCGGACCAATTGCTTTTGATTCCTGGCGAAAAAACCAAAGCTGACAAACCGATCATTTACCCCTGTGCTCCAATCGGTCAGATATCCATTACAAGGTTTGTCAACAACATCCCCGGAGTTTACAAGTAGACAAGACAAATGGTCTTAAGTTAGTGGCATTGTTTTCATTATTGGCCTTGAATTTCTCGTAAAAGCATGAGGGCATGTCAAATTAAATTTATCTTTACAATGTTTCCGGCTTACGGGTTGAAGCTACAACTTTTGTTAAGGGGGAACCAGAATAACTCATTAAACATTGTTTAAAACCTATACGTATGGCGTATATCGAACCTGCTCCTTTAAAAGACAAGGAGAATCCTTTCGAAGCAATGATGTCGCGCTTTCATAAGGCATCCCAGATACTCGGTCTTGAAGAAGAAATTTATAATGTTTTAAAAAATCCTGCACGACAAGTGATTGTTTCGTTGCCGGTAACGATGGACGACGGAACCATTCGTGTGTTTGAAGGATACCGTGTGATTCACTCAACGATATTGGGT
>Ga0196965_1000194_pt1 | contig 43749 bp, 33 predicted proteins | sample S1_20metaG_FD_148668 | JGI IMG/M metagenome (GOLD analysis project Ga0196965, IMG submission 148668) | Soil microbial communities from Anza Borrego desert, Southern California, United States - S1_20 | ecosystem: Environmental > Terrestrial > Soil > Desert | place: USA: California | collected...
TTATTAAAAATTATCTTGGACCTACCCTGGCTCGAAATAATATGGGTGATAAGAAATTGATCGCCTGGGATCATAACCGTGATCTAATCTATCACAGGGCCAGTACCATATTACACGACAAGGAAGCAGCAAAATATGTATGGGGTATTGGCTTTCACTGGTATGAAACATGGACAGGTGGCAACATGCAGTTTGATAACCTGCGAAGGGTCTCAGAAGCTTTTCCGGAGAAGAAATTAATTTTTACTGAAGGTTGTAAAGAGAAATTCAGCATGAAAGGTATTCACGACTGGTCTCTGGGCGAGCGCTACGGATTGTCCGTTGTGAATGATTTCAATAGCGGTACCGTTGCGTGGACCGATTGGAATATTCTGTTGGATGAAATTGGCGGACCCAACCATGTCGGAAATTTTTGCTTTGCACCCGTTCATGCAAACACGGCAACTGGTGAATTGATCTACACCAATGCGTATTATTACCTCGGCCATTTTTCGAAGTTTATCCGCCCCGGCGCGAAACGAATTGTGAGTTCTTCCAGCAGAGAACAATTGTTAACAACAGCTTTTGTTAATCCGGATGGAAAGATTGTGGTCGTTGTACTTAATCTTACCAATGAAAAGATTGACTACAACTTATGGATAGGTGGTAAGGCCGCGTCTTCAACAAGTTTGCCACATTCCATTGCCACTTTGATTGTTCAATGATTTGCAGTAGCCACTTGATTTTTGGTTATGCCTCTCAATTACAATGGGCTAAACTTCCTGTGGCTTGCATTACGACTGATGTTATGGCCACTATCCAAATAACCACGGGTGTTTAAGCCCGTGGTTATGCTTTAGCCCAAAGCCTCGTCCTAGTACGACGTAAATTCGTCTTCTTCCTGAGGAGCAGTCAACGTTACAGCGATTCCATTCTTTTCCCTGTCGGCATATGCCTGAAATTTCCTGCCTTGAGGTGATTCTTTTTTACTGTCTATTTTTACACCGTTAGGTGTCTCCCATCGCTGGTATTTTTTTACTTTGAAATCGTCAAAGGACTTTTCCTTTTTCTCCTCTTCTATCTTGAAAAAGGAAACAAGATCTTTAAGATTGTCAGCCTGGGCCGCCAGCTCTTCAGAGCTACTGGCCATCTCCTCGGCGTTTGCTGCGTTTTGTTGAACGATCTGGTTAAGTTGTTGTAATGCATTGTTAACCTGATTGGAAGACTCGCTTTGCTCCTGGGAACTGGCAGAGATCTCCTGCACGAGGTTGGACGTACGCTCAATATCCGGTACGATAGATTCTAAAAGCTTACCTGATTTCTCTGCGATGTCAACACTGTTCTTGGAGAGCTCATCAATTTCAGTCGCTGCGTTCTGACTTCTTTCGGCAAGCTTTCGAACTTCGGCGGCGACAACAGCGAATCCTCTGCCATGTTCTCCTGCACGGGCAGCTTCGACAGCAGCATTGAGTGCAAGAATATTAGTTTGGCGTGCAATTTCCCCTATGATCTTGATCTTGTCAGCAATGGTCTTCATAGAAGTTACTGTAAGTGTCACTGATTTATTTCCTTCGGAAATATCTGTAGCTGCTTTTACAGAAATCTTTTCTGTTTGCTGTGCATTATCGGTGTTTTGCTGTATAGATGCAGACATCTCTTCCATCGAAGAGGCGACTTCTTCGGCAGACGCAGCCTGTTCGTTCGCGCCTTGTGAAATTTGCTGTGATCCTGAAGACAACTGACTTGATGCGATGGCCAGGTTATCAGAAATGACAACAATGTTTTGAATAACCCCGGAAAGTTTTTCCACCATCGCTTTAAGATCCTTGTAAAGTCCGATCTCGCGTTTTTTAGTGAACGATATGTTCAGGTTTCCATTGGCAAGATGTTTTGCAATCTCAGCGGCTTCATGAGGCTCGCACCCAAGCTGACGCACAATGCTGCGCGTGAGCAGAACACCGGCAAGGATTAACACCAACATAACAGCAATAAAAAAAACGAATGCAAGTTTCGAAATGTCATCCGACTTCTGGACACTTTCATTGTATTCAATTTCGGTTTGCTGGGCGCTGATCTCGGTGAGTTGATCAATTGCGCTACGCATGTTTTCAAAATGCGTCGAGTATACCCCGAAATAAAGCTCCTTAGCTTTTAATACATCACGTTCCTTTAAAAGATTTTCTAATTCTGCAGATAACGTGCTAACGACTTTAAACTCCTCTGCAAACGTTCTGAATGCTTCGTGCTCTGTCCCGCCGGTGGAAAGAAACGTTTCCTTAAACTTTCCAAATCTTTCGTCGAGTTGTGCCAGGTTTTCAGTCAGGTCTTTAAACTCAGTTTGCAGATTATCCTGTTCATTTTTTGATTTTTGGTTGATAATGGCAATAGCCTCCGTAACTGATATTTTAGCCTGGTATCCATCACGGTCGGCCTCCAGTAAAGAAGTTATGCTAAGCAGGCGGTTCTTGTATATGCTGGTAACATTCTCTTTTATGGTATTCAGGCTCACGAGATTGTAAGCAATGTTGCTAACATAGAAAATAATAATGATGATAAAAGTGAACAAAACACGGTGTCCTACTTTCAGGTTTGTAAATAGTTTCATAAAATTTTAGTCTTTTTGGGTTTTAAAGAAATTGAGATCGGCAACAATCACTGCGTAGAACATCTGGCTTTCGAGCGCTTTGTTGCCGCCAAACGCCGCATCCAGTGTAGGCGTTGTGAACATGATGGAATGCCCTAGTGAGCCTTTAAAGGTGTTGGAAAACTTATACTGAAGAATAAGGTCGTTTTCAACGCCAAGTTGATGGCTCATCGTTTTTCCTTCAGCGTCCGGATCATTAATCAGGGCTGAGCTTACGAAGTCATGTATATGATTTTGAATGGTGAAACGATCCGTCACTTTGATTTTTGCTTTGAGATAATAATCGTGTACGCCATAGGGCGTAGGATTTGTGACATAGAAATAATCGAGATAGCCGAAATGACCATGCAATAAACCATAGTGCCTGTCGAAGGACCCGGTTTTTTCATTGTCTGGATTTTCGATTTGTGACTGGTCAGTGCCTGACCCTGCGTCAACGCCTGCCGTAAGCTGAATTGCCTTGCTTGGATTGAAATTTAATTGTGCAGAGTAGAACCAAGCATTTACTTTTTGCGCATCCGTAGTCTTTCCAAGCTGGTGGTAATACAATCCCTTGAAGGAAACTTTGTCCGTAATTTTAATATTAACATGCGGGCCAAAGGTCTGCATGTATGACGAAGCAGTATCTCCTTTTTCCATACCGCGATTGATCGCAGTGAAAGTGACAAAATGTTGTCCGAAATCTTTTCTTAGCCAAATGAACTGCATATTCTTATACGCATTATATTCATAAACTTCACGTTTCAATTCCTGACCATTTGCATTATAAGCGAAAGCAAGGTGTGCCTTAAAATCGTCCGTCTCATATTTAAGAAGCCCGGCATCATGCGCACGCGTTCCGGCCCAGTTCGGATCTCCCAGCAGATGTTGGTCATCGTATACAAATCCCTGGCGACCCAGACGGAGTGACAACTTTGGTGTGATAAATTTTTCAACCCATGCGCGAAACACCGACAGGTTAGCTACATCCGCACGATCGCTCTGGTCACCCCAAAAACGTCTGTCCTGCACGATGATTTCAGCAAGAAGATCTTTTTCCATGGTGTAGTTTAAGATTAATCGCGTGCGTTGCATGGTATACAATCCTGCTTTATCACCTCTATACATCGGTTCACGGAACCCACGCGAATACACTGGGTTGATGCGGTATTCACCATCGAGGTTAATAGACTGGCCACTGAGTGTTAAGCTCACCAGGCATAGATATAGAATACCTAATTTCTTTTTATGCTTCATTCCCTGTTGTTTTTGTACTTTAATTCATTAATCGTCTGTTCTAAATTTTTCTCCTGAACAGTAAGTTCTCTTGAAATGGCAATCGTTACGTTCTCTATTTGTTCTACCTCATGCAATACCATCTCCAGCAGTTTACGCACGTCCGGGTTAACATCTTCTCTTTTTAATAAGTCAACTAGACCAAGTAGTCTGCACAGCGGTCCGCGTACGATGTGATCATTATGGAAACTATATTTTCTCAATCTTTCACTCATATCAACGACGACATCAAGTAACTCCATGCTGGTATCTAACTGTGGAATATCATTCTCCATATTCACGATGCGTTTAAAAGTTCATACGGAATTTCCGATAGCGGAAGGACTTTGTCTGCCGCATTGAGTTTGATGGCTTCCTTTGGCATTCCAAAAACAATACACGAAGCTTCATCTTGCGCTATAGTAAGTGCACCACTTTTTTTCATAGATAGTAAGCCATTTGCGCCATCTTTGCCCATGCCTGTGAGTAACACACCGATCCCATTTCTTCCCACCTGTTGCGCTGCCGACTCGAATAGCACGTCGATGGAGGGCTTATGTCTGTTTACCAGGGGCCCATCCCAGGTGCGTATCATGATTGTTGCCCCATACCGCATCAGTTGTACATGTCTGTCACCAGGAGCAATCAGGACTTTTCCTGGTAATACGCGGTCACCTTCCTCCGCCTCTTTCACAGACATGGCGGACATTTCGTTTAATCGATTTGCGAAATACATCGTGAAATCTTTGGGCATGTGTTGCACGATTACCATGCCGGGTGAATTCGCAGGCAGTGCTGAAACAATTTCTTGAATTGCAACGGTGCCTCCGGTTGAAGCGCCCAGTACGATGATTTTTTCGGAAGTACGAACGGCAAGCAATTCAGATACAGGTAGGAGTGCCTTTGTGTGTTTGCGGACCTTTGCCTTCCCTGCAGTACGAATCATTTCTACAAGCTGTTGGAGTCGTACATCGTCTTTACTTACCAGACGAATATCTTCTTTTAAAAAAATGTCGACAGCACCAAGCTCAAGGGCGCGGACTGCAACTTCACCGCCTGTGCGGCTAAGGCTTGAAACAATGATCACAGGAACCGGATGTTGTGTCATGAGCTGTTTTAAAAATGTGAGTCCATCCATCCGTGGCATTTCTACGTCCAACGTGATGACATCAGGCTTTTGTATTTTCATTTTTTCTACCGCGATGTAAGGATCCGCAGCCATACCCATCACTTCCATATCTTTCTGGCTATTGATGCAATCGCGCATTACTTTCCTTACCAGCGCAGCGTCATCGATTACCAAGACTTTGATCTTATCACTCATAAAGCTTTTATCCCTCCACGGATATATTTGAGTTTTACAATACCCGTAGAGGTGTCGAATTGAATAGTCATACCCAGTTCACCGCCTACATTTTCAGCGACGATTGGAATAGTCAAATCAGCTAACATTTGTTTTGCGATCTGGCTATTGCGTAAACCAATATGATATGGTGCGGCTCCTGCTTCGGATTGCATCCTGCCACCGAAGATCTTGGCAACTAAATTTTTTTTAACTGCGCCTTGAAACACCATCTCGCTGATAAGCTTCTCTATGGCAATGTTTCCATATTTGGGTGAGGCCAGTCCTTCGCCGTTCCATAAGGGCAGCAGATAATGATTCATTCCGCCTACCTTCGTTTTTGAATCCCAGAGACATACGGCTACACAGGTTCCCAACAAGGTGGCTATACGCACAGGCCTTGATGCTACCATGATTGCCGCAGGGTATAAAAAAACCTTTTCTAACTCAGCTACCTCCATCACGCTTAAAAAATCTGATCAAATAAGATTTCGTCACCATCACTCAAAGCAATAGAAAAACCCTCGGCACTTGGCTGTTCTGGTAGGGTGACAATAAAAGTGCAGCCTTCACCTGGGGATGTTACACTCACTTTACCACCCAGCAACTCTGTAAGATCTTTGATCACAGAAAGGCCCAATCCATGACCTTGAAATTTTTTAATCACGCCAGTATCAAGCTGAATAAACCGGTCGAAAATTTTTCCTGCATCCTTTGATTTTATACCTGCGCCAGAATCGGTTACAGAAATTACAAGCGATGAACATAATTGCGTGTCGATTGTTACTTCACCGTTTTCACGGCTGAATTTAATTGCATTTGAAACGAGGTTGGCGAGGATAATCTTGAAATAACGTGGATCAGTAACAAAGTGGATGGACTCTCCGCTATTAAACTTTATGCTTAATTTTTTGCGGACAATAATATTATTAAATGCGTGCAATACATGTTGAATCAGTAGGGTAATATTTGCTTCAACGTATTGTGGTGTTGCATAGCCGGCTTCAATTTCCGCAGCCGTGATGATATTGTCCATTTGAAAGTTAAGGGCGTGGGCTTCGTTTGATATCATGTTTAAGCCATGAACGGCTTCAGCAGGAAGAGACCCGGCCTTACGGAGTAAATTTTGTGTCAACGCAAGAATAGACGCCAGCGGATTATTTATTTCATTTTTAATATTGCTGATAAAATGACTCTTCATAGCCTCAGATTGCTCCAACCGCTCATTGAGGTCCATCATTTGGATAAGCATATCAGGGCTTTCAACATTTGGAATAGCCTTTGCCGCGAGCCGTTTTTTTAACTCGTGAATTAGCTCATGGTCGGATAAATTTATCGTGGTCATAATTTTTTATACATGGTAGGCCTGACCTGCGCAAGGGGCAGTTTCATATTTGTAATTGACTCCGCGTGCCCGATGAGCAGGTAACCTCCCGGGCTAAGATGCGCAACGAGCTTTGTAATTACGGTCTCCTGTACTACACGGTTGAAATAGATGAGTACATTCCTGCAGAAAATAATATCGTAATTGTGCTCGATGCCGACGAAAGCCTTCAATAAGTTAAGACGTTTGAACTCAACGTGCTTTAAATAGTCTGGTTTTATACGCGCTAAAGCATTGTCCTTATTTTTATTTCGCTGGAAGTAACGCTTCTTCAGGTGAAGTGGTAATGCTTCAATACGATCTTCATCGTAAACTGCGGTTACCGCCTGCTTTAATACCTGCTCTGAAAGATCGGTTCCTAATATTTTGTATGGATGTTTTTTGAATGTTTTAAGAAAAAATTCCTCCAATGTGATTAAAGTAGAATATACTTCTTCACCCGATGAACTTGCAGCACTCCAGATTCTAATCGGGTCATCAGCAGCCTTACGTTTTAATATTTCAGGAAAAACTTCTTGTGTGAGAAATTCGAAGTGTGCTGTCTCGCGGAAAAAATCGGTTTTGTTAGTGGTGATCAAATCGATCATATTTTTGTATTCTGCGAAACCACTTTCGCTGAATACGTAGTCAAAATACGTCGTGAATGAATTTACGTTTAGGGCCTTTAATCGTTTTTGAAGCCGTGCTTCAACCATCTTTAATTTGGTTATGGGCAGTTGTATCCCATAATGTTCTTCAATAAAAGCACTGACTTGCAGAAAGTCATCCATCGATAATTTTCCTGATTGTGCCACAGTCATTACCTCAATCATGTTCTTCAAGGTGTTCAGCTGCTTCATTTTGATTCAGTGAAATAATCACTTCATTCGTAAACACCTTGTCTACGTCAAGCACCATGATGAATTTCTCTTCGAGTTTGATAACACCAAGAAAAAACGAAGCTCGTAATTTGTTGCCGATGGTTGGGAGCGGAAGAATTTTTTCGTCAGGAATCTCAATGACTTCAGAAACGCTGTCTACAATCGCACCGATCTTAATCACATCGTCGTCCATGGTTACGTTCATCACAATAATGCATGTGTCTATCGTATCGGGCCTGGGAGGAAGCGAAAATTTTATCCGCGTGTCAATTACCGGAACAACGGCGCCCCTGAGATTAAATACGCCGCGCATGAAATCCGGCGATTTCGGTACATGGGTAACAGGAAGCATTTCAAGTAACTCGGTTACTTTTGTTACACTTACGGCGAAATGTTCGGAGTTCATCTGAAAAGTCAGATATGAATTTGTTTGAGGATCTTGCTTGCGTTCAGCGGTATTCATTGTAGATTGATTACGTTACAAAGAGCGCTATTTAAAATCCATCAGTGAATAGGAGTATTCGGATTTCATCAGGAAAAACCCTTTTTTGATTTGGGAAATTTCCTGCCATAGCGGATCAATTATCGGATAGCCTTGTAATCAATCTGTTGACATCCAACACAAGCGCTACTGTTCCATTGCCCAGAATTGTGGCACCAGAGGCAAAGTCCTGGTTCTTATAGGTTTTTCCCAGGGGTTTAATCACGGCCTGGTATTCGTCAATGATGCTGTCTACTTCAAACACAACTTGCTTTTCTTCGTGCCTGGCAACAATCAGGGTTGCATGCGTTTGCACTGTCTCATCATAGCCAAACAGTTGACGCAAATTGATGTATGGAGCCTGTCTTCCATCCAATACAATCAGCGCATTGAGGTCTGGGTTAACAAGATCCTTTTTCAGTTCATAACATTTGTCAATGGCTGTAAGCGGGATCACATAAGTAGCGTCGGAAACTTTAACCAGAAGGCCATCCATGATGCTTAGTGACAAAGGCAGTTTTAATTTTATCGTGGAACCAATGCCTTCCTGAGAATGGATTTCAATTTCTCCCCGCAAATTTTTAACTGACCTACTTACCACATCCATCCCCACACCTCTTCCTGAAACATCAGTTAATTCTTTCGCGGTGGTGAATCCCGGCTGAAAAATAAGTTGATATATTTCTGAATCGCTAAGTATATCACCCTCTTTCACCAAGCCTTTTTGCAGAGCCTTTTGCCAGACACGCTCTTTGTTGATGCCATTTCCATCGTCTTTGATTTCAATGATTACGTTGGTTCCTGAATAGTATGCTTTCAATTGGATTGTTCCGGTTTCATCTTTACCCTTCAATCGCCGTTCATCCGGGGTCTCAATACCATGGTCCATGCCATTTCTCAGGATGTGTAACATGGGGTCCATCAAGTTCTCAATAATTTTTTTATCAAGCTCGGTATCTCCGCCAACCGTAATAAAACGAATTTGTTTATGCAATGATTTAGACGTATCGCGAACAAGACGTTCGAATCGCATCGACAAGTGGCTGATTGGCAAAAGCGATATACTGAAAGTCTCGTCCCGTAACTGGCGCACGAGCTTTTCGATATTTTCAGAAATTTCTTCGAGTTCCTGGGCGTTTGTGCCATCAGCGAATAAGCTGAGCCTTGCTTGTGTGGTAACGAGTTCACTTACAATGCTCATCAGCTTATCGATCTTGTCGTAAGTTACTTTAATGGTTTGCGGTACATTCCGAACGCTGGGAGGTTGAAGTTTACCGGTCTCACTGGCCGGTTTAGTTGAACCTGGGTATTGAAACCCTGAAATGACATCACTACTAAGTTCCCCCGGATGATTTGTAATGAAAGAAATGAAGGCTTGATCTTTTAAAAGGTTTTCTGCTCCGATGTCTTCAATGGAAAGCTCACAACGGTCTTCCACAAAAATGAATTCGCTACGAATGCTTTTGCTATCTGAAGCAGTGTATAGCAAGATGTCCCAATACAGGTAAACATGATCCGCAACGAAATTTTCGATCTCTGGTAGGAGGTTCGTATGTGTTTTGCTGACGACGCTTCCTATGGCAGAAAGGTCGTCAATCAGGTAAATGGGGTTGTTTCCATTCAAAAGAAAGTTTTCGTGCGGTTTAAATTTTATCAGGTAAAGTTTGCTTTTCTTATCCTGTGGATGGCTGGCCTTGGGACCATTCGTATCAAACGTGGAACTGATTTTTTTGACCGTCTCCATGATGATTTCATGATCTTCTGCAAACAATTGTTCACCACTGCCTAACAATTGACGGATATGGTCAACAGAGCGTAACGTCACGTCAAGGATTTCATCTGTAAGGGTTATTCGTCCGTTACGCAATTCGGCAAAAATATTTTCAAGGTGATGGGTAAATTCTCCAATCTTGTCAAAACCAAACATTTTTGCCGTGCCTTTGAAGGTATGCATTACACGAAACACCTCTTCCATTTGTGCCACATCCTGGGGCGTACGCTCCAGTTGTAGTACAGCTTTCTCCAGATCGTCGATGAGTTCCGTTGCTTCGTGCAGGAATTTTCCTTGAATATTATCCACAGATTTTAATTTGATTTAGGTTAAAAATGCCAGGTATACTTATGCGGACTTTCGCCTCAGCGAAGTACTTTTTTGATCACCGCTTTTAGATTTTCTGGCTGAAAGGGCTTAACGATCCATCCGGTTGCTCCGGCATCTTTGGCTTCCTGTTTTTTTGACATCTGTGATTCAGTCGTTAACATGAGTATCGGCGTTAACGAAAATTTAGGAAGACTTCGTGCAAACCGGATTACCTGAATGCCGTCGGCCTTCGGCATGTTCAAATCTGTAATGATCAGGTCGATGTGGAGGTCGCTATTTAGTTTTTCAATAGCTTCACCGCCATCTGAAGCAGTTACTACTTCATATTCATCATCGAGCGTTGTGCTCACAACAGCAAGAATGCTTTCCGAATCGTCTACTGCTAAAATTGTTTTTTTCATTTTACTATAGATTCAATGATTGACAAGATTGTTACTGAAGGTTTGTGATCAACCCATTCAAGTGAAATTGATTTGTTTTCCTTTCTCAGCATGGCCAGCATTTGTAAGGTTAAATATTCGTAAGCGTGTGATGCATTGAGTATGAATTTTATCGATTGGACCGAACTGGACGTCAGGTCGGTCAATACTTTTTCCGTGTCCCTCGCGCTTACCTGCCCCAGGATAGTGACAAGATGTTGATCGGTGTTCGTTGTGTTTATGTCTATGCCCATTAAAAAAATGTTACATCGTCGGTTACGAATTCTTCTTGAATACCAAAAGTCTGGTTGAATACTTCACGTTCAGCATCCATTGTATATAAGGATTTTACTTCATTTAAAATTTTCATCCTTCGGTCATCCGAAATCCGGATTTCAAATTCAGGATTTTCCTGACGGAGTGTTTCATGCATTTTGATGATCAGATCTAAAGCTGTGATTACATTCCGGAGGTTTTCGGCGGTATTAAAGAGAAATAATTCGAGTGTTTTTGAGATCTCGCGGTCGGCCCATAGCTTTCTGAGTATAGACTGGATTTTATTTGAAGCTAACATGTACTCGCGTCTGATATTCGATAGCTGGTTGTATGCAAGACTCATCAAATCATACATTACCAGTGTATAGTGCGGATGAAGGAATTTATCCTGCTTTTCATAAATTAAATTGAATTCTTTGCTAAGCGCAGACTCAATCGTGTGGATGTGTTCAAGCTTTTGGCGGATAATGTCATGGTATTGCAATTCAATGAGAATTGTATCGAATGATTTTACCGCGTTATTAATCTTATGACTGAGGTTCGTTGGCAAATCACCCGAGGCTAGTTTTTGACGTGCTATCGCGTTATAGCGCCTCACTTTGTTGGTCGTAATAAGGAAGTCATTATTTAAATGTCCATAGAGCAAATCAATCTTTTGATTCAGACTTGAGAACAAACTTGAATACTGGTTAGCCAGCAGTGCACTGATTTTATGTTTTGAAATTTCAATCATTGAGAAAATGTTGGGTATTTCCATTGTGGAAATAAGGTGTGAAGGATTCGCTGTTCGTCTACCGAAGTCAGCCGATTTGAAATCATGCGTAATACGATATGCTCATGCAGGTGATGACCGTTTGTGGTTAGGTAGTTTAGTGAAAGATCTGCATAGCGTATTTCTATCTGCGAGAATACCTGTAGAAATCTTTGATATTGTTGATGGTTAATAAACAAAATGAGCCGAAGAGCGCGTGCGAGGTCACGGTCCATCCATACGGTAATGATTTTTTCACGCATTCGGTGTAATATCGATTCATATTGCGACCGGATGTATTTTAGTTGAGCGAGACAAACATTGGAAACCGTATTGATAAATACCGAAAGGTCTACAAGCCGATGTTCAGAATACTCCAAGGAGAACGATAACAACTTATTCACTTGCTTTAAATGCCTGATGGAGTCCAGTAATCTTGTTAGAGTCTCCGAATCTTCTTTAATCGTATTAAGTAAGGTAAAGGCTGTTTTCAGCTTTGGGTATAATACATGTGCTTCATGAAATTGCCGGTCATTGATTCGATCTTGATATGCTTCTATAGCCTTTTTTATTTTAGCAATCTCTTCACAGAGTATGCTTTCTAACAGGCCAATGTGCTTATCAATTTCTTCAATGTATTTCTTCATTTCAGCTTCTGCTAAAAGACATGCCATAGGATTGCTAATCTTCGCATATTAATCCAATACAAAGAAGGTGCGTTTAAAAGAAATAAAAGATGGGACTATTCAGAAATGTGGAGGGGAATTTCACAATCTCTTTAGGAAATTTCCCGGCCGCCTTGGTGATAGCAAGATTTTTGCGCAGGCAGTCCTGTAGTTGAAAATGACACCGCGGGGGATTAACTCCTCAAAATGAAGAACTGACAATTATTTTTTTTGCAGGTTTATTAGGCGTGTTGTAAATATAGTTTAATTAACTGCACCACGTTTTTAACATCACATTTTCGCATAATGCTCACACGGTAGTTGGCGGCCGTTTTTTCACTAATGAACAGCTTGTCAGCGATTTCATTTGTGTCGAGTCCTTCAATGATCATCTCAAGCACTTCAAGTTCGCGTTTGGATAATACATTTCTGAAAAAATTATGACCTTGCCGGGGCTTATTCATATTTTCTACAATATTGGCCATGATGTTTTGTCCGAGGTATTTTTTTCCGCTGGCTACAGCGAGCAAACCAGAAATCAATTCTTCCCGCGCTGTATCCTTTGTAAGATATCCATACGCGCCGCAATCGATGGCCTTGGTTGCGTAAGATGATTTATCATGCATACTTAAAAAAAGCACTTTCGTTGCTTTATTGAATGTTTTAATGAATTGAAGGATTTCAAATCCGTCGCCATCCGGGAAGTTAATATCGCAAAGGAGAACATCAATGTCTGGATGTGCGTCGAGGAGAGACCGGGTTTCCTGTATACTTGCGGCTTCTGCAATGACCATAACATTGCCTGACGCCTGAAGCATGTTTACAATTCCCACGCGGAAAAGGCTATGATCATCTGCAACGGCTATTTTTATCATTGTTTTCGATTAAAGGTATTGTCAAACTTATTGTGGTTCCTGACTTGGCAGCTGACGTTATCAGCAATTTTCCATGAATCAGTCGTGCCCGCTCATTCATCGTTTTTAAACCAAAGCTGTTTTGCTTTGTGATCTGTTGTGTGTAGTCGAACCCGATTCCATTATCTTCGACAACAAGGTTTAGCGTATTCTTAAGTTTTAAACACATGAGTGAAAGCGCTGTAGCTTGTGAATATTTTATGGAATTATTAATGGCTTCCTGGGCGATTCTGAAAATATGAATAGCTGTTTTTTCGTCTGGTTCATAGCCATCGAGATGAACCTTGCATAAAAATTTTATGCGGTGTTCTTTTACTATGTTGTAGCGTTCCAGCAAAGATGTAAGGCCACTCTCTAAGCCGAGATTACGGATACTCAAAGGCATGAGGTCGCGGGTGATTCCTTTTATATCCGATGATATTTGTTGAATGATCTCCCTCAGGTTTTTTTTGCTGCCAAGGTGTTCACCGGGAAACTCGTCGCCAAATTGATCAACCTGAAGTTTTGCCAGACTGAGGAGTTGGCCCACACCATCGTGTAGCTCTCTGGCGATGGATTGTTTTTCATTTTCCTGCACCTGGATCGTCATAGCAGTTTGATTTCGTTGTGCTTCCAGTTCTGATTTAAGCTTGGCAACTGTAAGCGTGGTTACCTTTTCTTCAAGGATTGCTTTTTCCGTGATGTCAATGCCGTTGACTACATATCCAATTTCGTCCCCTTCGTGGACAAGCCGGGAAAAGGCAACCTGGCTGACGATTTTTTTTCCTGAACGTGATTTAAAGGTTAATTTATGGCGATGATCTCCGCTGAGTAGTTGATCTATTTCAACATCAGGTAAAAGCTTGGATATGTTTTGTCCAATCATGGCATGCATCGGATATTCCAGGAGCGAAAGCGTGGTGTTATTCACAAATTCGATGACACCCTCGCGCGTTGTAAACAAAATCATCGATTGGTTTTGCTTGATCATCTCCTCATAAATTGTCAGTTCTTTCTGAAATAATTTATGTTGTGACAGGTCCGTAACCGTTCCGACCATCTTCATCGGTTTATTTGATTCGTCAGTTTCAACGACCTTTCCACGAAACATAATCCACCGCAGTTGTTTATGGTCATCAATTATTTGTACTTCCATCTGGAATGGATCATACGGCGGATGTATAGAAATATAAAAATAGTGCTTGAACAGGTCGCGCGACTCCGGATGAATGTTGTTCAGAAAACCATTTCGATCTTCCTGCGTCTCTAGTGCGAAGCCAAGAATTGCCTTGGCGCGTTTTGAAAAAAACACGCGGTCATGTGCCATGTCCCATTCAATAACACCATCGCCATTTCCCTCAAGTGCATATGCCCACCGTGTTTCGCTTTCTTTTAGTTCCTTGTTCAGCATTTGCAGCGCACTCATGTTGGCAATTAATTTTGCCTGGCTTTCAGTCAACTCATTTTCACGATTGACCAGTTCAATGTTCAGTTGCTTCAACTTCTCCAACGATTCAATCAATAGATCTGCGGAGCGTTTGGATTCGTCAATGTCTTTTAAAATGCCAATCATACGAACCGTGTTGCCGTCTTTGTCGGTTTCGATCGCCATACTGTGTGCTTCAACCCATCTGAATTCACCTTTTTTATTTGCTAATCGATAAACAATCGGATGTACATGAATTTCGGGTTCTTGGGAATTCCAATTCAACCGCTCACGATCCTCAGGGTGAACCGTTTTTAACCAGCCTTCAAATGATGTGTTGAATTCTTCGGGGTTTCTTCCCAGCATCTCCGCAAGGATTGGACTGAAGATGGTCCTCTTTTCCTTTACATACCAATCATAAACGCCGAGTTCTCCAACCTTCAGGGCAAAGTCGTATCGTTCCTCGCGCTCTTTAATCTGCTTATGGAGCATTTCCCGGTGCTTCGCTGCTTCACGTAATTGGTTTTCATTATTTACCTGGCGATCAATGTCTTTGATGATACCTATGTTTCGTTTTGCCTTCTTTTCAGGATCGTAATAGAAAGAATAGCTTTCCAGCTGTACCCATTTGTAATTTCCTCTGGCATCACGTATCCGGAGCTTAGAAGGACCGTAGTATTCTTTTCCATTGGCGATCCTTCTTGTAATACCTACCGCAAGTTCTTCGTAATCGTCCGCATGAACCAGGCCAACCCAATTTGCATAAGAAGGCTTCAGTGTCTCAGGAGTATGGCCAATGATTTCATAAAACCTTTTATCAAATACCACTTCGTCGGTGTATGTATTCCAGTCGTAAAGTCCAAAGCCACCGGCATCCAAAGCAAACTCATATCTTTCCTGCTGCTCCCGGAGAATCCTTTCCGCGGAAAGTCTTTCCATCTCTGCCTTTATGCGAACGGATAGAACTTCAACAGTGGTCTTGATGAATTCAGGGTGCTCAATTTTTTTCTTAAAAAGAACGGCTACACTTCCGATGGGATTTTTTGCAGCATCGCGAATAGCCACGGCAACATAACCTTCAATGTCAAACTCTTTGAGTATAACGTTTTCAGGGAAACGTTCATGGACACCATGGGGATAAACATAAGTTCCACTTTTGTCAACAATTTCAGTTGGCGTATCAGAGATCGGATACTTGAAATTGTCTAATAACCCTTCGCGATCACAGATGGATAATGTTTTGGCTTCGATTTTCTGGTTGTCAAAAGCTGCAATAAAGGTGAAGTCGCCATCAACAAGATTGTTCAGGCCAATAGCCACTGCATCAAAGAATGATTTGCCTATTTTGTCAGCAAGCTGAAGTTGAAGCTGAATGATTTTTTTATCTTGGGTTGGATAGGCCATGCTGAACGTATATTGCCTCGACTACAAAGTCGTGCAATTTAAACGACTGTTGGTTTAACCTTAGTCAATTAATGATCGCCAGAATGTAAGTGTAAGATTATCGCGTAGAAAATAGAATTTCCTGGTGTGAATTAATGCTTTACACTTTTTATATAAGCACAAATTGAAGGGAGCTGTTTAATACATTACTTGATTAAGCGGGTTTAACTGCCTAGGTATGTGACTACTTGATTCCTTTGAACAATGAATTCCGCCCCTTCATAACAGCAGCAACCGATTGCGAAGTGAGCTAAGGCAATGACTATACCATGAAAGGTAATTTTAGAATTAACAATCCCAAACTTAAATTCGCGCTTGTTGCCGGATTACATTTAAGCATTCTATCTATGCAGCATTATTTCTTATTCGTCACTTGAAGAAGTATTCGGTAAACTGTTTTTGATCGGTTATTCAAGCCTTTAATTATAAACTCGAAGCATCCCAATTTGTAGGAATGGATAATCGGAAACCAATTCTACATGGTTAGGTTAAAAGATTCGTTTTTTATAAAAAACCTTGCATTAAGAATTAAACATCCAAGTTGTTCTTTTTAATCAGACACCCAATCATGAATTTGCTTTCTATATTGAACACCAACGAGACGTGTCATACTTTAGCAAGAAAACAATCCTCACCTATCTTTACGATCAGCTTACCGGAAATTTTGCAGGCTTTGTAATCGGTATTTCGGCCACAGGCCTTGTATCAAATTTTTTTGAAACCCGAAGTATTAAAAACTTATGGGGTCTGGGCGCAAAAAAAACAATCGTCGATAAAGAAACATTTCAAAACCTGGAGTGGATCATTTCTATTGTAATTGGTTTTATTGTTTTTGAAGTAATGACACGCATTGTAAAAGAAAAAATCGATAAATATTTTCCGCTATTTCGCATAAGATTATATCGGTGGATAATTCAAAATAAATTACAGGAAAAAACAAAAAATTTATCCGGCGCATTGGCAAACCAGGGCCGCGTATTCTTTTCCGGTTTTAACAACTCCCTAAGACGAACACTTTCTAAATTTTCGAAATCCTAAACGATCATGTGGCTCAAGTCTTCGCCTGTGCGTCAGCTTTCGCGCGCCTTGGATCCCTCATGTCTGAAGTTATTATAGTGTCCGGGAAAAAATGAAAGGTCGTTAAAAATCACATTTAGAATCGTAAAACAAACTATTTTGATCATTCATAGAAAGAGGGCACTCCCACACCATCCTTCAGCATACTGGTATTGTCGCATAACATTATCTTAGGTCTGGAAGGGGCAAGCGCGGATCATGTTCAGCGACAATGCCAGTATGCTGAGCCCAGCCGGCCCGGGGGGCGAATAAACCGTGAATGAAAGATCATTAATTAATATTGATCAACACTGAAGGAGGCATACCACTCCCACACAATTTTTCCGAAAGTGATTTGATGCTCTTGGTGAGTTTATCCCGGACACTAATAGTCTGAAATCTTCAGACTGCCAAAGTGCAATCATTTAGACGATTCTAACCCGAATTTGATCGCCTTGCATTAACGGTTAATAAATATCGCACTCAAATCCCCTTCAATAATATTTTTTCTTACACATCCCTTTTTCCTTACTTTTGCACCCTCTTTTAAACAAGCCATTTAGAGATCGTGTAATCCCCGGCCTAATTAGGAACGAATCCAGGTGTAACTTCAGCCTGTTTAGTCGGTTGTTTGTCAAGGACGGCTAAAAAGCATTTTAATTTTCATCACATGACCTTTATACATCAATTAAAATCTCATCAATTCAATTTAAAGAATGAAATCCTTTCAGGATTAACAGTAGCCCTTGCGTTAGTTCCGGAAGCTGTGGCTTTTTCCATTATTGCGAATGTTAGTCCGCTGGTAGGTCTGTATTCAGCTTTTATTATTGGTTTGATAACAGCAATCCTCGGCGGGAGGCCGGGAATGATTTCAGGAGCGACTGGCGCTATTGCTGTTGTTGTTGTGAGTCTTGTTGTTACGCATGGTGTGGAGTACTTGTTTGCTGCTGTTATTTTGATGGGGATAATCCAAATGACCATTGGATTCCTCAAGCTAGGTAAATTTATCCGGTTGGTACCACATGCTGTAATGTTTGGCTTTGTAAACGGACTTGCTATTGTAATCTTCATGGCACAGTTAAGCCAGTTCAAAATAGAAGGGGCAGATGGAACTCTTGAATGGTTAAGTGGAACACCACTTTTCACCATGTTAGGATTTGTATTACTTACCATGGTGATCATTCATTTTTTGCCGAAGCTTACCAAAATCGTTCCCGCATCGCTCACGGCTATCTTAGTAGTATCAGGGATTATCATCTTTTTAAGAATACCCACAAAAACAGTGGGTGATATCGCGTCAATAGCGGGAGGACTACCTGAATTTCATTTACCCCAGGTTCCGATAAATTTCGATACGTTGATGATCATCTTTCCATATTCATTGATCATGGCGCTTGTGGGTTTAATTGAAAGCTTGCTTACATTATCTGTTGTGGATGAAATAACGGAAACACGTGGCCGGGGAAATAAGGAAAGCGTTGCTCAGGGAATAGCCAATTTCGTATGCGGTTTATTTGGTGGCATGGGTGGATGTGCTATGATCGGTCAAAGCATAATCAATGTAAGTTCTGGCGGACGGAATAGGATATCAGGCATTGTTGCTGCCCTTGCGTTGATTTCTTTTGTGTTGGTTGGATCATCATTAATCGAAAAAATTCCGATGGCTGCGCTTGTTGGTTTAATGTTTATGGTGGCTATTGGAACATTTGAGTGGGCAAGCTTGAGAATATTTAAAAAGGTGCCGACTACGGATGTCTTGGTGATGATCATTGTAGCTGGTGTAACCGTTATATTTCATAACCTTGCTGTAGCCGTTATCGTCGGCGTGATTATATCAGCACTTGCATTTGCCTGGGAAAGCGCCAAGCGGATTCGTGCTAGGAAATTTGTTGACGAAAAAGGAATAAAACATTACGAAATTTTTGGTCCATTATTCTTTGGTTCTGTCTCGGCGTTTAATGAAAAGTTTGATGTGCTGAACGATCCGGTTGAGGTGATCATTGATTTTAAAGAATCCCGTGTTGTCGATCATTCTGCAATCGAAGCTTTAAACAAATTAACAGAGCGATATGCGAAAGTGGGGAAGAAACTTCATTTAAAACACCTAAGTGAAGATTGTCTTGTGTTATTAAATAACGCTTCAGAAATAATCGATGTGAATTATTGGGAAGACCCGACGTATAAACTGGTATCCGATAAGCTGGGTTAAGATAATTGCATTTGACTCATCAGTTCGTGATTATAGGTTTATCGCATTGCCCATGCTGAGGCCGCTCTAAGATGGTTCAAGTCTTCGCCAGCGCGTCAGCCTCGCGCGACTTGGACCTCATGCCTGAAGTCTTTAGACTTCCAAACGGGCAATCCTTATTCAGAATACTCTTAATCAGGCATCGTTGAAGCCATTTGAAAGATTGGGTCATGAACGGCTCGGGACGTGATTATCGAAGTAGTCTATCAATTCTTCTTTATAAACAAATCACCATTTATGGAATTATATTCCAACGAATCGTTCTCTGGATAAACGGAGATTGAATGAAGCTGAATCCGGGCCGATATTCTATCGTTGCGTCCATGCAATATCATCTCATCAGGCGGAACTTCCGATCTGTATTCCTTTCCATATCGGGTAATAAGTTTTTCGGTAAGTTTGTCCATATCAAAGGTGATCGTGTCAACGGAGATCATTAATATTTTACCTGATAATTCATCCGGAAATTTTACACTATAAGGGATACTGTCAATGTAAAAGGCTTCCGGATCATTGTCACGATAGCCATTTAAGGTGATGAAGTAGTCGTATCCACGGATATCGATCACCCTGTTGTATTTCACATTAGTATCGAATCCAAAACCGCCATAATTGGATTTATACTTATGCATATACCTTAACCCGAGACTTCTCATGTAAGCTTCGGCCTCATTCATGCGATACCAGCGCTTTTTGTTGAGGTTGCTCAACTGCACAATAGAATCAATGTCCTGGTGGTACCATTCGCGAATGGAAGAAAAACCATGATGATCGTCCAGGTAATCGAGTATGGACTTCACCTCATTGTGGAGAGAGTCATTGAGCAGGGACTCGTTTGCATCTTCGGCACTAGTAGCATACAGCGCAGGAATACTATCCCTTCGCCACATCACTTCACCTTTTATTTTTTCATCCTGAAGAATTTTAGATTCAGTCAGAATGGCTTTGAGTCGATTGACCTGGCTGCGTTCGCTGACAGAAAAAATTCCCCAGTAGCCGAAAGAGACAATGATTAAAATTACTGCCAGTGAAATCGGAATAAATTTGATGTTGGTTCGGCCGATGGAAAAGTAAATGCATACAATGGTAAGCCATATGCCGAGTAGAATAATACAATACCGGTTGATGGTGATGCCATAATTAGCAACACGCATTCCAATGGCGATGAACAATAAGATCACGAGAGGGAAAAGTATAAAATAATACCATTTCGAAAATTTCTTTATCCATGTATTGCCCGATAAACTTCCGTAAGGGTACATTAATAAAATTGTGAGAATGCCCAATACGGCAACGCATGCGATCAGGTACGACACAATACCTTTTGGCCAACTCCACAGCACAATGATTTTGCCTGCATAGATATAGAGGATAACGAGGTACAGGATAAGTAACGGAAGCAAAATATATTGTGAAAAGATCTTGATGCCCTTTGGATATTCGTGTACATCGTCCAGGTCGTGAAACGTTTCTGGTATACCGGAAATAAAAAACCACGTATTAAACAATCCTGCAATGACAATGAACATATCCATGAACAGTTCACTGTGAAGGTCGATATCAAACAGAAAGTCAAGAGAACCAAGGGCAAGAGCAAGGCCGGCATAAAGAAAACCAGAGTACAATAACGAAGCGAGAAAACGAACAAACAGGATTTTATTGTAATTCCAAAAACCGTTTAGTTGCCCTTTTCCAAGGAATGGAATAAACGCTACGACCAGGTGAATGGCAATGGCATATATTGTATACCGAATATAAGGCAGTGAAGTGTTTTGCGTTGAATCGCGATCCGGCAAAGTAAAGAACACAAGTACGAGCACCAGCAAGGCACCCAGGTCAAACAATAATCTTTTATTCCGGCTAAATTCTTTGTTATAGGAATACACATCAACACAGAAAAAAAGTCCAATGCCGAGCCCGGCCGAAAGCATGATATTAATGACGGGAAAAACATTGGTGATGTCGTCATAAAATTCCGTGAGGTAGACGCCCATGCACACGCCAATAAATGCCGCGAGAATAATAAACGGAAAACGCAGAAAAGATTTAACCGCGCTTTGTATTAGGTACTGAATGGAAGGAAGCTTCATAAAGGTTCAAAGTTCAAAGTTCAAAGTTCATGGTTCAAAGTTAAAGAATGATTTCGAAAACGAAGCGCTTGCGAAAATGTTTGCGGTTTGATCTGTGAAGTTCAAGGTTCAAGGTTCAAGATTAGATGTGCAAATTGATGAGGTTTAGAAATTGTTTGAGGTTCGAGGATTAACGTTCGAGGTTGGATTGCGAAAAACTGATTTGATCCGTTTTCAAAAATTTAGTTTCCAGCTTTGCGAAACTTAGCGGCTCTTCGGTTAAGATGTCATCATGATTATTCTGGATAACTAAAGAATTATCGCACACGAAGAGATTTCGATACCGGTTAAGGCACATCGTTATCGTCATGCTGAACCATTCCCCGCACAAAGGCATAAACGATTCGGTAAGCGTACCCCGTACCTCGTACTTCTTACTTTGTACCTCGTACCTTAATTTATTGCCCAAACAAACTCGCAGCTCGTAGATCGCGACTTATAGCTCCCCTCAAGGTCCCTATAATTATCGAAATCAACCTGCAGCTTATAGCTTGAAGCCTGCAGCTTAATGGAAAGCACCTTAGTAGCAGGAACAAGTCAATCTTTATCCGCATCATACGTCACGCCCAGCGAAAACATGAAAAGTGCATAACAAATCGTTCCTGCGGCAACTAGAATAAAAAAGAAACCGCCTAAGTTATCGCCGATAAAATCGAAAGCCTTATCCGTGTTAACGATATATTGTCCATCGGACAGAATCCCTGCTTTCATAAAGAAAAATCCGGTGATGCCGAGAATGACACCGCGACTGAAGTATCCGACCCAGGCTAGTAAGTGAATTAGCTTTTTCGTTGCGCTACTGAAATGTGCAATATCAAGACGTTCTTTGTAGCCACGCGTAATGCCGTAGATGAATTGAATGATGGCCGTAGCAAAAATTATAACGCCGGTGATGACGATCAGCCAGTTGCCCCCGGAATGCTGTAAGATATTGGTTACCATTTCGCGGTATTCTTCCGGCTGTCCATTTTTGTTGGTATCACCCGTGCCTACTAAAATTCTAATCGCGGAATAAGCAATGAGCGCATCTGCAATTGTGCTTAGAGCAATTCCAATTCTTTTAAGTCGTCCTTTTGCGTCACTTCCGTAACCGTATGGATCTTTGAAGGCTTCAAAGATTCGCCAGGTGATATAACTCAGGGTGCCGAGGAGAATAAGCCATATGAAAATTTTTCCGATCACGTAGTCATTCAGGAAGGCGAGTAAGCTCGTTTCGTCCGCACCGCCATCTTTAAGTTTTAAAAACGAAAGAATGGCAATGACACCGATACCAAGGTAGATGATTCCGGTAGCGATACATCCATAAACCGGCAGGTAGCCAACGTAGTGTTTTATTGTTTTTTTGTTTGCCATCCTATGTATCATCAGATTAATTTTTGTGCCAGCGGGAGAAAGTCTACAGAAGAACAGATTCAAAATGGGCGGCCCACAAGCTAACTTTGGCATCGTTTTGTATGTGAGGGGAAGGAATCATTAATTTGCCGCCGACAAATAGCTTAACTCAGTTCGCGCAAATCTCTTATGAATTAAAAAGCACAGCAATGCTAATTCAATGATGATGCACAATACTTCGAATTTTTATGCAGGCCTCAGTGGAATACAACTTCCTGTTCCGAAGTATAAGTATCCTTTGGAGTACCAGGCAGGAAGTCGTCTTACATATTATGCTACCCATTTCAATAGTATAGAAATCAATAGTTCATTTTATAAAATTCCAGGAAAAAATACCGTGGCGAGGTGGTCATCATCGGTGCCTGAAAATTTCAGGTTTACATTTAAGCTGTTCAGAGAAATAACCCATGCGAAAAACCTTGACTTTGATCCTGGGCAGGTTCAAAAATTCATAGAAACGATCGGACATGTGAGTGAGAAGAAAGGGTGCGTGCTGGTTCAGTTTCCGCCAAGTCTGAAAACCGAAAGCATCGATCAATTCAATCATCTGCTTCATTCGATTCGGATCGCTGATCCGGATAGTCACTGGCCCATCGCTGTTGAATTTCGCAACCCGGCCTGGTACAACGATGATGTTTACGACATCTTAACATCATACAACGCTTCCCTCGTCTTGCATGATAAGCCCGTTTCGGCCACGCCGTTAAGACAAGAAACTTCCGACACCTTGTATGTTCGCTTTCACGGCCCGACAGGCAATTACAAAGGAAGTTATTCCGATGATTTTTTAACTGAATACGCTGCGCTCATCCTGGAATGGCTTGAAGAAGATAAAACGGTGTATGTTTACTTCAACAATACCAATGGCGATGCTTTTAATAATCTTGTTACGTTGAAAAGGTTTTTGGATCAAAGACGTTGAATTACAAGGTCTATAGTACTTGGATGCATATAGAAATCATTAGTTTAGAAAGCTGCTGTAGGGTGTTTCAAAGCAAGGATACATTCTTAATAAATGTAATGTTTATATTCGGTTGGTAGGCATAATTATATCTTGATAAAATGACAGTACAAGGTGAACAAAATAAGAATTTTATGGCTGGAAAGCATTGGGTTATTGTATTAATAATTCTTGTTTCTGGCTACGGTATTTATACTGGAGTGAAAGATTTAAGACAATCACGGAGGGAAAAGGAAAAATGGACAGAGGAGGACGAGAACGTCCTCACGGAGAATTGTATTCGCGACTCCAAAGACATGGCGATAAAATATCCTAACCTTACTCGAATTTATTGTGACTGCTCGAACAAGAAAATCATTGTACGGTTTACTAAGGCCGAATACGTCGCGATAATTGGTAAACCAATTGACGAACAAAAAACTATTCTTATGCCAGCGTTTCAAGGCTGTTTGACTGAATATCAACTTAAAATAGAGGAAGCGGCACGATAAACGTGCATAAAAAATAAGTATAATGGCATGGTTCGACTATTAATATTAATTTGTCTGCCCGTACGCCTTATATGCGAACATTGACAGCCAAACCGTTATGGCAAACAGGAACCATTTTACAGATAAACTATCAAGCAATTCCAAGTCAAGAACTCAAAACACATTCTTGATACTCAACACCAAAAGGAAAGAATACTAAAGATTGCAAATGCGATTAAATGAAAAAATATTAGGAGAGATAGGCGTTACAGTCAAAAAGTCAAAGCACGAATTAATCCAACACATTCTTGAGCGGAAGAAGAATCGTAATATTTTATCGAATACATTCTGTGATATTGACTATAGTGAAATATCCTTGGAAAATGATAAGATTAATGTGACAAGGCGGCCAGGAATGTTAACAGCCTTTAGACCTTATGGGAGTATCACTGTAAATATCGTGGAGGAAAGGGGGGAATGTAAGTTGTTGTTTGATATTCTGCCTTACGGTGGTAATCTCCCCACACTTCTTTTGGTTGGTATTTGTGGACTTATTTTTTGGGCATTATTGGTTCTGTTGATCAATAATGATTTATTCGGATGGATTTTTGCGATAGGAACTTGGATGTTTGCTGCGTTGATTCAATACATAAAGTATCAGTATACGCTCACAGGGCTGATCGATTACTCCAATCGGTTAATTATTGATCTTCAATAAGGAAGATAGCCGCCAACATTGTATACCAATGACGCCAGTAGATTTGAATTATAATTATTAAATTGGTCTACTGATGAGCTTATCTGCATGAAAGAAACAATTAGAAGAATTAGGAAAAGAAAAGCTTGGGTTAATCCGACGGGATGGGAGCTTACAAGAGGAAGATCGTTAATACTGAATTTATCGCTTTACCTTTTTCTTTGGTAACCCTATTAAGATCGGAGAAACAACTTTCCCTGTTCTTTTCTGATTGCTGCCATCATCCTAACCTTCATTTACCTTAAAATTCAACGACAACTAAGGAATCGATTTAATGACATCGAAGATAAGTCTAGGATAGATACAAAAGGAGTGTCTAATCATATACACCTTCAAATAATAATTCTAATAATTTAATTGGAAAAAAACTATGGAGCAGGACAAAGCTTTACGACTACTTCTCAGGCAATTAAAAGATGTACAAGCACAAGCGGATAGAATATTGAAAGGAGAGAGCTCAAGTGAATCAATAGAAACTTTTGCACGGTATTCGATTGAACTAAAGAGTTATATTTCAACGCATGTGAACTCACAAGAGATAACCTCTTACCTCGCGGAGCTTCCAGAAATAAATTATACAAGAACAGACATTAAGCTTTGGCAATACTTGATACTACCCAGCTGGTGGATTACGCTTTATAAAGACTATCACGCCAAAAATAGAACAATTGAAGAAATTAACTCCGTTAGAGGAAAATATGCGACATTAGAGTTACTCGTAAAGGGATTAGCAGAATAGTCTGTCAACAAAAAACAGATGAAGAAAATTGTTATTGTAATTTTATTTGGACTCATTGGAGCGTTCGGTTTGTTTGTTGTGGCAATTCGAATCATGGCAGACAAACCGAAAAAGTTAGCTAAAACGGAAACGGTTTTCGATGACGAATTCCGCAATGGCGATATAATTTTTCAGACGTCAAGGTCAACTCAAAGTAAAGCGATTCAACTGGCGACAAAATCGAAGTACAGCCACATGGGAATAATCTATGAGACTGCCGGAGAGTATTATGTTTACGAGGCGGTTCAACCCGTTAAGTTGACAAAATTAAACGACTGGATAAAGCGAGGAGAAAGTTCTCACTACGTATTAAAAAGACTTAAAAACAGCGAAAGACTATTGACCAATGAGAACCTTAAAAAGATGAAGGACTTCGGAGAGCGATTTAAAGGTAAAAACTATGACCGCTATTTCGAATGGTCCGACGATAAAATCTATTGTTCAGAACTTGTCTGGAAGATTTATAAAGAAACATTTGGCATTGAGGTTGGCGACCTGCAAGAACTAAGAGAATTTGATTTAACCAACGACATTGTTCGAAAACAAATGAAAGCACGTTACGGGAACAAAATTCCCCTGGATGAAAAAGTAATTTCACCTGCCGCCATGTTCGACTCCGATAAGTTAATAACGGTTCAGGAGAATTGATGGCAACGAGCGCTAACCGTATTAATTTATGGATGATTTAATAAATCAATAGATCATTTATATTAGATTAAGGATGTAACATCGAGTGTGGGTTTTTGATTATCAACAATAAGCATTAAACTAAACTAAATCTCTATGCTTCTCAGTTATTTAAAAATTGCCTTCAGGAATCTTTTAAGGAATAAGATTCATTCTACCATAAATATTCTGGGATTATCCATCGGATTAACGGCATGCATTTTCATATATCAATATTCAGCCTTTGAAATGAGTTACGAGAAATTTTATCAGGACTATGATAGAATTTATCGAATTAGCTACCAGAAATTTCTTGACGAGAAGCAAACAGAAAATATTGCCAAATCACCCGGAGCTTTAGCTACTGCCCTTCTTGCAGAAGTTCCAGAGGTCGAAAACGCGACAAGGCTGTGGCCACTCAATAAAGTAACGATCACCACGGAAAATTCAATCAAGTTTAATTCTTATAAAGCTTTTACAACAGACACTTCTTTCCTTAAAATGTTATCGCCGAACATTATAGCTGGTTCAGTGGAAGGGGAAGGAATTTTAATTTCTGAATCCATTGCTCAAAAGTATTTTAACAAGATCGACCCATTAAATAGCGTGTTGTCTATCCACGAGGAGGACAGGTTTGAAACAAGAGTGATCGGAATATTCAAGGATCTCCCGCCCAACACTCACTTGGACTACGACATATTAATTATTGATAGTAAGCGAGTGAGCGAAGATAGCTGGGCCTGGACAGGATTCTACACCTATGTGAAACTGAAACCAAATGCTTCAGTACTTGAGTTCCGTCGCAAAATGAATCAATTAGCTAAGAACAAAATAGCGAGTAAATATAATGTTAGGGTATCCCTAACTCCACAACCCATTGGTAGTATCCACCTTCAATCTGACTTACAGGAAGAATTGAGCGCAAATGGAAGTTACAAATCTTTGTTATTTCTAATGATAACGGGTTGTTTTATACTGATTATCGCATGGATTAATTATGTGAACCTTTCAATAGCTAAATCTGCCGAAAGATTAAAAGAGATTGGAATAAGGAAAGTAATTGGGTCCCAAAAATTTGATTTGATAAAACAGTTTCTCTTGGACTCCTCATTGCTTAATATCTTGAGCATGCTGATAGCTGTTTGCCTTATTTCGCTACTAAGCCATTCTTTTAACCAACTATCTGGGAAGGGGTTAGTGTTTAATAATTTATTATCAGATACTAATTTTTGGTTAGCCCTGTTGATCATTTTGGTAACAGGTATAATTGTTACTGGCCTATATCCGGCATTAATTTTTTCAAAATTTAAACCGGTGAATGCCTTAAAAGGTGTGTTTAATAACAACGCAAATAGTGGAGTTCCTTTTAGAAAGGCGCTTATGGTTTTTCAATTCGCAGTTACATCATTCCTGATTACCGGAACACTTGTAATCTACAAACAAATGGATTTCATGAGAAAGAGTGACTTAGGAATTGACATCAGCAAAATAATCGTTGTTAAATCTCCAAATGTATTAAAGGAAAGCTGGTCAGAAAAATTGTCAACGTATGTTATCGATTCAGCATACTTTAATAAAGTAAAAACATTCAATGAAAATTTATCGTCTTATAATTCATTTAGCGCAGCATCAATCTCACACATCCCTGGAAAAGAATTGATCTGGGGCACGGAGGGATTCCGGCGAGAAGATGCAGATCCTAGTAACGTACATGCGCTCTATATGGCAGGAATAGACTATGATTTTTTTTCAACATTCAACATTAGACTTCGGGCCGGGAGAAATTTTTCGGAACAGCACCAAGCTGACCAGCTTAGGTCCGCAATTATAAATGAGGAGGCTTGTAAAACATTGGGCTTTGAAAGTCCTGAAATGGCCGTTGGAAAAAATCTTATTTTCTATGATAACAGTGAAAAAAGGATAATCGGAGTGGTTAGCAATTACCATCAGGAATCATTGAAGCGAACAATAAAGCCTACATTTTATCAGTTATTACCCAGAGCATTAGACTACTTTGCTATAAGGATTCCATCTGGTGACTTACCTAACGCTATTTCGATAGCAAAAGGACAATGGGTTAAGGTTTTCAACGATAATCCATTTGAATATTTTTTTCTCGACGATTTTTTTAATGAACAATATAAAGAGGATCAAAAGTGCGGTGACGTTTTTACGCTATTAACCACGCTAAGCATTTTTATTGCGTGTATCGGACTGTTCGGTATCTCGTCCCACATGATTATGCAACGAACCAAAGAAATTGGCATTCGGAAAATATTAGGTGCTTCGATGATGAATATCTTACGGCTTTTATCAGGATACTATTTAAAAATTGTATTGATATCTTTTTTGTTGGCTGTTCCCATCAGCTACCTGACAATGAACAACTGGTTAGATAATTTTGCTTTCAAAATAGATTTGGAGTGGTGGATGTTCATCGCGCCGTTGATCGTAATTTTAGTAATCACTGTAACAACAATAAGCTTCCAATCAATAAAGACAGCCTTAACAAATCCAGTTAAGAGTTTGCGCTCCGAGTGATGACGAAATTGACTGACGAAACAAATTAGAATGACACGCTCCGAAAAAACCACAACCGATGCCTCACATGCCGACAAAACCGAAGCACAACTCATTTAAATAAATAATCTTTTATGAAACGAATCAGAACAAGCATAGCCCTTGTTTTATGTGTACTAATGTTTTGGTCTTTTAACAAGAGCATAGACACCAGTCAACTAACTCCCGAGGAGCTAAAAAAAGATGTTTATATTTTAAGAAAGAAGCTGGAAAAGTATCATCCCGGATTGTACTGGTATACTTCCAAAGCAGAATTCGATCTCACCTGGGATAGTTCAATTGCCTGTATTGATAAACCAATGTCTGAGGAACAATTTTTCAAACTACTTCTTCCCCTAATTGCCAAAGTAAAGTGTTCGCATACTTTGTTCTACCCTTCAGCTAAAATACTTTCAAGTGGAAGCCGGTTCCCTTTAGATTTAAAGTTTATCGATGGGAAAGGATACGTTCTGCCGGATTCTATAAATCAGTATCAAATCCCTAAAGGATCGGAACTACTGTCAATCAATGGCAAGTCATTAAATGAGATCGTAGACTTGCTGCTTCCGAACCTTGAGGCACAAGGTGGAAATTTGGGATGGAAGTTTGTAATTCTTGAGAATGATTTTCAAAATTATTACTACTACATTATTGAACAGACTGAAATTTTTGAGATTGAATATATTGATCATGTGACAGGACAAAGGGTACTTGCCTCTGTCAACGGAAGTACAGAACCGGCACTTAGGCAACATTGGAAGAACTGGTATCCAAAGGAAACCGGAGGTCCGCTGAAGATAGAATTCCTTACTGATCCGGATGTGGCCATCATTACTATTAAATCATTCTCAAAAGGAAGGCATAAACAATTTCATCAGGATTTCGATAAACTGATTGAGCTATACTTTGATGAAATCAGCAGAAAGAGGATTCAGAACCTGATCATTGATGTCCGGGGTAACGAAGGAGGAAACGGACCAGAAAAACTCTATTCATATATTGCAAGGGAAAATGATAGAAGTACTAGCAGTCCTCCAGAAACTATACTGCCCTCCCGAAATAATTTTATAGGAAACGTAATTGTTTTAGCGAATGAGCGGTCTATATCGGCACAGGAAACATTTGTTTCAATTTTCCGGAATTGCAAAAGAGGAATAATAGTCGGTAAATCCACGCCAGGGTGTTATAAGGGTTTAACGGGTGGTAAAAAGCGCAGACTTGTTTTACCAAACTCTCGTCATGAAATACGGATCCCTATGTATGCATCGTTACGAACCTATACCGAGCAGTTACCGTACGAGGAGGGTGAAGGCTTTCCTCCGGATTTTAAGGTGCAAGAAAATATAAATGAGATTCTTGCCGGTAAAGACTTGGTCGTGGAACTGGCACTTGAAAAGTACAGCAGGGGTTGACAAATAGGTGAGGATGATTTTTTGAATTAGGTCAAAGGAATTTACTTCGTCAATACATACCTTTACGCATGCTGTGGATCTTTAAAATTTAATAGTGTTGCAATGGATCACCAATACATTGAAGGACAAACTTTCAAAAATACAGACTTCTCAAGCCAACCCGTTTCCAAAACGGAATATGAAAATTGTACATTCATAGGATGTAATTTTTCAGGCGCGACGCTAGTTGAGAATAAATTTATTGAATCAGAATTCATTGACTGTAATTTAAGCAACGCCAATATATCGAAAGCTGCGTTTCAGGATGTCAAATTTCAAAAATGTAAAATGCTCGGATTACAATTTGACAAATGCAATGCCTTTGGTTTCTCCGTGGTATTTGAAGATTGCCAGCTAAATGATTCGATTTTCTACCAGGTGGATCTCAGCAGAAGCTCTTTTGTTAGCTCCCAACTCGGAGGTGTAGATTTTACAAAGGCGAAGTTGAAAGGCATTGCGTTAATCCATTGTGACTTACTCCATGCGACGTTTGAAGATACGGATCTGCAAAAGGCCGACTTAACAAATTCCATAAACTACTCGGTTGATCCGGAAATCAACAAAATCAAAGGAGCCAGATTCTCCCTGCCCGAAGTAATCGGACTATTGGATAAATACAACATCAAGATAGAACGCCACAACTAATGAATCCAAGAATTGAAATCTTTCCGGAAACAAAGTTACTCGGTATGAGAACGAGTATGTCGTTTGCAAATAACAAAACAAAGGAATTGTGGCAGGATTTTATGCCGAGGCGTAAAGAGATTAGAAATCCAGTCAATACGAACTTATATTCTGTGGAATTGTACCACGACACGGCATTTTTTATACATTTCGATCCCGCGAAAGAATTTGAAAAGTGGGCTGCAATTGAGGTGGATGGTTTTGATAGTATCCCCGGGAACATGTATGCATTGGTAATACCTGAGAGTGAATATGCAGTATTTAATTACAAAGGAAGGCCAAGTGAAGCACGAGGAACTTACCAGTTTATTTACAGTAAGTGGATTCCAAATTCCGGCTATACGTTAGACAACCGGCCCCATTTTGCTTTAATGGGCGAAAAATACAAAGGAGAAAGTCCGGATTCTGAAGAGGAGTTGTGGATACCAATCCGAACGAAATAGCGTGATTAAAAATATGCATTAACTTTATCCTGCCAGCAAGAATGAATGTTCTGTTAGGGAGATTCAATGAAAATCAAAATATCTGCAATTGTTTGCGTACTTTTCTTTGGTAGTTCGACTTTCCAACAAAATCCGGATATCGAATTGGCAAATTGGATTATCGGTACATGGGAAAATAAAACACAACGCGGAAGTATTTTTGAGACATGGTCGAAAATAAAAGATAATGAATTGGCAGCTAAAAGCTACAAGCTAAATGGGAAAGATACTGTCGTATTCGAGACAGTGAGATTGATTCAGGAACAGGATAGTTTGTTTTATATCCCGACGGTGAAAAACCAAAACGGCGGTTTACCTGTCCGGTTTTCTCTTCACGCAATTTCGGATGGCTTGTTTGTATTTCAGAATCCGACTCATGACTTTCCGCAAGTCATTGCGTACAAAAGAATTAATGCTGATTCAATGGTTGCAGAAGTGTCAGGTGTTGTAAAAGGTCAGCAACGAAAGGAGATGTTTCCAATGAAACGAATAAAAAGGTAACTTTTCAAAGTTTAGAAGTAGTTTTCCTCCCCTCGTTACCGTCATCCTAAAGCGGATGTGCCTGCACATCCATGCTGAAGGATCCCCAAGATCAAAGGAACAACCGATTCGTCACTAGAAATCAAACCTTCAAAACATTTTTAGTTGGTGTTTGTGGACTAAAGTCCTTTTAGCGTATACTTAATAGCCACGGGTTTAAACCCCTGGCTATTAATAGAAATAAAAAGGGCTTTAGCCCAATAGAACACGTAGGTTAATAGAGATCTTAAATGGTAAGTTGACAAAGTCGGACTATTCATACATGAAAAAACACACACGCATATTTGTCATAATCACCATCCTCTTCATCATCATTGGATTTATCGTAAAATCCAAATATTACTATGTGCCTTATCCTAATTTAATCGAGTATATCCTTGCCGTTGTCCTTCTGGTGATTACTTTTTTTTCGTTGTTTGGTAAGAAACATATCGAAAAGAAACAAAGAATCGCAACAGGTATGTCGGCCATCGTGATGTTCATGATGACCATAAATCTTTTAAACTATATTTTCGAATGGCATCCACTCGATCTTAAGGTGCCTTTTGCAAAATCGCAATCTTTCGAAGTTGACTTTGAACCTTATTCATGGGAAACTGCCTCTCCGGAAACTTATGGATATAACAATGCAGTGTTGGATAATTTTTTTGAAGACGTTAATGCGTGGGACAGACTTCGGGGATTGATCGTTGTTAAAGACGGCAAGTTGATTATTGAGAAGTATTTTGCAGGAACTACACGGTACAGTGCATTTAATGTTCATTCCGTTACAAAGAGCATCACCTCGGCCCTGGTCGGGCTAAGTATTCAACACAACTTTATAAATTCGGAGCATGAGTTGGTGATGCCTTTTTTTTCAGAATATACAACGGAGTATAATCAAAACTACAAAGGCGCCTTAACCATTAAACATTTGCTTTCTATGCGCGGCGGATGGGCAGGCTGGGACGGACATCAAACAGCGGTTGAGTGTATTGTTGATGAGAAACTTGATGTCATGCCGGATTCAACGTTTAAATATTTTACAGGATCTCAAAATATTTTGTCAGCGATTATAACGAAAACCACAAATCAATCTACCAGGGAATTTGCTGATCAATATCTTTTTAAACCACTTGGTATCCAAAATGGATTTTGGCGCAAAGTTGGTGGTTACTATTGTGGTGGCGATGAATCGTACTATACAGCCCGTGATCTGGCACGAATCGGAAGTATGTATCTTAACAAGGGAAACGTAGATGGAGTACATTTGTTGGACTCAATCTGGGTCAGGAAGTCGTTTGTAAATTATACAACAGCAAGCAATGAATTTCGCTCACTTGATGCTTATGACGAAGTGGGTTACGGATTTTGCTGGTGGATATTCAAAACGAAAGCGGGACACCTTATGTATGCTGCCAGAGGTAAAGGTGGACAGCACGTCGTTTTGATCCCGAACAAAAATATCGTTGTTGTTATTTTACAGGAATGGAATCCGTTGAAGAAGAACGCAAAGGTAGAAGATAAACTTATCGGTGATTTGCTGAAGATACTATAACCTTCGATGGAGGTTTTATTTTGCTCACAGAAAGCACGGAAAACACAGAAGAAACCACTGAATGATTCCTCTCTCTTATTAGATACCGATAACTGATTTAAGTTGGTTGTGAATCCTGTATTCCTTAGCGTTCCTCAGCTCCTTTAAATTAAGTTTATTTTATTGCTTTCCTTTTGCAGAACAATAAAATTAGCGCATCTTATCTTAAAATATTTTGACATGTGTTCGCCGAAGCTTGGAAAATTCACTGTTTTTATCTTCTTATTATTAACGACTTCCTTCTGCCTTAATGCTCAGCAGCTTTTAAAATCAGTTCCGTTAACAACAAAGAATATTAAAACTGCACAGCAGTTTCTTGTCGGGGACAGCATAATTTTAGTGTATCGCGACGCCGCGTCCGGTTCGGATGATTTTACAAAATCGTTATCCAATAAATGTATAATTATCCTTCCGGATGGTAAACAATCCCTGATGTTGCTTCCTGAGTTGTATAAAAAAGACATTATCGCTGTAACGGATGATGGCGCGAACCTATACTTTCATTTTATAGAAGAAATAAAAAGCAAGTCGGAGCTAAAGTCATTGGTGATAGATAAGGTAAGCAATAAAAAGCATTTTGGTGCCCAGCCGATATTGATACCCTCAAATGTAATGGCCATACACCTGGGCAAAACCTTGTCCGTACTTTATAGAATAGAAAGTGATACGCTTGGGTTAATGGAAGTTCGGCATGGTAGAGTGGTTAACAAAGAGAAATATGCGTTGCCTAAAGGCATATTGGAAAAGGGCAAGGATGTTATTCCCTTCATACAGCACGGTGAAACGGTGAGACCCCCGCAAGCTGGCAAACGGATGAAAATTTATAGTGAGCCCGGTGAGATTATTATAACAAAGGACGAATTGTTGTATTCGGGCAGAATTAAAGGAAAGACAACGCTGGTGAAAATAAACACAATGTCCCGCGAAATCAAAACTTTTGAGATACCTGAAGACATCTCGACTAAATTCAGCACGATATGGCACGATGGTTACTTATATAAAGTGGTAAAGAAAGATGAATTTCAGGTTTCTGTTTATGATAATGATACACTTGTTAAGAGCTTTGCAGTTAATGAGCGGTCAAGCTATAGTCAGGAAACTGCCTATGTACGCGACGAAGCTGACAAACGTGTATTTAATGATCGAACTGTTTGGGAGGCAATTGATAATATGGGTAATCCGTTCATTACAGTACATCCTGTTGATTCTAACGAGGTGGTGCTAAAGTTAGGAACCAACAAAGAATTAACAGCAGTAGGTCCAATGGGAGGTTTGCATCATGGGCCTGTCGGCCTTTTAATTTCATTAACGGTGTCTTCTGTGGTGAATGCTGTCGAAAACGTTTTTTATGTACATCATTATTTCTACTTAAAAGGAAATCCTAAAGAGGGGTTTAGTTATACCAACGATACAAGACTTATTGACCAGCAAATCGATTTGTATGAGCTTTATGATCAAAAGTCTAAAACCGAATATAAAATGAAAGGTTATTTAAGAGGAAACAAATTTGTTGTTGCCTTTTACCAGCTTAAGAAGGCGACACGATAGATTTGGTTCGGTTCAATAATACACCATAACCAATTTAATTAGCAGATTTCTCATTTAGGCAAGTCGTTAATTTTTGCTCAAAGAAAGCACGGAAACGCAGACGAAACACCTGAATGATTCCTCTCTCTTATTAGATACCTATAACTGATAAGTTTGGTTCTGAATCCTTTATTCCTTAGCGTTCCTCAGCGTCTCCGCGCCTTAGCGGTTAAGTGCATTTAAAACCGTGTGCGAGTCATTCTTTTTTTGCTCACGCAAATCCAGTAAGCCAGAAATGATTTTTTACTTTTTATGATTCTTAATATGGGACGTCACTTCTGCAAACGGTGCAATCCAGATTTCATCTTCGTGTGCTTTCAGATAATGTAACAGTTGTGCATGTTCTTTCAGGCCAACATTTAAGTCGTGTTCGCCACCTACGCCATGAAAAAGAAATACCAAAAGACGATTATTTTTTATCGCCTCATCTACGAGAGAAACAAGGTTTTCTCCAGTTTCGCCATTGATCATATAAGAGCCCACGTTGAAGATATCGATTTGGTCATCCGGAATCATTTCTGATTGAACACCACGCGCTGAGACAAAATCATCATGAATTTTATCATGGTAAGAAACAGCACCAGCATGCATATCACCACATGGATAGGCAAAAGACCTTTCCGTCTTACCATCCAATGATTGAAGAAAAACATTAGTCATCCGGATTTCATCCAACATTCGTGATACAGAGTAGGTTGATAAATCTCTTTCAGCACTCACCCAGCTTCTGCCAGGCCCTTTACCATTGCAGGGATGAAACAACGTATGGTTTCCCAATTCATGCCCGGCCTCAGCTGCTTTTTTCCAATCCGTTAAACGATCTTTGCATCCGGGAAAATAGGCAGAAAGATAAAACGTAGCCTTGAGTCCTAGCGAATCAAGAAGTGGAATTGCGTTATCAAGGTGTACGTTCAAAGCATCATCATACGTGAGTACAACAGCGCATTTTTTGCCTTTCCATTGATTGACCTGAGCATAGGTCGCAAATGTTATGCTCACGATTAGAAAAAGTGTGTATATAATTCGTTGTGTCATGTTTAAAATTACAAAAATTCCATGGCTGGTAGGGTGTTTATTTATGGTTCATTCGCGGATTCTGATGGCGGAAAATTTAAAATAGAGGCGTAGAAAATTTAATTTTCGATAGACCGCGTCGTAAACATTTACAGCAAATAAAATTTGAAGGGCGACTGCGAAGACATTCCGGCCCCAAAACAAGGCGTACTTTTTTAATAACTATTCCATAATTTTATACAACGCTGGGGCTATTTGTAGGGATGCAGTTCATGCGATCCGTTAAAGAACGGGTTTGCGGCTTTCAATAAATTATGGCAAAGCATCCCTCCAACCGGCAATTAGCCCAATTTCCATAGTAAACATTTTACTCCCAGACGCCACGTAAGTATTTTTCCGGATTACCCCTCGGGCGTAAGGTCCTGCATTTTATCGGTCATTTTTGTCGGTTCGTCGTAGGTATTTTTGAACCCTATACCCGAATTAAAGATTTGGTTCTCTTTCGGATCCAGTGAATCGGTTATAGTGAAGCTTAATTGCATATTATGTTAAAGCATTTCCTAACCTTATTTTTTCTGGCATTCGCCTGCGTATTCTCTTTTGGTCAGCCCGGAAAAAACGGAAACTATACAGTTCCTGCCGTAAATACGGTAGTTAACACCTATAGCAGACTTACCGGCAACGTAGCCGTTGGATCGTCAACAGTTACAGTAAACAGTGTTGCGGCAGACTTGGGTGGTCTTGTTACTGGAGATCTCATTATGATTTATCAAGCGCAAGGCGCAACCATTCAGACTACGGATGACAATGATTACGGAAAGGTCTTAAGCTATAACAATGCAGGTTTATACGAATATGCGTATGTGGCCTCCGTTGCGGGCAATACAATTACGATTGCGTGTGGTGTAAAGCAAGCTTATTCAGCATCGGGTCACGCACAAGTTATAAAGGTTCCACAATACAATAATCTTACAATTCCCTCCGGACGATCAATCATCCCGGCAAAATGGAATGGCAGTACTGGTGGTATCGTGGCAGTTCACGTGAAGGCTACTTTAACCAACAATGGAGCGGTCTCTGCGCAGCGTGCAGGATTTCGCGGTGGTAAGCGTGATAACTTATCCTCCTCGGCAGGTGCTGGAATCATTACAACATACCGTTCCGTATCTCCCAATGATGGTGGTGAAAAAGGTGAAGGTATTGCAGGGTATCAAACAGACTATGAAGCTGCCGGAATGGGTGGACGGTATAGTCGCGGTGCTCCTGCCAACGGTGGGGGTGGGGGAAATGGTCACAACGCTGCTGGTGGTGGTGGATCGAATGGGAATAACGGTGAAACCTGGACAGGGGCCGGTGTAATGGATCCCAATCCCCTATACCTTGCGGCCTGGCAACTAGATCCTGATTTCGTTTCCAACGGATATAGTCTTACCAATTCTTCTGGTGGTGGTCGCGGTGGTTATACCTATGGCGCCAATAATGTAGATGCTTTTAGTGTACCGTTAAGTGACCCGGCCTGGGGTGGTGACTATAGAGATCCTGTTGGTGGCCGCGGTGGAAGACCATTAGATTCGCAGGTCGAGACAAGAATATTTTTTGGCGGCGGTGGTGGTGCAGGTGACGGTAATAATAACGCATCAAATGATGGTGGTGACGGTGGTGGTATCGTTTATATCATTGCGCATACAATCAATGGCACAGGGAACATTACTGCAGAAGGCCAGGATGGGTACAATACGACGCCAAGCCATAACGATGCTCCCGGTGGCGGTGGTGGTGGAGGAACGATCATCGTTAAAGCGTTTAACTTTACAGGACAAACCCTGAATGCCAACGGTGGGGCTGGTGGAAACCAATTGATTGGTGGTAACGAATCTGAAGGTTGCGGTGGTGGTGGTGGCGGAGGTTACATTGCTGTGCCCACAGGGGGAAGCGGAACCTGCGGATTAACGAATTCTTACACGTATATATATGGAACCAACGGTACGTCTACTTCAGCTTCCATAACGGAATTTCCGCCCAACGGTGGAACGTGGGGAGCTACCGGTCAGAATGACGTGCCTGTGTCGCCATATTTTATTCCTTATACATTAACGTGTTTGATTGATAACGATGGCGATGGTGTCCACGATCCATCCAGTGACCTCGATGACGACAACGATGGAATTGCTGACGTATTGGAAAGCCATGGTGGTGTTGATCCTTCCGCCGATCACGATGGAGATTCTGCGCCGAATTATGCTGATCCGAATTTTGTGCCTTATCTCGACGGTAATTGCGATGGAATCAATGATTATTTTGATTTTGATCTTGATGGAATTCCTGACTTCATGGATCTCGATTCCGATAACGACGGAATAACGGACTGCCTGGAGGCCGGAGGAAACGACGCAAATAAGGATGGCATAATCGATGGATTTACAGATAGCGATGCAAATGGATTAGCGGATGCTGTCGGGTCAGGGCTTGCGCCTGCCGATATGGACCTCGATGGCCATCGTACATTTCAAGATCGCGATTCAGATGGCGATGGTATGACCGATTGCATCGAAGCTGGTGGTACTGATGTAAACAAAGATGGTATCATCGACGCCTTTGCCGATACTGATGGCGATGGTTATGCAAACACAGTCGACCCTACAACAGATCGCCTTGCGTTGAGTGGTGCGAACGCTTCCGGAAGTATACCGCTTACTATTTCTGATACCGATGGAGACAACAGAAGGAATTACCTGGATCTTGATAGCGATAATGACGGTATTCCCGACAATGTTGAAGCGCAACCCACGCTCGGATATGTAGCACCTGTAAATGCAGATACTGATGGTGACGGAATTGCAAATCCTTATGATGCTACTCCTGTTGCCATCATGAACACCGATGGTGCAGACCTTCCGGATTACCTGGATACGGATAGTGACAACGATGGAATTTCAGATGCTATTGAAGGAAATGATTCCGACAGCGATGGAAGTCCTTTACCTGCACTTCCCGTAGCTGGAGATTCAGATGGTGACGGACTTTTAAATGCATACGATGGTGTCGCCGGTGTAAACAGTACGGTCGCAGGCATGGGTGGAACCGGTTCACTTTCTCCTTTGCAGGATACAGACGCAGATGGCCTCCGTGACTGGCGTGATACAGATGATGATGGTGACTGCGTGCTTACGTCAACTACAGGAGCATCAGGTGAAAATACAAATGGCAATACATCGTGGGCGGATGATTTTTCGCAAGGCGGTACACCCAAACCGAATTATTTATTCGCCAGCAATACGCTTACGATAACAGGGGCAGACCGTTGTGGCGCTGGTACTGTTACACTTTCGGCTTCATCCATAGCTACCGGAACATTTCGCTGGTATGATGCAGCTGTAGGCGGTACACTGTTAAATACAACAGCAGCCTCATCAACGAGTAATTTTTTAACGCCTTCGATTTCTACGACAGCAACGTACCATGTTGAATTTGATAATACGATTTGTGTAACGCCAAGAAAGGCCGTTATTGCTACGGTAATAAGTTCATCCAGTGCACCAACAACATCGGGAGCGTCACGATGTGATATGGGTTCACTTGCGCTAACAGCAACATCCGGATCGGCAGGAACCTTCCGCTGGTATGACGCAGCGGTTGCAGGAACATTACTTCAAACAACTTCGTCGGCTTCGAGCAGTGAATACATCACACCATCGATTGCTTCTACAACAACCTATTACGTTGAATTCGACAACGGTACCTGTACCAGCGCCCGCGCCGCAGTGGTTGCTACGATCACAGGACCTTCTACAATCTCCGTAACGGATGGTGCCACGTGTGGAAATCCGACCGCAATACTTTCTGCGACCAGTGCTACGGCAGGTACATTTTCCTGGTATAATGCACTTGTTGATGGAATTTTGTTGCATACGGAATCTGGTGTAACGATAAGTTCATTTACAACGCCTTCGATTTCTACGAATACTACATACTATGTTGCGTTTAATGATGGTACATGTACAACACCGCGTGTTGCTGTCACTGCTACAATAACAGCTGCGATCACATCACCAACGGTTACAAACAACACCATATGTTCAGCAGGAACTGCAACTGTGTTGGCAAGCCATACATCCGCAGGAACATTTCGCTGGTATTCGGAAGCTTCGGGCGGAACACTTTTGCAGACCAATACCGGCGTAAGCTCATCCAATTATACAACACCTTCCATTGCTGCGACCACGGATTATTATGTTGAATTTTCAAACGGTAACTGTGTAAGTCCACGTGTAAAAGTTACCGCAACTGTAGTAGGAACTTCCGTGATGGGTATAGACGCAAGCAGGTGTGGAAATGGAACTGTTACTTTGGGGGCAGTGGCTACTGTCCCGGGGACGTTTCATTGGTACACTGCCTCCTCGGGGGGAACGTTAGTATATACGAGTACTGCAAACTCGACAACATCGAGTTATACAACGGGAAGCCTATCGGCCAGTACAGTATATTACGTAAGCTTTACGTCAGCATCACCGGTTTGCGGACCAACTACACGTGTACCGGTCACGGCAACGATCTCATCGGCCGTTACGGTATCGGTTACACCGGCAGGTATTTGTAGTCCTGGCACAGTAGCATTGGGCGCTTCATCGGGCGTAACAGGAACATTTCGCTGGTATGCTGCTTCGGCAGGTGGTACGCCGCTTTTTACTACCTCGTCAGCAACGTCGTCGGCCTTTACCACACCTTTTATTAGTGCAACAACAGATTACTATGTAGAATTTGACAATGGCACATGTATCACTTCACCGCGTACACCCGTAAGAGCATCGGTTGTCGATGGAACCGATCTGGCAACAACGGATGGCAGTAGATGTGGAACAGGATCAGTAAGCTTGTTGGTCTCTTCGTTAACGCCAGGAACGTTTAACTGGTATGCCGCTGAAACCGGCGGATCTCCCGTCGCATCATCCGGCGGAAATTCCACCACGCACACATATTCTCCATCGGTTTCTTCAACAACGACCTACTACGTTTCCATCACAACGGCAAGCCCTGCTTGTACAGGCACAAGATATCCAGTGGTGGCAACTGTTTTTCCAACCGCACCAGATCCGACGCCAATCCATGGATCACGGTGTGGTAACGGTACCGTTGTGCTTGCGGCTTCCAGTACCGAGACCGGTACAATACGATGGTATACCGGAGGGGGAACGCTCGTGCAAACAGATCATACAACTACACTTTCAACATACACGACGCCGTCTTTGACTTCAAGCAGAACCTATTATGCCGAATTTTCAAACGGTGGATGTACCAGCAATCGTGTGGCTGTCGTCGCTACCCGGAATTCCGGAACAGCTCCTGCGGGGCCGGCGGTTACAGCAGCATCCCGTTGTGGTGATGGTTCGTTGACGCTTGAAGCGTCGGCAAGTTCTGCTGGTGTTTTCCGCTGGTGGTCTGCTGCTTCCGCAGGTACCCTTTTACAGACCACAGCGAGTGCTACAACTTCATCCTTTGCAACCGCTGTTTTATCTTCTACAACAACCTACTACGTTGATTTTGATAACGGTACTTGTTTAAGCAGCACGCGTACACCAGTAACCGCAACGATCAATGCGTTTCCTGCAACACCAACTGCATCGGATGTGTCGCGATGTGGTCCAGGTACATTGTCGCTTAATGCAACCTCAACCACATCGGGTACTTTTCGCTGGTATGATGCGGCAACCGCTGGTATGTTGCTTCAAACAACATCAGGCGTTACTTCAAGCGCCTACACAACGCCAATACTACCGGCAACTACAATTTATTATGTTGAGTTTAGCAACGGGAGTTGTACATCGGCAAGACGGCCAGTTACTGCGATTGTGAATGCTATCCCTGCCGCACCGGTCGGCATGGCCGGGTCTCATTGCGGAAGTGGGTCTGTAGAATTATCGGCGGATGCAACCACAGCCGGAACGTTCCGTTGGTATGATGCTTCTGTAGGAGGAAATTTACTTTCAACCAGTACGTCAACATCATCGTCGTCGTTCACAACGCCATCAATAAGCGCAAACACAACCTATTACGTTGAATTCGATAATGGCACGTGCGTGAGCGCACGCACTTCAGTTCTTGCAACAATTCTACCAACACCGGCATTGCCTGGCGTAACGGATGGAGCGCGATGCGAGGCAGGAACGGTAAATTTAGGAGCTTCTTCTGCTGTATCCGGAACGTTCCGTTGGTATACATCATCTTCCGGTGGTGCATTGTTAGAAACTGATGTGGCAACAACAAGCTCATCGTTTACTACGCCGGTTCTTACTACGTCAAGTGTATATTATGTAGAGTTCGACAATGGTACATGTGCCAGTTCGCGGATTGCTGTAACGGCAAGTGTTCATCCAGATCCTGTTATTGCTGATGTAACGCCCGGATGTTCGGGAATCGCAGGTAACGGAACGATCACCATAGATGCGTCAGTTGCAGTCGGTACACTGGAATATTCTATAGATGGTACAAACTTCCAGGCATCCAATAGTTTCACCGGTGTAGCTAATGGTACGTATACTGTGTATGCCAGGGAAAACTCAACGCTTTGTTCGACAAGTGAGTCGAATGTTGTCGTTCAGTGTAATGTGCCTCCTACGGTTAGTAACAAATCGGCTACAACGAATGAAGATGTTCCGCTCAGTGGAGATCTCCTTGATGCCGGTGATTTGGATACTGAAGGCACTTCGCTTACGGTTAATACCACGCCCGTTGTGGATGCTTTGCGTGGTGGGATTGTCATCGACGCTGACGGTACCTATACCTATACTCCTGATGTTAATTTTAACGGAACAGAAACGGTAACTTTTGAAGTATGTGATAATGGCTCGCCATTACCCGTTGCATGTATAGACAGAGTATTGACTATCACGGTTACAGTAGTAAACGATCCGCCCGTTGCCGTGCTTGACGAACCGACAACGAATGAAGACACTCCTATAACCTTCAGTGCTACAGATAACGATACTGACGTCGATGGTACAATCGACGCTTCAACTGTCGACCTGGATCCAAACACAACTGGAATTCAAAATACATTCTCAACTACCGAAGGTAATTGGGCTGTTGATGCAGCTGGTGATGTTACCTACACACCGACATTGAACTTCAACGGCTCTGCTCCAATCACCTATACAGTTGAAGATAACGGTGGCGCTACTTCTTCGGTAGGAACAATCACCGTAACTGTAACTGCGGTAAACGATGCACCTGTTGCTGTACTTGACGAACCAACAACAAATGAAGATACTCCTGTAACCTTCAGTGCTACAGATAACGATACCGATGTAGATGGCACGATCGATGCGTCAACCGTCGACCTTGATCCAAACACAACTGGAATTCAAAATACATTTTCAACGACTGAAGGAGAGTGGTCTGTTGACGCTGATGGCGATGTTACTTATACTCCGACATTAAACTTCAACGGCTCGGCTTCGATCACCTACATCGTTGAAGATAACAGC
>Ga0196965_1000196_pt1 | contig 43396 bp, 40 predicted proteins | sample S1_20metaG_FD_148668 | JGI IMG/M metagenome (GOLD analysis project Ga0196965, IMG submission 148668) | Soil microbial communities from Anza Borrego desert, Southern California, United States - S1_20 | ecosystem: Environmental > Terrestrial > Soil > Desert | place: USA: California | collected...
CAAGCAAAGCCGAATTCGCCGCGTTTACGATGGCATCAACATCCAATGTCGTAATATCATCCCGAATTACCGTTACCCGTTTCATACTTTGTTCTTTGTGTCTATGATAATAGTGACGGGGCCATCATTTACCAACGTCACTTTCATATCGGCTCCAAAGACACCGGTTTGAACAGAACGTTCCATATTTTGTTCGAGTGTCTGAATGAATTTCTCATACACGGGAATAGCGATGTCTGGCTTCGCAGCTTTAATATAGGAAGGGCGATTGCCTTTCCTGGTACTGGCATGCAAAGTAAACTGACTAACCACGAGGGCTTCCCCTCCAATCTCCTTCACACTTTTGTTCATCATACCTGATCCATCATCGAATATCCGAAGGTTAGTAATTTTTGCAGTCAGCCATAAAATATCTTCATCATTGTCTGCCTCTTCGATACCAAGCAGAATCAGGAGTCCCTGCTGCACATTGGCGTTTACCTTATCCTGTATAACTACTGAAGCGGATGAAACACGTTGTATAACTGCAATCATTCGTCTGAAAATTAACCTAATGTCATTGTTAAAAAGATTGCATGGCTGCAGATTCGTCGATGTGTACGCCCGGTTTTTCCTCACGCGCAAAATGAATCATGGAACGCGCCACTTTTGCAGCATCAATCCCCTTGTATTTTTTCGGAATCAAAAAACCTGCGTACTTATAAAAGAATTTCGCTGCCTCTTCGCCAGGTCGCTCCTCTTTTCGATCGCCAAGGAGTAATGATGGGCGGAATATATGCGTTGCTGAAAATTTTTCTTCTATAATCGCCTGTTCAACTTTTCCTTTTACCTGATTATAAAAGATCGACGAATTTACATCGGCACCCAGGGCAGAAACAAGAAGATACTGTTTTGCACCTTGTGCCTTACTCAACTTCGCCAACAGTAATGGATAATGGAAATCCACTTCTTCGAATGCTTCCTTTGTCTTTGCTACTTTGATGGTTGTGCCAAGACAGCAAAAAACATCATCCGCGCTTAAGTGGGTTGCCTGATCATTTAAGGAATGATAATCCGCAATAATTGTTTCGAGTTTTGGATTCGATATTTCGAGCGGTCTGCGTGTAATGGCTTTAACCTGGTGGTACTCCGGATCATCGAGTAAAAGATCAAGAAGATGTTTTCCAATCAATCCTGTACAACCTGCTATTAACGCTACCTTCATATCTTACACGGATAAAATCAAGTTTACAAAAAGCAGCCACGCTACAGTTGTGCGTTATGAAGCCAGTTGTGATTTCTCCCAAGTTAAGAACTTTTCCAATTCATGTTGAACAGAAACGTATACTGACATCAGAATTCCAAAATCATCGGTAAAACCAACGGCAATAAGCCAATCGGGTATCAGGTCAAGAGGACTTATAAAATAGATCAGCGCGGCCGTAATTAGTAACACAGTCTTCCATGGAATGGATGTGTACTCACCTTTGGCAAACGCTTTTAATAATCTGCCAAATAAAAAGAAGCGTTCTTTAATTCCGGTGCCTTTAAAATTTGCCCAGTTAACCTTTTGAAGTTTCGGACCGAGACGACTCATGAGTAAAAATAATCTTCCTTTTTTACCTACCGTCCGCGAAGCCGCGTTTAGTGCCATGTCAAAAAAAACGTTATTGTTTATACTCATACGCTCCCGTGGTTTTAAAAAGTACGTTGAATTTCCTTTTTTAGTTCTGCAATTGCATGAGCGATCGGGTCAACAGTTTTATTCACCGCCTTCTCAAATATTTTTTTCGATAAATCCAGGCTGGAAGCTTCAGGATTTGTTTCGCCTGATGCGTCATTGATACTTACTATGAGGTCTTCTTTTGCATTAATGATGAGGTCCCAAACTTCCTGGCTCATGTAAACCTGTTGAGAAGCATTGTGGTTATACTCCGTCCGGATTTCGCTTAGTAAAAGCTGATGAAATTCACGGACTGTCATTCCGGGTCCACTGAGACGAATCAATAAATTTTGTGGTGAAATACGTTCGAGGAATAGCGTCATACGTTCATAGGCTTGTAACCGGCTTGGCAAAACGGTTTCTATGCTCCGACCCCTTATTTCAAGTTTCTTCATTTCAATCTCTTTTTGAATAAAAGATCGTACCAGTAAATAAGCCGCGTAGAGAACAACAGAAGCCGGAATCAGAATTTTGCCAAACTCAATGAGCGCATCCATAGAATTTATTTAAGTCTTTGTGTGTTTGAAATTAGATATTTTTGCGAGGAACACACAATATTAACTGATGTTTGAAAATATACAACCTGTGACGATCTCGCCGCGGGCGGCAGAGGAAATCCGGAAGATCATGGAAACAAAAAATATTCCGCAAGATTACGGGTTACGCATCGGTATTAAAGGCGGAGGCTGCGGCGGTGTATCACTGATGCTCGGGTTTGACAAACGAAAGGAAAGCGACATCAGTTATCTGATTCAGGGTATCCCGGTGTATGTGGAGAAGAAACATACCATGTATCTCATCGGAAAACAAGTTGATTTTTTTGATGGAGACGAAGCCCGCGGGTTTATGTTTGTAGATTCTGCTGAAACAAATCCGGCAGAATAACGCGCTTCTCTTTATCTCTCTTTTTTGATGGAAACCGATGATCGCGTACACTTCCCTCCGATCGGTGGGTTAAGTTTTGATATCTTTAAGTCAACGCTGAGTACAGCAGGTAACTCTTCCAATACATGCAGGATGATTTTTTCTGCTACGGTTTCGAGAAGCTTGGAAGGTTGTTCCATTTCTTCTTTCACGATCTGGAACAGCGTTTCGTAATTTACGGTACCTGACAGATCATCATGAATAGCGGCCGTTGTAAAATCGGTTTCTACTATGATATCGACTCTAAAAAAATTTCCCGATTCCCTTTCGTGTGGATAAACACCATGGAATGCATGAAACTCAAGACCTTCAAGGGCGATTTTACCGATCATCCAATCTCATCAAAAAAAGACTTGTGTAGCTTTTTAGGAGCCGCAGGAACATCTGCAAAAACCGGCTGGTGAACGGGCGGTTTTTCATTCCGTTGCAACGGCTCTTCTTCCTTCAACGGTTTTTCTTCCTTCACCGGTTCTTTTGCAACCGGTTTTTCAGCTTCTCTTTCCTTCACTTGCTGGTGTTGAATGGGCCGGTCAAAATCAATGTTTGGAAAGGCTACTCTTTTTGCTTCACGACGTGCATACGCCATGTGTTTATCGGGATCGAAATCTTTCGACATCAACCGTGAACGTTCAACACGATCCAGCATATCGTTGGCAAGTCTTTTCAGATCCCCCAATAAATCTTCACGCGCTGATTCTAGTTTTTTATAATTATCTACCAACAGCTTCAAACGGTCTTCCATTTCGGCAACGATCTCTTTCGCCCGCATATCCGATTCTTCGATTGTATCCTTGGCTTTTCCCTTCGCTTCACTTAACATCGCTTCAGCCTTAAGCTGCGATTCTTTCAAATGTAATTCTGCCGTAACACGAGCTTGTTCGATTACATGAGCACCAGTATCTTCAGCTGTCTTCAGCGTTTTATACAGCGAACTTTCTACTTCACGAAGCTTCGTTACTTCACGTTCTGTAGCTTCAAGCTTAATACGAAGTTCTTTATTTTCATCCGAGATACGTTCCCACTCCTGGGAGAGTGTAAGAAGGAAGGCATTTACTTCATCTTTTTCATACCCGCGAAAATTTTTCTCGAAGGTCTTCTGACGTATTTCAATTGGTGTGATTCTCATAGTGCAAAGTTTAAAAAATTATATGCCAGACTGCTATTGTTCTATCATCGCTAGCACTTAGTAATTGATCGTGATGGCGAGTCCATAGAACCTTGTTGACTGAAGTTCTGTGACCACCGTGGCGGGCACGATCAATGACTTTCAAAAGTCGTAACGCGTTGGTATCCCACACTTTAATTGACTTATCAAGGCTACAAGTTACAAAATGTTTTCCATCCGGGCTATAATCCAGGTGATTAATCGCATACAGATGCGCCACCACTTCCGCGGCTTGTTCGTATCCGTTATTTACATCCCAGGCTTTCAACCTCGCATCGCGTGATCCTGTCATGAGGTGCTTTCCATCCGGTGTATACCGCACAGTGAAAACAGAATTCTCATGGGCCTGCCACGCAAACTTTTGTTGAAGCGTATCGAGATCAAAAATTCTGATCATGTTATCACTAAACCCCACTGCTACTTCACCACGCGCTGCATCTATCGCAATAGTACGTGCGCTCTTTTCCGATGTCTGTACTTTGCCAACAATCGCCAGCGTGCTTACCTGTACTTTCGTGAGACTCCCGTCTCCGGAGGCAACGAAAATAAAAGAGCCATGCGATTGGATATCAAAGATGGCGGCCTGTGTAAGTTTCAACGAACCGGTTTCCTTTTTAGTCTGCCAGTCCAGCAAATGAATTCCTTCGTAATTATGCCCTGCCACCAGCAAAGTTGTTTCCGGATGGTAATGCAAGGCATACACTGAGTTCGGAAGCTTGGCGATCAGTTGACCAGTATCCGGTTGAGTCAAATCCCACGCTACAACCATGCCATCGCCCGCACCTGAAAAAAACCGATGTGGTTCATCGGAAGGTGCTATGGTATAAATACAATCATTGTGGCCCGTGATGGTATGTAACTTAACGATTTCTACTTTCGCCATGCTATAGGATTAATTCCGAAAGTTCTAACTTTCCCGAATAGTTTAACAATGAAATCGAATTTTCCATTCCACATGAACGTAGCGTTTTTCAAACATGTCGCTTGAACAAATCGTAATTGAGCAGCACCGGGCCTGGGCTTTCTGGAAGATTACAGAGACGGAAGAATTCCTTCGCGAGGCTATTCCTTTTCGGGAAGATGTTCCTGCTTCATTGACGCATGCTCAAAAGAGACTGGAGTGGCTCGCAGGACGTTTATTGACTTATACACTGATGACTGCGTTGGATCAGCCCTATCAGGGTATTGTGAAAGATGCATTCGGGAAACCATCTCCAAAAGGCTCTACCTACCGGCTTTCGTTAAGCCATTCCTATCCTTACGTGGCTGCCATCCTTGATGCACATGATACAGTAGGAATCGATCTTGAGCAACCCAAAGAAAAACTTCTTCGAATCGCACCTCGGGTTTTGTCTCCACCAGAGTTGCACGATGCCGGATCGGACCTCATAAAACATTGCATCTACTGGTGTGCCAAAGAGGCATTGATCAAAATTTATGGGAAAAAAGATCTCGTTCTGGCCAAAAACATCCAAATCAACGCATTTAAACGTTTTTCAGAAGGTGAAATAATTGGCCGGCTTATTGTCAATGGAAATGAAAGCATAATACCCTTATATTATAAAGTGAATGCACAGTTCGTTATGGTGTTTAATAAGGCGTGATCAATACGTTTAGGTTGTTCAACCATTTAAACACATCACGAAAAAGCTAAATAAACATGATATGAAAAAATCAATACTCCTTATCGTTTCTTTTTTTGTCTTTGGATTTCTCCAAGCTCAGGAGGTACCTAATTTCACCTTGACGAATGTATTGAATGGTCAGGCTATATCGCTTGATACATATCCATCCTGTTCCGGTATGCTGATCATTTTTACAAGCAATACCTGTCCTTATGACGAACATTACCGGACACGTATTAAAAATCTATCGAACACATATCAGGATAATATTCCTGTGTTACTGGTGAATCCGCTCACGGATGACAATGAATCAGCTGAAAACATGGTTAAGAAAGCAAAAAATTTGGGCATCAACATGCCTTACCTCGCAGACAAAGATCAGAAGCTGATGCATGCATTGGGCGCAACAAAAACGCCACATGCTTTTCTCTTAAAAAATTCAGGCGGCAAGTTTACCGTTGTCTACAAAGGTGCCATTGATGACAACGCTCAGGTGGCAGCCGACGTTCGCCATGCTTATCTCAAAGATGCGATCGAAATTATGCTTTCGAACCAAACTATTGCAACGCCGGAAGTTCGGCCGGTAGGGTGTACGATACGAAAGAAGTAAGGTCTTGTCTTGCGATTAACGACTCACACAAATCGTTTTAGAGTTTTATTGTGTAGCCGACATTTCCAAAACACCCCGATCCGGACTTAAGGAAATCGTTACGATAATAATAATCAGCGCAATGACATTCAGGATTAGAAGCCGTTTATGCTTTGCCGCATCATTTGTAAGTTTCTTGGAAGAGGATCGTGCCGCAGTAATTACTCCAACTGCGATGAACATGCCGAAGATATGTTCAACGGTCCAATAACGAATACCCGAATTGCTCATTGTCCCGGATCCAAACTGCACTAATCTGTCCTGAGCAAGATTCATAAAATAAAGAACCAATCCAACCACAAATTGCAAGTGCGTAAAAATAAGCAGGTACAAACTGATTTTGTTATCCCACTTACCGAATGGCTTATCGCTGGCAAGACCAATGATTGCTTTGATGATTACGGCCAGTAATGCGATTAAAATAAAGTAGCGTAACAATGAATGGGTATGTAATAATCCTTGAAGCATAGTGCTGATTTTAGGGTCAAATTAGTACAGCTTTACCAAAGTTCCGAATTAAACGCCATTCTTTCGGTCTTTGCTTGTTTCAGAAGCAAACTTTTGCCTTTTAACCTCCTTAATATCATTTAAAATAAAAACACTGGCAGTAATAGAAAGATATGTCTTACTTTATCGATCAACCAGTCAGCAAAAATTAAAACTCTATGAAAACCCTCTTCTTTACTTTATCTGTCGTATTGATTTCTTCGCTTTCCTTCGGGCAAAAGCTTTCACTCAAGTGGAAAACAGACACCGTGTTTCAGGTACCGGAGTCTGTGTTGTTAGATACAAAAAATAACATACTGTATGTGGCTAACATCGAAGGAAAATCGGATGGAAAAGATGGCCAGGGTTTCATTTCGAAATTATCCCTGGATGGAAAAGTTGAAAATCTTCGCTGGGTTTCCGGATTGGACGCTCCGAAGGGTATGGGCTTGGTGAAGAATCTGCTTTACGTAGCAGACGTAACAGCAGTAGCGGTAATTGATATCACGTCTGGAAAGATTATAGCCAAACACGAAATTGAAGGTGCGAATTTTTTAAACGATGTAACGACTTCCGCGGGAGGCGATGTCTACATTTCCGATTCAGGCACAGGTCGTATTCACATCATTCAAAAAAACGGCAAACCAACTTTATATTTTGAAAGCGCAGAATTAAAACGCGTTAATGGATTGCTTGCGTTAAAGGATGGTCTTTACGTGGCCGATGCTGGTTCAGGGGTAAATTATAAACTTTCAAAAGACAAAAAACTTTCACGCTTCAGCGAAACTTCCGCCGGAGCCGATGGCATCGTTATGGTTGGTAAAGATGGGTATATCGTTTCCAGCTGGGGCGGCGAAGTTTTCTTCGTAGATGCTTCCGGCAAGTCGCACAAGATGCTGGACACCAAAGAACAAAAACTGAACAGCGCCGATATCGATTTTGATGCAAAAACAAATACCGTTTTCATTCCCACGTTTTTCGGCAACTCGGTGATGGCCTATACCTTCGGTAAATAGTATTTTTGATTATTCTTTAGCTTTTCCCAGACCCGTTCTCCCAACGAAAGGCCTGGTGGGGAACATAAACCTGAGGGAAGCAAATCAATGTCGTTGAATTAAGCTACCACCAACCTTCTCCTTTGGAGCTCCTTTGGAGAGGGCAGGGTGAGGCCATAAAAAAACCAGCTTAATTCAACGACATTTGAAGCATAAATGCCAATTTCTTTATCCCTTTCGGGAATTTGATTACAATCTTATCGTCCCTTTCTCGAAGCACCGCCCACCTTATTTAGAATTCACTCAATTTCCGTATCTTTCAATCTTCAAAGAACGTTTATGAATGAGAATTCCATCACCGTCGAACAGATAGCGGCGGAAAACCAGCGGTACATGGTAAAGGTTTATTCCTGGATGTCTTTAGCCATGATTATTACCGGTGCCGTTGCCATCTATACTGCCTCCAACGAAACTTTAAGAAACCTGATCCACAGCAACAACTGGATCTTCTTTGGTCTGATCATTTTTGAATTCATCGCTGTCGGTGTATTGGTAAAGCTGGTAAACAAAATGAGCGTTCCCCTGGCCACGCTGATTTTTATTCTTTATTCCGTCTTAAATGGATTAACCTTGTCATTCATTTTTTATGTTTATACGGAGGCCTCGATCGCCTCAACCTTTTTTGTTACCGCAGGCACTTTTGGTGTGATGAGCATCTACGGATACACCACCAAAACCGACCTTTCAAAATGGGGTAACCTGTTGTTCATGGGACTGATCGGTTTGGTGATCGCTTCCCTGGTAAACTATTTTATGCAGAGCTCGATGTTGTATTGGATCACCACCGGTGTAGGGGTAATTATTTTTGTCGGATTAACCGCCCATGATACGCAAAAAATAAAAAACGCCAACATCATCGGAAACGAAGGTTCTGACGATGATCACAAAGAATCCATTATCGGTGCGTTAATTCTCTACCTTGACTTTATTAACCTGTTCCTTTTCCTGCTTCGCATTTTTGGAAGGAGGAGGTGAGACGGGTAGAAGAATTGTAAAATGTTTTCGTTTGGCATTCTATTTAGATAGAATGCGCGAAGTACGCTACCAATCGGGTACGCGTTTAGAGGGTAGGGCTCCGGTCGAATTTTATCGGTTTAATTAACGCTCGCTATGTCAGCAAGCTTATAGCCAAAGACTGCACAATGTATTTCAGGTATCTTGTTACAGTAAGGGATAAACGACAAAATTATGAAGCACTACTCAGAGATAATTACCATTGAAGCCGATAAGAGATTTGGAAAACCATGTATTAGAGGAATGGGAATTTCGGTAGGTGATGTATTGGGATGTTTAGCTCTGGAATGTCTGCATTAGAAATTTATAGAAGATTATCCTGAGCTTACTGATGAAGACATAAGGGCATGCCTTGCTTAAGCTAATAGAGAACACAAATTAAGGATCGCTTCATGATTAGAATATAAGGAAGTGTAGAAGTGCCAGATTACAGTTCTAAAAATTCTTTTCTGACCCGGTGACCGTTTATCATCATTGTTATTTACTTAGATCACGGATTTTTAATGAAGCTAAAAACCAAGATCCGTTAGCACAATAAGTTGATAAGTATTCAGCTTCGCAATCCCATCTTAACAGAAACAAGATAATATGGTAAAAACAGGCTCAAAAATCCTTGTTCAGAACAAGGAAATTACCTTGCTAAATAAAGAAACAGGGGAATATATTTCTTTAACAGATATAGCAAAATGTAAAAATGTAGAAGAACCATTTTCTGTTATCAATAATTGGATGCGTAGTCGAAGCACTATTGAATTTATCGGGCTTTGGGAGAAATTGAATAACCCTGCTTTTAAACCTACCGAATTCGATAGGTTTAAAAATGAAGCAGGAAGTAATTACTTTGTGCTATCACCCCAAAAATGGATTGGAAGCACTAATGCAATTGGAATAATTTCTAAATCAGGACGTTACGGAGGAACTTTTGCCCATACTGACATTGCTTTTGAATTTGCTTCCTGGATTTCTTCGGAATTCAAACTGTATCTTATCACAGAATTTAAGCGACTAAAGCAGGACGAAAACAGCCGTTTGCAACTTGAATGGAATTTGCAAAGAACGATTTCCAAAATCAATTATCGGATTCATACCGATGCAATTAAAGAAAACCTGATTCCGAAAGAGATTACGCAACAACAATCAAACTTAGTGTATGCAAATGAAGCAGATTTATTGAACGTTGCTTTGTTTGGTGTTACAGCCAAAAAATGGAGGGAAGTTACTGCCCATAAAAGTGGAAACATCAGGGACTATGCAAGTTTAGATCAATTAGTTGTATTGAGTAATATGGAAAGTATTAATGCTTTACTTATCCAACAAGGCTTATCGCAGCGCGAAAGACTTATTCAATTAAACAAAGTTGCTATTGCGCAAATGAAATCGTTGGTGGAAAGAAGTGAAATAAAAAAAATGAAATAAACAATGGGTTCCTAAACCCGATCGCCGCTGGCAGACAATAATTAGTTTCATTACTTTTGCATCTAATCTATATTTATGAAAAAATACATCCTCAATATAACTGTCATCTGTTTCTCTTTGTTCATGATCTCCTGCAGCGAGAAGGACAATCACACGGAAGAGACTGATGAGAAAGAATCTTTTTCTGGTACTGTCATCGAATCTGAAAAGATGAAGTTTGGTGTCGATACGATTACTACTGCCTTAAAGAATCCATGGGGGATTGCATTCCTACCCGACGGACGGATTCTCGTTACGGATCGTGCCGGTGATATCAACATCATTCAGGATGGTAAATTACTGGACGAAAAAATTCAGGGCATGCCGGAAGTTTATGTTCATGGCCAGGGCGGATTAATGGATATTCAACTTCACCCGGATTACGCCTCGAACGGATGGATCTATTTAAGCTATGCAAAGCCAGGTGAAAACGGCGGAGGCACAACCATTGCACGCACAAAACTGGAAGGAAATACATTCGCTGAGTTTCAGGATCTTTTCTCTGCACAACCGTTCACCGATGCCGGTGTTCATTTCGGATCACGCATCGTATTCGATGGCAAAGGCTATATTTATTTTTCATCCGGTGAACGCGGCACAAAAGAAAACGCGCAAAAGCTGAGTAATCATCTTGGTAAGGTTTTACGTCTCCACGAAGACGGTCAGGTTCCCACAGATAATCCTTTCGTTCAAACGGTAGGTGCAAAATCAGAAATATGGAGTTATGGACATCGCAATCCACAAGGTCTTGTTTATGATAAGGAAACGGAAACCCTTTGGGATATGGAACACGGTCCGAAGGGCGGCGACGAATTGAATAAAGTTGAAAAAGGAAAAAATTATGGTTGGCCGGAAATCACCTATGGTATTGATTACAATGGTGAGCCAATCAGTGACATTAGCGAAAAAGAAGGCATGGAACAACCTGTACACTATTGGGTTCCTTCCATTGCACCTTGTGGCATGGCCCAGGTAACAAGCGATAAATTTCCAGAATGGAAGAATAATTTGCTAATCGGTGCACTGGCCCATACCCACGTAGCGCGCGTAGAAATTCAGGATGGCAAATTTGTAGCGCAGGAAAAACTGCTTGATAAAATTGGCAGGGTTAGAGCCGTGGCACAAAGTCCCGACGGATTTATTTATGTGGCTACTGAAAATCCAGGCATGCTCGTAAAGCTTGTTCCTGTGGAATAAATGATCAAATCATTAACTGTACTCAAGAAAAGGGAATGGCCGCACCTTCCCTTTTTTTGTTTTAGGCGAAGTGAAGCCGCTTTGTTAGTCGCAAGGCGACTTTTTTGGCGAGGTTTCCTCCATACGAATTCATGACATTGTATTCGTGAATCGCCCTTTTTTCCTTTAAAATCGATACATTCCAGTTATTAAATAAAAATATTCAGGCGATGTGTAACATCGGTCTGGTGGGGGCGTCTAGTTATTGAATTCAAACGGATGAATATCGAAGCTTTTCAAAATCGTGTGTTACCTGTAAAGAATAAGCTTTTTCGCTTTGCCCTTCGTTTTTTGAACAATGAAGAAGAAGCAAAAGACGTCGTACAGGAAGTGTTCATCCGGGTCTGGAACGGCCGTGAGCAGATGAATGAGGTCCAGAACTGGGAAGCCTGGTGTATGCGCATCACCAAAAACCTTTCGCTCGACCGCATTCGCTCGATGACCCGGAAACAAACGCAATCTATTGAAGACACCTTTGATGTAAAGAACGAATCGTTAACACCTCATGAATCTACAGAAGCCGATGAAAGTATGCAACGAATCAACCAATTGATTTCCGGCTTGCCGGAAAAGCAGCGCCAGATAATACACCTTCGCGATGTCGAAGGATATAGTTACAATGAGATCTGCGACATTCTTCAACTGGACATGAACCAGGTAAAAGTGAATTTGTTTCGGGCAAGGAATGCCGTTCGTGAAAAACTGATAAAGATAAATGCTTATGGACTCTGAGAGAATTAACGAACTACTCAACAAATACTGGAATTGTGAAACTTCCCTGGAAGAAGAGCAATATCTCCGTGAGTACTTCAAAGCCGGGCCCATTGCGGATGAGCATAAAGACGCCGCACCATTATTCCAGTATTTCGGCGAGCATAAAAAAAAATCACTTCCCGAAGAAACGTTTGACGATCGTATTGTAAACCTCGTGAGCCGGAAAAAGTCCAAGGTAGTACAGTGGACACAAAGTTACATGCGGATCGCGGCAGGTATCGCTGTTCTGCTCGCTGCTACCTGGTTTATTCAAACGGAGATGAGCAAAACAAAATCGGCCGAAGTACAAGACACCTACGAAGATCCGAAACTTGCATTTGAAGAAACCAAAAAAGCATTGATGATGATCTCAAGAGGTTTTGGAAAAGCAGAACAAGAAGCCAAAAAGATTAACCTGTTCAACGAAGCACGCGAAGAAATACAGAAACCCGACAACGACACAACAAATTTATGAGCCCAACGGCTTTGATTTAAAAATTTAACAACGACAAAAAATTATCAAGCATATGAAACATGTATTAACAACCGCTGTTCTGATGATGATCATGACAGGCGCATTTGCCCAGGATGCCATCTCCAAGTTTTTCACCAAGTATCAGAATGATGAATCGTTCAGTCAGGTTACGGTATCTTCAAAAATGTTCAGCCTATTCACGCAAATGGATGCTGAAAACGCAGAAGATAAAGAAGTTCTTGAAGCCATCAGTAAATTGAAAGGTCTGCGCATCTTGGGAAAACAAGATGCACGAAATGCCCGTGAATTATACAAGGAAGCCTTTACCCTGATTCCAGTAAAAGATTATGAAGAATTAATGTCTGTGCGTGACAAAGACAAAGACATGAAATTCTACATCAAGGAAGGCAATGGCGGAATCATTAACGAATTATTAATGGTAATGGGAGGTGATACGGAATTTATGGTGTTAAGCCTCTTTGGCGAAATTGACCTGAAACAAGTTTCACGTATCGGTAAAAAAATGGATGTGAAGGGTTTGGAGAATCTTGAAAATATGGATAACAAGAACAAGAAATAAATGCTAATGCAATGCCGGAAGAATCCTTCCGGCATTTATTTTAGTCAATCAATCACTATCCCGTTAATTAACTTACTATGCGTTATATTTTACTGCTTCTGCTTACCGGCTTGATCGGCATTGCACAGGCGCAAAGCAAAACCACCGAAGACCTTCATAAAAAGAACGACGAAGCGCTTGCCCTTTTCTTTTATAACAACACGTTACGAATGTTGAATCAAAACGACGACAAGAATTTTGATGCCCTCATCGAGAATATTGAAAAAATGAAATTCCTGATGATCGACAAAAATAAATTTGGCGCGACAGATTATAAAGCGCTTGTTGGTTCGTACAAGAAGGAAGCTTTCGAAGAGATCATGAGCAGTCGGTATAACGGTAAGAATTTTGACGTATTTCTAAAAGAAGAGAAAGGCAAAACACGGGGCATGATCGTCACCGTGAATGATTCCACCAATCTGTTTGTACTTGACATCGTAGGTAGTATTGCGTTGGATAAGATCACACAGTTTTTTAGTACGCTTGATGAAAGTTCTGAAATAGGAAAGAAAATAAAGGACTTTACTTCCAACAACGACGAAGATTCAAAAAAAAATGAAGATTCAGGAAAAGACGAGGACTAGGTGTAATTGAACGCCATTCACTACGACTCATTGTACAACAAATCATAAACCTGCTTGGAAACAGTTCTGTCGATCAATAATTTATCTAAAAAATTCGGGAGAATTAATGCGGTAAATAACCTCCACCTCGAAATAAAACAAGGTCAGGTATTCGGTATGCTCGGGCCAAATGGAAGTGGTAAAACCACCACCCTGGGTATGCTCATGGGCGTAGTGAATCCTACCGGGGGAGATTTCAAATGGTTTGGAGAAGAACCTACACCTCAAATTCGGCGAAAGATCGGGGCTGTGCTGGAGCATCCTATATTTTATCCATACTTAAGTGGACAGAAAAATCTCGAGCTCAATGCCATGATTAAACAATGCCCCCCAGAAAATATTTCTACCGTACTTGGTATCGTAGAACTTACCGAACGCAGAAACGATAAATACAAAACGTATTCACTGGGGATGAAGCAGCGCCTTGCCATCGCGTCAGCGTTGCTCAATGATCCAACGGTATTGATACTGGACGAACCTACCAATGGGTTGGATCCTATGGGAATTGCGGAAATCAGGAATCTGATCAAAAAAATCGCGGCCAACGGAAAAACAATTATTCTTGCTAGTCACCTGCTCGATGAAGTACAGAAAGTTTGCACGCATTTTTCGGTCCTGAAAAAAGGAACACTGGTTTACACGGGCCCGGTAGACGATGCGGGTAAGGGCGCTGAAACGGTTGAGGTCAATGCAGACTTTGAACACCTGAATCAACTGCTTGTTGAATTTCCTGGCACGGTTTCCATCAACCGCGAAAACGGATCCTACCAGGTGGTGCTACGCGAAGGATTTCACAGCAAAGAACTGAATCAGTTTTTGTTTCAGCAAGGTGTGGTTGCAAACCATCTCGTTACTACAAAGAGAAGTCTCGAAAAAATGTTCTTAGAAATCCTTTCTGAAGCTCACTGATATATGCTGCAACTGCTTAAAATAGATTTGAAAAAGCTCACCAGCTACCGCACGTTTTGGGTGGTATGCGGATTATATTTTTTAACCCTGGGATTCGGTACCGCAAGTGGTATGGAATTTCTGAAGTGGCTTGCCAGGACGTTTGAAAAATTCGGACAGGAGAACTTAAATATAGAACGCATTCCACTGTATCACTTTCCTGATGTATGGATGAATCTCATTTGGGTAAGCGGGCTGTTGAAGGTCCTGTTAGGGATTATGGTGGTGATCTCTGTTACGAACGAATTTTCTTATCGGACAGTCAGGCAAAATATAATAGACGGGTTAAGCCGGTGGGATTTTCTGTTATCCAAAATTTTAACGAATGTATTGCTGAGCCTGATGAGCGTAGTGATGATCTTTGTGATTGGCTTAGGTACTGGAATGATCTATAGTCCTTCAATTGAATTCAGTAAGATCATCACCGACCTCGAATTTTTTCCTGCATACTTCCTCGAGATATTTTTCTTTCTCTCTTATGCGCTAATGTTAAGCGTCCTGATCCAACGCTCAGGGTTAACCATCATCCTGTTGTTGCTTTCGCAGATGATCGAGGCAATAGTGAAAGCTAATATAGATGATTACGTCCCCGGATTGATTCAATTCTTCCCAATGCAATCCATCTGGGATCTGATTACCTTCCCCTTCCCAAGATATGCGTTCCAGGAAATAAAAGACTACATAAGTCCGGTGACGGTATTAGTAGTAGTGGGATGGACTTTCCTTTTCAATTACTTTAGCTACCTGAAGTTAAAACGATCGGATATATAAAAGGCAATCCAGAGTTTTGTTTGCCAACGATCATAGTTAACTTATCCGTACACAAGACTCCTATCGACTCGCTTGCATAAGATCCTTCGCTCGCTGCTGTCCTGCGCACAGGGCAATACTCAGGATGGAGGTGATGGTAATGAAGATTAGGGCTGGCTTGCTCTTAACTGGCATAATGATTCTCCCGCATGAAAGCTTCAGCGCGTTTGTTGATCATCGGAAGCTTGTCAAACCAGGTTACTTCAATCATCGTCACACCAAAGTCTTCAACAATTTTTCCCTTGATCGAATAAAAACCGCGACCGCGTAAGGGGTATTTTTTTGTGATGTCCGGAAAATGCACGGTATCGAAAATTCTACCTTGACAATCGTAAAACGTTCCGAAGCTCATCGGCGCTTTCGTTTTCGTACGCGTGTCTTTTACTGATACCATGTATCCAACCAGATGAATATTTTCTCCGGCTTTTTCACGCAGTTGCTTTGAGGTGGTATTTCCGCGATCATTGGTGGCCAGTAAGGTAAAAGGATCGCATAACGGGAACCCTAACAGTTCGATTTCATCGAATGCATCTTCTACGGCATGGCGCTGCAATACCGGAAGTGGAAATTCTTTAGGCTCGCCTTCAAACAAAGCTTCTGCGGGTCTTTTGGTTTTCGTCTGGTTAACGTATAGCATGGCCTCCCAAAGAAGGCGTTGTTTGTCTTTCCCGGTAAAACGTAATGCGCCGATCCGGATTAAAATACGTATTTGTTCTAACCCCATGGGTACACGTTGTAAAAAATTCGCCATGGTTTTAAAAGGTCCGTTTTTATTTCGTTCGGCCTGGATCGTCTTTGCTACTTTGGACTCCAGACTTTTCAGATGAATAAACCCGATAAAAATTTCCTCGCCGAAGATCGTGGTGAGGTATTCACTGTTGTTAACACACGGCGCCTGAATCTTTCCACCGTTCATGCGTGCTTCGTGAAAATAAAATTCGGTTTTATAAAAACCACCGAAGTTATTGATCACCCCGACCATGAACTCCAATGGAAAGTGTGCTTTTAAATACAAGCTTTGGTAACTCTCTACGGCGTAGCTTGCGGAATGGCCTTTGGCAAACGAATAACCAGAAAAGCTTTCAATCTCAAACCACACGCGATCAATGACATGTTGCGGATACCCTAGCCGTTGACAATTGTTGAAAAACGCATCGCGTACGCGCTGAAATTCGTGCCTTGACCGATACTTTCCCGACATTCCCCTACGTAAAACATCGGCCTCTGTGAGGGTCAAGCCGGCAAAATGATGAGCAACCTTGATCACGTCTTCCTGGTATACCATCACCCCATAGGTTTCTGCCAGCAGCTCGTCCATCTTAGGGTGAATAGATTCATAAGTCTGGCCATTTCGTTTTGCATGAAACCGCTCGATGTAAGTTTTCATCATGCCGGAACTTGCCACACCGGGTCGAATAATTGAACTTGCTGCCACAAGCGTGAGGTAATCTTCACACCTCAGCTTGGCCAGCAACATACGCATGGCCGGAGATTCCACATAGAAGCAACCCATCGCCGTGCTGTTTCGAAGTAACGCTTTAATTTTTGGATCTTCCTTGAAATCCTTAAAACGATGGATGTCAACATCAACACCGCGGTTGCGTTTTACATGTGCGACCGTTTCGCGGATATGGCCCAAGCCCCGTTGACTGAGAATATCAAACTTAAAGATTCCAAAATCTTCGGCAGCATGCATTTCAAAATGTGATACCGGATATCCCTTTGGCGGAATCTCAACGGCGGTGTAAGTACAAATGGGTTGTTCCGTAATTAACACACCGCCTGCATGGATGGAGAGGTTCGTTGGAAAATCTTTCATCCGACGACCATAGCGAAAGATCAACTCGGTGATATGATCGCGGTGTTCCATCGCCACCGGATTATCCACGATCGCATCGATTTCGCTTTTCGGTAAACCGAAAACTTTGCCCAATTCACGTAAGACAGACCGGCCCTGATACGTTACATGTGTTCCCAATAGGCAAACATGGTCTTTTCCGTAACGTTCGAAAATATAATCGTAGATAGCGTCCCGATGATCCCACGAAAAATCGATATCGAAATCAGGTGGCGACGTACGCTCTTCGTTTAGAAATCGCTCGAAATATAAATCAAGTTCAATCGGATCAACATTTGTAATTCCCAAACAATACGCCACCACACTATTGGCACCACTTCCACGCCCAACAAAATCAAATCCATTTTTATTCGCAAACTGGATGAGATCATAAGCAATCAGATAATACCCGCAAAACCCTTTAAGCTTAATGATGTTCAACTCCCGGTTAAACCGCTCTCGAAGTACAGGATCAGCGGTATTGTATTTTTTTTGAAACCCTTTCCAACCTTCTGTTACAAGAAAATCCCAGTCGCTCTCAAAACTTCCGGTTACTGATTTTTTATTTTTATCCTCACCCAGTTTAAAATCAATAGAACATGCATCAAGAATATTTTTTGTGTTTTCTATAATGTCCGGATACGATTCGAAATGCCTCAGAAGATCACCTTCAGGCATCATCACCTCATCCGGATTTGCCTGTAGGTGAGGTGCAAGCTTACTTAACAATGTATTGTTAGCTATAGCGCGAAGCAGGCGATGGACATTAAAATCTATTTTATCCGCAAAGGTTACAGGTTGAAGTATTACAAACTTCTCTTTAAACTCGTGATATGGCGAATAAAATTTCAATTGATTTAAATCACGGGCATTCACGCCGATAAATTCATCCCGTCTTAGATTGTTTGGTGCTTCCTTTCTAAAAGGATAAATCACGACTGCGTGATCAAAAACCGGTGCGCGATCCTGCAATGGCTTCCCTGTAAGGTTATGGTGTGATAAAAACTTATTGATCTCAGCGAAACCGATATTGTTTTTGGCAATGGCCACATACAACAATTCACTATCCCGGCGAAATTCGATACCCAGCGCAATCTCCAATGGATACGCATCGCCACCAAATTTAGTCAGATTGTTATGGTAAGGTGCATGCTCGGCGCATAGCCGTAACATCTCAATGTAAGAGGCGGTGTTGTTAATTTCCGTCAACACCAGTTTGTGAACACCGCATCGTTTCGCCTCGGCGAAGAGCCGCTCAACGGAAAGGGTTCCGTATTTAAAGCTAAACCAGGTATGGCAATTGAGATACATAACCTACACACTTAAATTCTACATCACATTGTATATGGAAGCCATGTCCAAAACCGATCGAAAAGCCAGGTAACATATCGCATCACCGGCTTACCCCGAAGAAGTATCAGGCCAAACTCGTTAAGTTTTTACCGGCATCATTTCATATTGTGCGTGCGCCATTACCAAACGAATCTCTCCGTAACTATACCCATCACCTAAAGCTTCCTTTATCGGCGTTAGTTGTTTGCTGTCGAAGCGCTGGATTACTTTTTGAATTGCTTCTATTTTCTCCTGTGTTATCAGCTCACTAATCGAAAGTTTTCCCTGTTGCACATAAAAAGCCAAGTGAGTTTCTACTGTGGCAGGTGTGAGCTCACGAAGTACAGCGATCTTCTCAATATTGTGCCCCTCATTATACAGTTCCAGTGTTTTTTGTTTTGTATCAGAATCGCGTTCCGGGCGTGGCTTCCGAACTGGTTTTGTTGTCTTCAGATGCATCCGTGATGGCAGATGCTTCTCCCTGCAATAAGCAGCCACCACATCCCAGAATTGTTTTCCATACTTGTCAATTTTCACATCGCCAAAGCCTGAAATATTTCTGAACTCATCTTTATTATGCGGTAAGTAAGTTGCTATTTCCATTAAGCTTGCATCAGAAAGCACAATGTAAGCTGGAACGTTCTCGCGATTCGCCAATTCCCGCCGCAACGACTTCAACTCGTGCAACAACGCGACTTCATGCTCTACAGACGCATTGGCATAACTGTAATGGCGTTCCCTGGACTTGGTGAGCATAACTTTCTCTCCGGCGCGAAGCACACGTTCACTTTTGTCTGTTAACGTGAGCACGGGATACAAGCCTTTTGTCTTAACCAGGTATCCACGATCTACAAGGTCCTGAATTGTTGTTGCCCAACTCTCCTTCGATTCATCCGATCCAACACCATATGTCTTCAGGGTTTTATGCGCCTCCTGGATTTTCGATGAATTGGAACCGCGCAAAAAATCAATAATGTATCCCGCACCGAATCGTTGTTCCAGACGAAATACGGCAGACAATACTTTTTGTGCTGCAATCGTACCGTCATACAATTCAATACTGGTGAGACATACATCGCAATTTCCGCAGTAAGGTTCAGCCTCTTCATCGAAATAATTCAACAGAAATTTCCGACGGCATGTCGTGAGATCGCCATACGCAGCCATCTGGTCGAGCTTCTTAAATGCAATCTCCGTTTGTGCTTCGTTTCCCTCTATGGAAGCAAAACTTTTGAGCTTACTCACATCACCATACGAAAAAAACAGGAGTGCTTCACTATCAAGACCATCGCGCCCGGCACGACCGGTTTCCTGGTAGTAGCCCTCAATGTTCTTCGGCAGATCCATGTGCACCACGTACCGTACATTGGATTTATTTATCCCCATGCCAAAAGCAATGGTAGCCACAATAATCTTTACTTCGTCTTTCAAAAACAATTCCTGATGGCGGGCGCGTTGCTCCTTATCCATACCGGCATGATACGCCAAAGCGTCATAGCCCGACCGTTGTAATTCATCAGCCAGTTTTTCTGTGGATCCCCGCGACAAACAATAAATAATTCCCGATTGCTCCCGGCGTTCACTCAGAAACCCGAGTAGTTTCTCGAGGCTGTTTCTTTTTTGTTCAACGGTGTACCGGATATTCGCCCGATTAAAACTTGAAACAAAAACCGCCGGATCTTTCAACGCCAGCTTTTCGACAATGTCTTTACGCGTAAGGTTATCTGCTGTAGCGGTAAGGGCTATAAAAGGAACTCCCGGTAATGCCTGTTTGAGCTGCGCCAGCATCAGATACTCCGGCCGGAAATCGTGTCCCCAATGAGAAATACAATGTGCCTCATCTATCGCAATCATACTGATGTCCATCGACAACAACGTATTCATCATCGGTGACAACTTAAACGTGTATTGGAGAGGATCAATAACACCTTCGCGATCCCGATCTGATGTGATCAACCGCTCCGGTGCCAGGTACAACAATTTCAATTGCTTCTTCCTGGCTTTTTCAATGATCAGATTCTGTTCATGATACGTTTGTGTTGAATTCAGGTAAGCCGCTTCAATGCCATTCACACGGAGCGCATCCACCTGGTCCTTCATCAATGCAATGAGTGGTGAGATCACCAGGGTAAGTCCATCAAACAATAAAGCGGGAATCTGGTAACACAACGATTTTCCTCCGCCCGTAGGCATTAGCGCAAAGGTATCTTTCTTTTGAAGAACAGCTTCTATAATGCGTTCCTGCTCCAGCCTGAACGACGCATAGCCAAACCGATGGCTAAGAATTTCTAACGGTGTCATAATTACAAGTAACGGGTTTTAATAACAGATTTCAAAAGTTAATCATGTGTTCGTGTTTGAGCATTTTTATGCGGCCTGCCGCGAGGCGCGTCACCGGGCTTTCCGCTACAAGTCCTCCCCTATTCGCGCATCCCTACGCACGTTCCATAGGGTCCGGGCTTTCCGCTGCGATCCCTGGCCGGGCGTTACCCCTGCATTTCAGAGATGTTCAATCAAAGAAAATTCCTTTGCCACGTGGTTTTAGAAAATGTTTTTTTTCATGATGCGCTTCAACAAAAAATCAGATCATAAACAAAAACATTTCCTACAGTCTGAAAGAGCCGCCGAATTTTGCGCGACTCACCTTCAACCTGGTCTACCGAAAATTCATCAGCCACACAAAACGATCTCTCTATTCACCAAACATAATATCCTTATAATGCACCCATTTGTTTTCCTGCTTCGCCAAAACAGTAATCCGGTCGCACAAAAAATGTTGATTTCCATAGTTCAGTGTTTTAAGATAAGGCCAGCAACGCAGAAAATCATCGTTGTCCAGGTTTCTCGCAATGGTAATGTGTGGAACGTAATTTGGATCTTCTTTAACAATCTTTTCGAAAATTTCCTGGATGGGGTATTTATAAACGATGTCCATGTAAATCGTGCGCTTCGTGCCGTTATAAAAGACGCCAAAATCTTTCAACAGCACATTAAATGGTTCAAACTCCTGCGCTTTTGATTCAACGAACCGGATCATCTCACGATTGTATTTATCCTTGTAGCGAAACAACGGGATATGCGCTTTCGAATGTTGGTCAGCAAATTTATGACCAATGAGATAATGTACATCGTCTTTTAAAACAGATACATCGCTCAGCACGTGACGTGGCGGTGCGATAATAAAAAAGAGCTCGGTGTTCTTTTCAACAGCAGGTGATACAACGGGCTGTTGGGTCATGGTGTTTAAAGCGTGTCTCATAGTATATGTGTTTTTATTTTTTTCGTTTGATGGGTTAAACCTAGCATTGAGCCATTGACAACTGGTGTCATTGGCCGCGGACACACGATTAATTGTAAATCTTTTTCGTTGCTCCATCGACCTATTAAACTTTCCATCAGCGTAAGTTTCCTTTAAACATATTCATCTCCATACGCACACGTCTTGCCACGCCTAATGTTGTGGCACGTACCAGCTTCTCCACTCCGTGACGGTGTTTGATGTGATCGATCGCTTCATACAGGTTGATTGTCTCTTGTGTATCATCAAACAAACTGATCTGATGATTGCCATGTACCAGTCCACTCAGGCGTACGCCCACCAGGCGAATCAGCATCCGACGATTATAAAGTTTATCGAACAACTCGTTTACTGTTCTTAGGATCACATGATCGGAAGATGAATAAGGGATGTGGACCTGGCGTGTTTCTGTGTCAAAATTGGAATAGCGGATCTTCACCGTCACACATGAGGCCAGTTTTTTCTGGCCGCGTAGGGTAAATGTTATTTTTTCCACCATGGCAATCATAAGCGATTTAAGTCGCTTCACGTCAATGGTATCCTCTTCAAACGTGCATTCTGTGGAGATCGATTTTTGTTCTACATAAGGAACCACCGGTGAAGTATCAATGCCATGGGCCTTATTAGAAAGAGAAATTCCGTTTTTACCAAAAGCACTAACTAAAAAATTCACTGGCATCTCACGCAACGTTTCCACTGTACGCACGCCCATATCATAAAGGAAAGAAGCAGTCTGTTTTCCGATCATCGGAATTTTATCCACGGAAAGTGGTGCCAGGAATTGTTTTTCTGTTCCTGCCGGAATCAGCTTTTCCGCATTAGGTTTAAATTCACCTGTAGCAACTTTTGATACAAGCTTATTCACCGACATGGCCAATGAGATGGGAAGGCTGCTTTCGGCCATAATCTTCTTTCTTAATTCAACAGCCCATTTATAAGCACCCACATAACGGTCCATACCACTCGCATCAATATAGAATTCATCAATGGAGGATTTTTCAAACATGGGCGATTCATCGGCAATGATCTCTGTCACCTCGTGCGAGCTTTGACTGTAAGCCTCCATATCGCCTGAAATTACAATGGCATCGGGACAAAGTTGAAGCGCCAGATACATCGGCATGGCCGAGTGAACACCAAACTTCCGTGTTTCGTAACTACATGCTGCCACGACACCACGGCGACTGCTTCCACCTATAATAAGGGGTTTTCCCTTTAGCTTCGTATTGCGCCTGCACTCCACGGCCACGAAGAAGGCATCCATATCAAGGTGTATTATGTTCCGGTCCATAAAACAAATTAACTAATATTTTTAGTTATATGTTTTATTTTACGACTAATTTTTTTAGGTTTGTTCCATCATTGCCGCAGAACAAAAGAAATGCTGTTTTTGCCATTCAGTTCTCAATTCTGTTAAGCGTGATAATAGTTGGCTGATTACTTTTGTGATGTGTTTCCGTGGCGTTGCTGCGGAACCTCACTTAGTAATTGTCGATGCTAAAGAAATACCCTGATTTCAGTCTTCGATTAAGTTTGATGACGGCTATCTTTCACGTAAGATATGAAGCATTGAATCATTCATTTGAAAATCATAATACAAATGGCACTCGTTAATAAGAATCTCAAGTACCTTCGATCTCAACAAGGACTAACCCAAAAACAATTGGCGGAAAAGCTTGGCTTAAAACAAGCTGCGGTGGGTGCTTACGAAGAGGAACGCTCAACCCCTCCGCTGACGTCGCTGCTGGATATCGCTAAAATTTTTAAAGTGAATCTTGACTTGCTGGTAAACCAGGATTTAAGTCGCATGCCTGAAAAAGAATGGAAAGGAAAAAATTCATCGCGTGGTAAAGACGTGTTAGCCATTACCGTTGACAGTAATAATAAAGAGAACGTTGAACTTGTAACCCAAAAAGCGTCTGCCGGATATTTAGCTGGTTATGAGGATCCACAGTTTGTAAAGGAACTTCCCAAGATCAGCATACCTGTACTTCCGAAAAATAAAACCTATCGCGCCTTTGAAATCCAGGGCGATTCGATGTTACCCGTGCAACCTGGAAGTATAATATTCGGAGAATACATTGAAGATGTAAAGTCCATTAAAAATGGGAAGCTCTATATCCTGGTTACGGTCAATGATGGCATTGTTTTCAAACGGATTTTTAATTTCGCTGATGAAGATGGTAAACTTTTATTAGTCTCGGATAATCGTCACTATCAGCCATACGCAGTTAACGCAGAAGATGTACTGGAAATTTGGGCTGCGAAAGCATTCTTCTCCAACCAATTTCCCGACACACAACAAACCTCAACCGCTTCGGCAGATCAACTCGCACATACCATCCTGTCGTTACAGGAAGAGATTAAAAAATTAAAGAAGAAATAAACGCCCTTTATACAAAGACTTTATTCATACTTAAGCGACTTCACAGGGTCAGACATGGCAGTTTTGAGCGATTGCAGGGCAACCACTAGTAAAGTAATCACAAAAAGAATCAGTATCGGTATAGCGAACATCCACCATTGAAGATCAATATGATACGCAAAACTTGTTAGCCAACGCGAAATGAATAGGTAAGTCAGCGGCATTCCGACAATGAAAGAAAGCGCCATCACCACGATATATTCCTTTGATACTAACAGCAAAATGTTAGATGCCGTAGCGCCCAAAACTTTACGAATGCCGATTTCCTTATTTCTTTTTGCTACACTAAGCGAAACAAGACCCAACACCCCGGTGAGTACAATAACAAGGATCAATACGGAAGCGATACCAGACGCTTTTTTTAATTGAAGTTCGGTCTTATAAAGTGTGGCCAGCCGATCATCTGTAAAACCGTATTCGAAAGGTTCATTCGGAAATATTTTCTTCCAGCGTTTTTCTACTGCTGCTACGGACGCTACCATATTGCCCGGCTTAAGTTTGAAAGAGAAATAACGAAAGGCTCCAAAGTCGCGGTTATGGGTGAACACCACAGGTTTGATGGGCGAATGTAACGATTCAAAATGAAAATCTTTTACGACGCCCGCGATGGTGAATACCTTGTCCGAAAATTGAATTTGAACTTTATCGCCAACCTCTACTTTCATTGCTTTCTGCGCACATTCATTGATTACCAATCGATCTGATTGAAAGGATTCCGCTTCATCAAAGAAAAAATTACCGGATAGTACATTGAGGCGATAAACGCTCGCGTAATCTTCGTCTGCAGGAGAAATGGTTACTTGTACGCCTTCATCAATCGGCTTTCCCACCCGATTAATTTTTGCATTCGCAGGCGAAAACGTCCAGTTTGGAGAACCCCATGAGAGTGACGCCGAAGCGATTTCAGGTGACGATAAGAATTCCTGCTTTGCGGCTTCCATTTTATTCATACCTTCTTCATTCCAGATTCTGGGAACAGAAGATACAATCAATACAAAGGATTTATCGTAACCCAGATCAGCCTCCATAAAATAAGCGATCTGTTTCGACATGATCAGGGAAGCAGTGAAAATAAAAATAGCAATGAAAAATTGAAGCGCAATCAATCCTCTTGAAAACCTGATGGTTGCTTTTACGGATTTGAATTTTCCTTTTAACGATTCAATTGTTGCAGTTGTTGATAAGTAAAGTGATGGATAACTTCCGGCGAGTATGCCGACAAGTAATACACCGGATACCAACAACATCCAAAAAGAAAAATTCAGATCAAGCGCCGAAGGTAACGCCACATCTAAAATTTCACCAAAGTAACGATGAAGCAGCTGATACAGAAACAACGCCAGTATACAGGAAATTACAGCATACGACACGGACTCCAATAAAAACTGAAAAACCACCTGACGCTTTACTCCACCGATCACTTTGCGTACGCCGACTTCTTTTAATCTTGAAAAAGAACCCGCCATGGAAATGTTTATAAAATTGGCAATCGCGAGCAGAAGGATAAATATAACAATAGCCGTCAATGCCGTAACCAATTTTTGAACAGCACCATGGTTGGTAACGACGTAGTAATCTATTAATGGATTAAGCACCATGGATCGCTGCTCGTGGATGTCTTTAGGCGCAGCAGAGGCTACAATTTTATTCAGTATATTGATTGCATCAGCAGGCGAAACATCCGGAGCAAGTTTGATGTAACTGATGATATCGGTGCGCCAATCGTCCTGATAACCGAGGGTAAAATCATCCTTGTTTTCAAGGGATAAAAAGACCTGGGCATCCATATTCATAAAATCCGAAACCGAATTCTTGTGCTGCAAGTCTTCGATCACAGCAGTGATTAAAAACTCTTTTAATCCGTTCGTTTCTGTTGTAATGGTCAGTGATTCGCCTACCACATCCGTTGTGTTAAAAAACTGCATTGCCGTCTTTGCTGTAATCACGACCGTATTTGCATCATTCAAAGCGGTTGAACTTTGCCCCAATAAAACTGGAAATCCAAACATGGGAAAAAACGTTGAATCTCCGATCATACTTTGTATCCGGAAATGTTTTTCGCCTTTTGATACTGTAATGCTGCGGTCACGAAACCTGTAATATGATTCAAAGTAGGTAGGATACGTTTCCACCGCATGCCGTGCCAACGCGGCTGGAACAAAAAACGGAAAGTTCTCGTCGCCATTTCTGTACGTGTTCTCTAATAGATAAAGGCGATCAACATCTTTAATGTTTTTATTTACCAGCAATTCTTGCCGTATAAAAATTCCCGCCAGTAATGCGAATGCAATCCCCATCGTCAATCCAAAAATCGTTATAGCGGAATAGTATTTCCGTTTAATCATATTCCGAATCATGATCTTGAAGTAGCTTTTGAACATATCATGCTGATTTATTTGAACTGACATTTTTTTTCTAAGGACAATACCCGGTCTGAAAAACCGGATCGCATTCCACACAAACCTTCGCCGTGCTTTTTGTTCGCCGAAATTTGTAACATCACGATTGAACTTTTGCGTGAGATCGCCTTCAATCTCTTCAAAATATTCAGCAGGGCAAATCGCTTCAAGAAAGCGGATCGCATACTTTGGAGGTTGTAATCGGGTTTCATTCATAGCTGGATAATCTCCTATTCACTACGTAAATTGTTTACCGGATTTGCACGTGCTGCGGTGAACGTTTGTGCCAGGATTGTAATTAAAGCAATAACGATCATGGCAACTGCTGCTATAATAAAAACAGAAAGCCCAAGTGAGATCCGGTAATCAAAAGATTGTAACCACCAGTTCATTGAGAACCAAGCCATAGGACTAAATAAACCGATCGCCAGGAGTATCGGTTTAAGAGAATCCATACACAAAAGTTTGATAATACTGGTTATAGAACCACCTAATATTTTTCTTATGCCAATTTCCTTTACACGCGATTCAATCATAAACGTTGATAATCCCAATAGGCCAAGACATGCAATAACAATTGTCATACCGCCGAAGAGACCGGTGATCTTCAGTGTTGTTCTCAGATTACTAAATTTTCTTTCATAGACTTGATCAACAAAATGGTACGTAAAAGGGTATGCCGAATTAAATTTCGAGAATAATGTTGACATACCCTTCATGTTCGATTGCAGTGTATTGTTATCGTTCAGGCGGATGTGAATGACATCAAACATGTCTTTCTTGGCACCTTGTACCGTCATAGGTGGTATTTTATTTAATGGTGATGTGAGGATGAAGTCCCTGACGACACCGATAACATGCCATTCTATATCGTTATCTTCTATAATTTCACCAACCGGATTTTCGAAGCCCATTAGCTTTACAGCTGTTTCATTGAGCAGTACCGCTGTTGAATCCGATGGATATTTTTCTAGGTTCATATCCCGTCCTTCAAGTATGGTTAATCCAACCGTTGTTGAAATATTGTCATCGACGTAGAATCTTTCAATAAGGGGATTTTCTTGCGGATCTTTACCTTTCCAGTTCATACCATCTGTATTGCTCCATCGGTCAGTGATGGGCGAACTCGTTTTCGTTACCGATGTGGCTATGCCTGATGACAACAGTTCATTTTTATAAGCCTGAAAGTTCTTCGCTATTTCGCCGGTCATTTGATGATAAATTAAGTTATCCTTTGCATATCCGGCATCACGATCCTGCACAAAACCGATCTGTTTGCTGATTACAATTACCGAAACAATTAATGTTACCGCAAAACCAAACTGGAAAACAACAAGCAATTGCCTAAAGACATTCCTATTACCGGATCGACCAGGAACACCTTTTAATATACGAACCGGATGGAAAGAAGATAGAACGAACGCAGGATAACTACCTGCAATTATTCCGATCAATAAAATGAAGGCGACACCTTTAATCCAAAAACTTATGTCCTGAACATGAAGTGTTAACTGTTGTTGTACGAGCTGATTAAAAGAAGGAAGTACCAGGAAAACAATACCCAGGGAAACTACAGCGGCGCAAAACGCAATGAGTACTGATTCACACAAAAATTGAATGATCAACGAAACTCTATATGCGCCGTTGACTTTTCGTATTCCTACTTCTTTAAAACGTCTCTGCGCCCGGGCTGTGCTTAGATTAATAAAGTTAATGCAGGCTATCGCAATCAGGCAAAATCCCAAAATACCAAGCATACGAATTATTTCTATCCGACCACCCGAAGGGATACCATTTTCAAATCCGCCATAAAGATGCATACGCGTTAACGGGTACAGGAATATTTCAACTTTGCTTCCTTCCTCCGCATGGTTCTTTGCAATGTCTCTTACTTTTTGATTCAGTTGACTGATGTCTTGGCCGGGTAACACCTTCACGAACGTGCTTACCGAATTATTACCCCAATAAGTATCCTTTTGACCTACGCTTTCGAGAAATTGCCAGGAGATGAGATAATCAAAATGGAAATCCGTATTGGGGGGCAGATCTTTTAAGATTCCGTTTACGATAAACTCAAAACGATTGCCGGACTCCTCAATTGTTACCACTTCTCCAAGGGGCTCTTTGCCCTTGAATAATTCTCTGGCAAAACTTTCGGTAAGAACAATTTCATTCGGGTTATCCAATGCCTTGGCGGGATCGCCTTTTATCAGGGGAAAAGAAAACATTGTAAGAAACTCAGGATCGGTAAATACCCCTGAGCTTTTTAGTATTTTGGTTTCGCCAACCGTAAATAAATAAGAAGCTTGATAGGCGCCATAGCTTATGGCGCTTTCAAGGCCTGGAATTTCCTGCATCAATGTCGGCGCCAATACCCGGGGCGTTAGATCCCATGTCCGAATATGTCCGTTTTCTGTTTGGTTATTCCATGCTTTATAAATCCTTTCTTTCGCGACGTGAAATTGATCGTAGCTCATTTCATGATCAATCCAGATAAAGAGTAACATCGCGCCGGTAATACCCAATGATAGCCCGGAGATATTCAACAGGGAAAACGCTTTGCTTCGCAACATCACACGGTAGGCGACTGTAAAATAATTGGAAAGCATATGGAGAGCGTTTAAGTTAATCGATCCTGTATTTCTGAAAACAATACCCGGCCTAAAAAACCGGATCGCATTCCATACCAATCTTCGCTTGGCTTTTCGTCCGCCAAAAATTTTAATATCACGATTGAACTTTTGGATAAGATCTCCTTCAATTTCTTCAATCAAATAATTAGGGCATATCGTCTGGAGGAAGCGCATTACCCATGACGGAGGATTTAATGGTTTGTTATCTTCATTCATGAACCGGAAATTTTCAATTGCGGGATCAACTTCCAAAGATCCATCCGTACTTCTTTCATGTTACGGAGCATGGCAAACCCTGCACTGGTAATGGTATAAATCCGTTTACGCCTGCCGCCTCTTTCTTTCGTAGCGCCTCCTACTTTAGACTTTATCAATCCTTTGTCTTCCAACCGATACAGGGTAACATGTACAGCACTCAGGTTAACATCGCGTTTTAATCGCTGTTCTATTTCATCTGTTATGGCAGCACCATAGGCGTCTTCCTGAAGGACACCAACCATGGTTAGAACCAATTCTTCAAACTCGCCAAGGTAGTCTTTGCCCATTTGATTATATTTTGTTAAGCAAATAAAAATAAAAAAAACGACAAATGAAATACTAAGCACGTCGCTTGCTTTAATTAGGGAATGGGCAAAAAAGAACCATCCGCTAAAAAGCGGATGGTCTAAGGTAAAATGGGCTTTTGCTGTTTATGAAAAAAACTTCGTTACACCCGGTGTCGCTATCGGGTAAAAACCATTTGCATCTGGCTTAACAGGAGGTTCGGCATCCCATGCAAATCGTGTTGGCATAATACTTATCCCAGAGTTCAATACCTTGTCCCATTCCATAACCTGGCCGGAATACGTAGCCATTCGCCCCATAATAGCAGTGAGTGTCGCCTTCGCGCCGTTTTCAGCATCCTGGAATTTATACTCGCCTTTTGCTATCGCGGCAAACAACTCGTCGTGTTCGGTCTGATAAGGATTGTTCTCCCCTTTTTTATCAAACTTGTAAAGGGATTTTCCATTGTTCACAATTTCAGCTGCACCACATTTCACAACACCCTTTGTGCCAACGATCATTTCATCCACAATAGAATATGTTCCTTTAATATGGCGACACTGACTGTTCATTACGCTTCCATCAGCATAGTGAAACTCAACATAATGATGATCGTAAATTTCGCCGTACTCTTTTCCGGTGCGCACTTGTCTTCCTCCGAGACCTTGTGCCTTTACAGGATACGCACCCTTGAACCAGTTCATGACATCGATGTTATGGATATGCTGTTCATTGATGTGATCGCCACACAACCAGTTAAAATAATACCAGTTGCGCATTTGATATTCCATCTCCGTTTGATTTGCCTCGCGCATCTTTACCCATACACCTTCACTGTTCCACCACACCTGTCCTGATGTAATCTCGCCAATCATACCGTCTTTAACACGCTTATATAACTCACGGTAAGAATTCTGATAATGGCGTTGTAACCCTACCACCACATTTAATTTCTTTTGCTTTGCGATGGCGGCAGCATCGAGTACTTTTTTAATACCGGCAGGATCAACCGCTACGGGTTTCTCCATGAATACATGTTTTCCCTGTTGGATTGCTTCTTCAAAATGTATCGGCCTGAATCCCGGTGGTGTAGCAAGAATAACAACATCAGCAAGGGCAATGGCTTTCTGATAACCATCAAATCCGACAAACTTTGTTTCTTCCTTTACAAGAACCCGATCCTTCACATTTCCCTGCAAACCCCAGTCAGAAAGATCTTCCGATGTAAGTGCATTATAACATTCGTCCAGGCGATCGCGAAATGCATCAGCCATAGCAACAAGTTTAACATTTTGCTTTGAAAGTAAAGCCTGCATCGTAGCCCCTGTACCACGGCCACCACAACCGATGATTGCGATTTTGATGGTATCATCTACAGAAGTGAAATAACCTGCATCAGACACCAGGGGAAGTGTCAACAATCCTCCTGTAGCAAGAGCGGTGCTCTTCAGGAAATTTCTCCGGGAAGAATGGTGAATATTGTCGCGCATAAAAATAAGGTTTACAAAGTAGAACGATTCATTATATGATTAAGACACGCAAGCGGTACTGTTACCCTAATCGGTTACTTTAAATACTGTGCGTAAAATTTTTCGATTTCTTCTTTAGACGGTGGCTGAGCAGGCCTCACCACCCTGAAACCCATGAACATGCCATCGGTAAGCCACCATCGGCTCTTGGGGATTTGTGGATCGCGTTGATTCCATTCGGACTGAGACGGAATACGGTTTGTGCAGCGCACTTCAGCCGCATCGTCGAGGTAGGAGCCTCCTCGTGTTACACGCGGGTATTTAGCGCCCGGAGGGGTAACCGGATCTTTACTATTCGAAGCAAGTTTTTTGTAGGCTTCAGCATCGTACTGATCCAACGTCCATTCATTCAAGTTTCCAAGCATATCGTACAATCCCCATGCATTTGGCGTGAGTTGTTTCACCTTTTGAAACTTCTCTCCACTGTTCACTGCAAAGTAGGCATGTGACTGAAGATCTTTTTGGCTCACGCCTTTCGGAAATGAGTTAGCAGAACCAGCACGACATGCATACTCCCATTCTGCCTCGGTGGGAAGCCTGTAAAAATTCCCTGTCTTTGTATACAACCATTTGCAATACATCATCGCCGCGGTCTGGCTCATGCTGTTTGCGGGTTGTTTTGCATCACGGCCCATTCCCCAGGTGAGATCCATGTACTGGGGTGTTGGTCGTGATACAGCATCGACCTGAACTGCTTTCGTTTGAGGAACATCCATGTTCTTAAAGAATGCATCCCATTCTTCGAACGTCACTTCATGCTCAGCCATCCAGAAAGCGCTCAGGGTAACTTTCTTCTGCGGACCTTCATCGGAATCCGGTACTTTTTCATTTGGCGGTGTACCGATCAATAAGTTTCCCGCAGGAATAGATACCATTTTAAATTTAATGGTTGTCCCTGGAATCGTTTCTTCAACTGGCTTGCCTTGTTGTTGTGCCGCTATCGAAATGGAATTTGCCACCCATAACGCAACACATAATATGTATCGAATTTTCAATGGTGAGTGATTTAACGGCTTCAATATAGGGATTTCGCAAAAACACGGCAACCGTACCGGACTGTTCTAATTACGGCTATTTCACTTCTCTTTTGATTAACGCCATATAAAAGCCATCGTATCCATCGGTCGGCCACAAATGTGTTTCCTGCATCAGTGTAAATTCACCCTGGTGAGCGGAAAGAAAACGTGAAACCTGTTGCTCATTTTCAGAAGGTAAGATGCTGCACGTAGAATATACCATCAGTCCGCCAGGCTTCAGCATGGTACAATAATCGTTTAAGATGTGTTGTTGTAATGCTCTTACATTATCGATAAATGCAGTAGACAATTTCCATTTAGCGTCCGGATTCCGTTTTAAAACACCCAGCCCGGAGCAAGGTACATCCAGTAAAAGGCGGTCGGCGGAGTTTTCGAGTCGCTTAATTACTTTCGAAGAATCGATGAGACGAGGTTCGAGATTGCTAACGCCTGCCCTACGCGCACGTTTTGTAAGTTCATCCAGCTTCCATTGCTCTACATCCATGGCAATTATTCGTCCCTTGTTCTTCATCAAAGCCGCAAGATGAAGTGTTTTTCCTCCGGCACCGGCACAAGCATCGATTACACGTTGACCTGGTTCTATTTTAAGAAAAGGCGCAATGTATTGAGAAGCGGCATCCTGTACTTCAAAAAGTCCTTCCTTGAAAGAAGGTACCTGAAAAATATTTTGTCGTTCTTCAAGCACCAGTGCGTCCGGAAACTGATCTGTCGTAACGGTTTCAACATTCTCTTCGCGAAGCTTATGCAATAATTCCTTTCGGGATATTTTAAGTGTATTGGTACGCAGTACAACGGGTGCTTCATCGTTGAGTGCTGCAAGTTCAGTGTCCCACCGGGAGCCCAGCTCCTGTTCACCCAGTTCATCAAGCCAATCGGGAATCGACTCCCTGATTTTCCGTTTCGACTTAACTTCTTCGTAACGCTGCAACACATCCTTTCGGTTAATGCCTTTAAATTCAACCCAATCGGGAAGCATGATATCATGAAGGATACACCAACCGGCCAATAATTTCCAGTATTCATTTTCTTTTGCACGGACGATCACGCGGATTAAGACATACCATCGCACGATGTCATAGGTGGTCTCCGCGATAAACCGCCTGTCGCGTGCGCCCCATTTAGAATTTTGTTTCAAAATCTTCTCGATCACCTTATCGGCATACCGGCCTTCACTGAAAATCTGTTCAAGTGCTTCAATTACCGCATTTGTCGTGGATCGATGGAGTCTCATGAATGTATACCGGGTTAAAAATGCAGAATTGAGAACTAAAATTTATTGCGAAGATAATGGAAGTTTGATTTGAATCATAAGCAATTCATTTAACGCGTTGTATCTGGAAAAAGTGGTTTTAAGTTTTCCTATAACTGAGACATCAAGTCTCCTAGTCTACACGCGTCTGCGGCACACGTTTTAAATCGAATCTAATCCCCGCGTGCACTCGTAACTTCAGTATTTAGCGCTGTCGAAGCACTTGGTGTAAAAGATCGGGATACCGCAGAACGGTTTTTTTTAATAATGTTTTCTAAATTGTACTGGATATGGGAAAAATTGTACTTGTTGAGAAGTCGATAAACTTGCAGAATTTCAACAACCATTTTCGACCTTTGAACCCATTGCAAATTAACCTTAAACCTGTATGAAAAGACGAAACTTTATTCACCGTGCCTTTGCTACTACCGCTTCAACATTGGTTCTGGGAGATGCTTTTTCATCTGCCCATGTGTCGGACCAGAAAATTTCCCCGGCCGAAAAACCATTCAAACTAAACTACGGTCCACACGACGGCATGTTCACACACCACGCGGGAAAAAACTTTGTTGATCAGATCAAGTTTATGCATGAACAAGGGTTTCGCAGCATTGAAGACAACGGTATGCTTAAGCGCACACGGGAAGAGCAGGACAAGATCGGGGCCACCCTTGACAAGCTTGGTATGACCATGGGTGTATTCGTGGTTGACGGTGGTGACAACTGGAAAACTTCGCTCACCACAGGTAAACAGGAATTTAAGGAAACTTTTGTTAAAACGTGTAAAGATTGCGTTGAACTGGCAAAGCGTGTTAATGCAAAATGGATGACTGTGGTGCCTGGGTTTTATGATCGAAACTTGCCCATCGGTATCCAGACTGCAAATGTAGTTGATGCCCTTCGGCGTGGCGCCGAAATTTTTGAGCCTCATAACCTCATCATGGTTCTCGAACCCTTGAGTGATACGCCGGATTTGTTTATGCGCTATTCTGATCAAACCTATGAACTGTGTAAGGCCGTGAACAGTCCTTCCTGTAAAATATTGTACGACATCTATCACATGCAAAGAAACGAAGGCAATCTCCTCAACAACATTGACCGATGCTGGGATGAAATCGCATACTTTCAAGTCGGCGATAATCCAGGACGAAAAGAACCTACTACCGGTGAAATTAATTTCAAAAATATATTTAAACACATTTACGACAAAGGATATCGCGGTGTGATGGGAATGGAACACGGTTTATCTAAAGCCGGAAAAGAAGGAGAACTTGCGCTGATTAAGGCTTATCGCGAAACAGATTCTTTCTAATTTCGTTCACGATGAAAACAAACGCGCACAAAGATGATTTGCTTACCTGCGTTATAATGCCTGTGTTAGGTTTCGTAAATTTGAAGGTGCGAAAATAAAAATTTTCATGAAAAGTCTGGCCTTTTGCGTTCTCGTTGTTATTTCGACTGCCCAGGTTGTTTCTGGCCAAATTCTGCAGAACCTGAAAAAATTGGCTACAGACAAAGCCAAGGAGTTGGCTTCCAAAGAGAATATGGATAAGCTGGGCGACCTTGCCTTGAAAAGCCTGGAAAAATCACGCGCCGAATTTGATTCCACTGATTTTGATTACGCAATCTTGCTGAGTGACAACTCTGGCATCTTTGATATTAAGGAAAAAGGAGAACAACAGGCGAAATTTCTTTCTCTTTACAACAATGGTGCTAGCTTCTGGAAAAACAGTGAATTAACCGACGCGGAGCTGGCGCGTTTTAACCTCGACATGGGTGAGATGGCGTATGCTTCAGCCAAATTTTCACTCGCTGAAAAACGCTTTGATGCCGCCAAAGAAAGTTTTGAAAAAGCTAATTTAACGGAAGACCTGGGTTATCTGAAAACAATTTCCAACCAGGGACTTTTGTATTCAACCATGGGTCGGTTTACCCAAGCGGAAGGTTTTACCGTGGAAGCGCTAGACATGAGGAGAACAAAGTTTGGCGAAGATGATCCAGGCATTGCCGCATCATTAAATAACTATGCGGTTCTGAAATACAATCTGGCACGCTTCAATGAATCCGAACAGGACTTCGCGGAAGCGATCCGGATTATCCGATTGAACAAACTTGAAAAGGCGATGCCACATGCCATCATCCTGAACAACCAGGCCATGCTTTTTCAAACCATTGGACGATACGACGAAGCTGTGACCATATTAACCCAGGCAATCGCTATTGCGGAAAAATTTGAAAGCAGCAAATCACGAAATCACTTAAAATTTCTCTCCAACCTCGCGTTGTTATATCAGCAGATGGGAAAGTATCCAGAAGCGGAAGCGATTTATACTTCGATGGAAAAAAAACTGGTTAAGACCAATCCTGATTATGCAAGCATGCTGAACAATCGTGCCGCGCTCTACATGATCATGGGGAAAGAAGATAAAGTCGAGGATTTACTAAAACGTTCTTCTGCAATATACAAAGCCAGTTACGGAGCAGATAATGTCGCCTATGCCAAAGTGATAAGCGATCTGGGCAATTTTTACCGGTATACCAACCGTTATAAAGACGCCGGACCACATCTGGAGAAAGCGCTTCTTATCCGTGAATCGACGTTAGGAAAAAATCACCCGTTGTATGTTCAGTCCCTCGAAGACATTGCCATACTAAATTGGAAGGTAAAAGACTGGGAAAAAGCATACGATACATACCGCCATGTGATGAACCAATCACTGGATTTTGTCAATACCTATTTTCCACCCATGAGTGAAGCAGAAAAAACGAAGTATTGGGATGTTCTTTCGCCCAGGTTTCAGCGGTTTTACAATTTCGCGATAGAAGCGCGTGCAGAGAAGCCTGGCATTATCCAGGACCTGTACGATTTCCATATTGCAACAAAGGCACTATTGCTCAATTCTACCAACAAGGTAAAGCAATCGATCTTCGCGAGCAGGGATGCCCAGCTGATTACAGACTATGTAACCTGGCTTGATCAAAAAGAAACACTGGCGCGCCTTTATGCTTATTCTAAAGAGGAATTAAAATCACAGGACATTAATTTAGATTCCATTGAAGGCGCCACCAACAACCTGGAAAAAACACTTTCTTCCCGGTCAACGGTTTTTTCCGCAGGCTATACAAATCAGAAAATTACGCACGCTACCATCCAAAACCTGCTATCAGATACCGAGGCCGTCGTGGAGATCGTTCGTGTTCAAAAGTATGATCAGAAGTTTACGGGAAGTACCGGGTATGCAGCCCTTATCGTTACCAAAAATAACGAAACACCGAAATTTGTAATACTTGAGAATGGCACCGAACTGGAAACACGGTATTTCAAATATTACCGAAATGCGATTCAACAACGTCTTCCCGACAAATTTTCCTATGATCAATATTGGGTTACCATTGATAAAGCATTATCAGGGAAGAAAACGATTTACCTTTCTTCGGATGGTGTATTCAATCAGATCAATCTCAATACTTTAAAAAGTACAGAGGGCGATTTCATCCTCAACCGCTATGACATGATCCTGGTTGGAAATTCAAAAGACCTTGTTGCATTAAAGCAAAAAAAATCAAAGACATTGCGTAAGCATGCAACGCTTGTAGGATTTCCTGAATACGGTGCAGGTGATATCGCGACATTACCAGGAACAAAAACAGAAATTGAAAGCATTGGAAAAATATTGAAAGGAACCGGGTACCAGGTTACCCAATACATGCAAAAGAATGCCACTGAAACGAATCTTAAAATGATCAAAGGCCCAGCCTTGGTACATATTGCTACACATGGTTATTTTCTCAAAGATATTGACAGTAAAGGTTCGGCCTTTGGCATACACCTTGAAAATGCAAACGATAATCCCTTGCTTCGATCCGGAATTATTCTTGCGGGCGGTGGTTCAACTGCTAGTGGTAAAGATGTTCCAAATTTGCAAAGCAATGATAACGGAATACTTAGTGCTTATGAAGCAATGAACCTCAACCTCGAAGGCACCGAACTTATTGTATTAAGCGCATGTGAAACCGGGTTGGGTGATGTAAAGGCCGGTGAAGGTGTTTATGGTTTACAACGTGCTTTTCTTGTTGCCGGTGCAGATGCCCTCATCATGAGCTTATGGAAAGTAGACGATGCTGCCACGCAGGAATTGATGACCAGCTTCTATAAAAACCTGATCAAGCTTGGCAATAAACAAAAGGCTTTCAAACAAGCACAACTTCAGCTAATGGCAAAATATAAAGAACCTTATTACTGGGGTGCCTTTGTTATGATGGGCATGTAGAACCGAATATTTCATTGCTCGAAATCGTTTGTGGCATGCCGATTTACCACTGATCAATATTTCTTCCAGGACTTGTCCTTTTTCATTCAGGATGATTACTTTCGCTCACATCTTTTACTACACATTTTATGGAATATAAATTCTTAGGAAAGTCAGCTGTTAAAGTTACGCCCTTAGCTTTTGGTGCCTGGGCTGTTGGTGGTTGGATGTGGGGCGGAGCCGAAGAAAACGCAGCAATTCGCGCCATTCGTGCATCATATGATTTGGGAATGACCACCATTGACACGGCGCCGGTTTATGGGTTTGGAATAAGTGAAGAACTGGTGGGAAAAGCTTTATCCGGAATCAGCCGTGATAAATACCAAATTCTCACAAAATTTGGATTGAACTGGGAAACAGAACAAGGTGAATATTTTTTTGATACGAAAGATAATTCCGGAAAGCCTGTTAAGATTTATCGCTATGCCGGAAGAGAAAAAATAATTCAGGAACTCGAAGCAAGTCTTCGCCGGTTGAAAACCGATTATATAGACCTGCTGCAGATACATTGGTCTGATGCGACTACACCCATTGCAGAAACGATGGAGACATTGGCCCACCTTATTACTGATGGAAAAATCCGTGCTGCGGGTGTTTGTAACTACAATTCAAAACAGGTAGACGAAGCATTGCAAAGTGTGCAGCTTGTTTCAAACCAGGTTCCCTATAGCATGGTAAACCGGGGAATTGAAATTGAAATAGTACCACAGGCCATAAGCAAAGGCATGAGTATTATTCCGTACAGCCCATTGCAACGTGGTCTTCTCACAGGAAAAATAAAACGCAATCATCAGTTTAACGAAGGTGATACACGGGAGGGAAATAAATTTTATACACCTGAAAACATTGACCGAACCAACGCATTGCTTCAAAACCACATTAAGCCTATCGCCGACGCTCACCATGCTTCCATTGCACAGGTGGTATTGAACTGGACAACACGACAGCCTGCTATGGACTGTGTATTAGCCGGCGCCCGCGATGAAAATCAGGTAAAGGACAATGTGAAAGCTTTAGATTTCACATTGACAGATGAAGAGTTAACCCGTATCAATAGTGCCTTGAGTAAACTGGAGTTAATCAGTTAAGGGCAATATAGAATAGAAAGAAACCGTCATTTATCGTGGTAGTTTCTTTTTATGGTAGCAATTTACCGCAGCGAAGTCTTACCGCCTGCGTTTGGATTTTGCTTCGCGAATCAATTTAATATCAACGTTCTCCTTCGAAATAAATTCATAGTTCCCTTTCCCAACGGCTGAAAGTTTTTCAAGATTTTTTGAAGCACCGACACCCTTACCAAAATTAAATATGGAGAGGTAGATATCTTCCTGTGAGAATTTTTCGATCAGCCTGGTGACGTCCTCAGATACAGTAAACTCTCCATCTGTGGCTAATATGATCCTGTTATTGCCACCCCGGATATAATTTTCATCCGCAATTTTATAAGCCAGTTTTAACCCCGCATTCCCATCGGTAATTCCCCCAGGCTTAAGTGCGTCAATTGCTTTCTTTATCTTATTAGCCGCTTTAAATGAGGAAGGTTCAAGCAACACTTTTGTTTTACCAGAGAACACAATGATTGAAATTTCATCTTCATCGCGCATCATGGACAACATATCAAGAACAGATTTTTTTAACAACGGAAGTTTCTCGGCAGAATTCATCGAACCTGAGACGTCGAGTAACAACACCATGTTATTGGTCGCATAACCCTCCATGGATCGCAGTTCTTCATTGGGCTGCATCATAAATACCGTATCGGTTTTTTCTATGAAAACAGTATCACGGATAACTTTAATGCTAGCCTCAGGCCGTCTAACCGGGGTTTGCGAAACCGGCATTTCAGTTACAGGTTCGGTCACAGGTTTCGTTTGAGTCGGTATAATCGCAGGTATATCCCGACGTTGTCCCTGCCCCGTATCGGCGGGATACTCAACAAAAAATAATTCTGGTTGCTTCACCGTTTTCAGGATTGGTAGCGGCGACAGGCTTGCAAACTTATTGTAGTATTCCGCTACATCGTTGTACTGATACACCATGTCATGGTAAGGATGGCTATATCCATTGTCGTTGATTTTCGCAGGCTTTAGTTTTTTTAGGTGTTCACTTAAATTTTTTGATCGCACAGGTAAGTCTTCATACGGTGTATAGGGACATAAACCATGGCTGCGGCCAAATTTTTCTATTCCCTTCATGTTTGTAAACTCATTGGCAATTACCTCGCGAACAGCCGCATCGATTTTTTCTGTATCAATTGATGCTGCATCTTTTCCTTTATAATATGCTTTCGCTTTAAATAGTCCTTCGTGATCAAGCTCAGATAACTTCCTTAACGCCATTCCCGAAACGAACCATGAACTTGAAGCATTGGCAGGGGTGTATGCGTCATAGATTGCCTTCACATCATTGTAGAGTTGTTCCTTCCGGATATCCCACGCATCGAATAGATAAGAAAATCTTCTGATCCGTTCATAGACCAATTCAAGATGATCTTTCTCATACAATTTTTCTTTTACCTCAGTTTCAAGCGCTACACTAAGCTGATCCATTTCCTTGAGTATATTAACCAGCACCTCAGCTTGTTGATTCAATGCAGCAGCATATACCGGTGATACGTTTTTACTTTCCGCAATGCATTTCTGGTAATCGGAAAACGGAATAACAAAATCACTATGTGTAAATGACAGCCCTCCCCGCCCGGCATAAGAGGTAAGGCCTTTGTAATACGATGCACTTGAAGCGAAATTCCGCATAATGTCTCGTTGCCGTGAAACCGTCCGATATGTTTCATTTATGAAGTCGACATAATTACCCAGCGCCGAAAAAACGGGTTTTGATATTGGTGCTTTTTCAGGGCTTACTTTTAATGGCGCGTGTGCAATCTCCTTAAAAGGCTCAATGTGATTTATTGTCTTTTTTTCATCCGACCGAATTTCAAACATCGGAACGTAACGCGTTGATTTAATGCCATAGTACTTGTCTTCACGCGCGAAATCAATAAAGCTATTATACGAAGCAAGTAAGGCACCGTTGTAATAATTGATTAATGATAAATATACATCGTTACTATGCTTGTCAGATTTTTTGGCTTCGTGGTTGTAGTCATCCAGCGCATGGCGTTTTACTTCCAGTATTGATTTTAATGCGTCGATAAAAGACGGCCACATGCTGGAAGCAGGATATCCCATCGTTGGTTTATAACTTGAAAGCGCTTTCACGGCTGCATCCGTTTCAAGAATTTCCTGCTCGAGCTCTTCGGAAATCCAGCCCGTGTGTATCTCTTCCCTGAGATTCAATTTCCAAAGGTCAAGAAAGGCACGTTCACGATCCAACTGGCTCCGCATCATCTTATCCGGCTGCGCGTAAGAGCCAGCTGGCTTAAGCGCGCCAAAACTCTTTTCAATGGCAAGGCGCAGGCTGTTATACTTTGTATTGTAATCAATTAAATGTTTTTGCAATTCCTCAATGAGAGTTATCGCTTTTGCATAATTATCTTTTTTGAAGTCTTCGAGTTTATGGTATGTATCGAGTTCTTTACATTTTTCGTCCAATTTCTCAGAAGCCGTGCGCAAGGCTTTTAAAGATGGAACAACAGAAGCGGTGGCCGCACCGGATGCAGAACCTTCTTTAAGGGCTTTGTCGTAATAATAGTTTTCCAATTGTACAGGGCACACAAATTTTGAATCTCCCCACGAGCGTTTTTGAAAAATGGTGGGGTAATAGTTTGCTATTCCATTAACCATGGTTGTGACCTCCTCACAGGATTGATTGGCATAAACGAGATAATTATTCAGGATTGCATGCTGGGCAGAGGTAACCTGGGCGTGTAATCCTGTAATCACGATGCAAAACGGGAGCAGGAAAATAAATATTCGCATAAACGAACTTACTAAAAGTTAACAATTGAAGCCAACCTTGTGTTCCCCCTTATTATTTGAACTTTGTTTTAAAGCCTCACCCGAGACTTTACCAGAAAGGGATTACGGAAGCTACACGATATTGTGACAGGTCATCATTAAATTTCCATAAAAGCCATGATATAATAGCATAATAAATAAATTCTATCGTAAAAACATGTGCTATGCCGCTAATAGCTATCTTTATAAGGGGTTGATTTATGGCGGACCAGGACCGAATAATCGTCGTACAAATTTTTGATAATCTTATTGAAGCAAACATCGTAAAGACAAAGCTTGATGCGTATGGAATTCCCTGCTTTCTTTCCGGAGAGAACCTGACGCACATGATTACTTCATTTCTTTCCGGTGGCATTCGCTTGCACATTTTTGAACAGGACAAGGAACAAGTGCTTCAATTGCTTGTTCACGAGAGTTTGCAGAGAACCGAGGATGATGATCTGATAAAGTGTCCTGTGTGTAAATCACGCAAAGTATTAAGCATGTCGTCTACCCGGTTTGACCCTGCTTCTGTGATTAAGTTTATCCTTCAGCTTACCAAACGTCATTATTGTCTGGAATGTGAAGCAGAATTCGATTAAAGGGCAACCGAACACTTGTAACTTTTCGTCCCATAGCTAACTTGCGGTCAAAATCATTAAACAATGGCAAGATTTATAGTTGGTGTAATGGGCCCGGGCGAAAATGCAACGCCCGATGATAACGTAATCGCTTTTGAATTAGGGCGTGCAATTGCCAAAGAAGGTTGGGTAGTACTAACCGGAGGCAGAAGTTTTGGCGTAATGGATGCTGTGATGAAAGGTGCACGTGATGCGAACGGTTTAACCATTGGTGTATTGCCTGATTCTAATACGCAAAATGCGTCGGAAAATGCAGACATCCGGATCGTTACCGGCATGGGAAGCGGACGCAATTATATCAATGTTTTATCGAGCCAGATTGTTGTAGTACTGGGCATGGCCGCAGGCACTGCCTCTGAAGTAGCCCTCGCAATTAAATCCAATAAAAAAGTCATTCTGCTCAATCAGGATGAAATCACCATGCGGTTCTTCAAAAACATCGGAACATACCGCGTTCAGGTTGCAAACACTGTTGAAGAAACCATCGGTCAGATCAAGGAATACTTATCCATTCACAAGAACAAGTTCCCGGTTGACGAGTAGGTCCGTGGTTCAAAGTTCAAGGTTTAAAGTTCAAGGTTGGCGGGATGAACGATGCGCTTGTGCCAATTGTTTGAGGTTTGATGTTATTGTTGTCCGGGATATTTCAGATTTGATTTAAATTCTTGGATTCGGTATTTATTTGATGGTTTTTTTTCAATGTAAAAAAAGAGGGTCTGCACTCTTAG
>Ga0196965_1000197_pt1 | contig 43353 bp, 54 predicted proteins | sample S1_20metaG_FD_148668 | JGI IMG/M metagenome (GOLD analysis project Ga0196965, IMG submission 148668) | Soil microbial communities from Anza Borrego desert, Southern California, United States - S1_20 | ecosystem: Environmental > Terrestrial > Soil > Desert | place: USA: California | collected...
GCTTCCGGAATTCCAGGGGATCTTTACCAGCAGTCACAGCCAGTTCATCCATGAAACTTTCGAAAGCGAACCCATTCGTAGATGAGTATACTGACCGCCACCACATCACAGGTATCGGTGATTCTAACGGAATATCACCAAAACTAAAATTCGGGATACTGTCTTCGTATGTTTCCAAAAATCCTTCGGTTACACTCGAATTGTAAGACAATTTATCTGCTCCTGGATTTTGATGGCCCATGTTTTGCCCGGCCATCTTTGTTTCAAATGCTTCTATGCGACCATCATTGCTAATTGCGCCCTTGCATTGATATACCATGCCTGGCCGGAATGGCCCCTGATTCATATCATCTTCGCGCGTCCAGACAACCTGAACAGGTGCATTGATCGCTTTGGAAATCACCGCGGCTTCATGCGGGTAGTCTAGGAATGCTTTTCGTCCAAAGGCTCCACCCAGGAAAGTCATATTGACAGTTAAATCCTCCGGCTTGATACCAAGCATCGGGGCAACATCTTTTTGGACCCAGTCCGGACCCTGAATCGGCCCCCATATTTCGCACTTATTATCTTTGAAGTGAGCAATACAATTTAATGGTTCCATGGCGCCGTGTGCCTGATATGGTGTTTCGTACACAGCTTCGATTTTCTTCTCAGCTTTTTCAAACACCATGTCAACATTACCTTTTGTTTTAAAGGAGAGTGGTTTTTTCATCAAGTCTTCACGCATCCTGGTATAAAGTTGCGCAGTGTTTGGATGATCAAAACCGGAGTCATCCCATTCAACTTTAAGCGCTTTTCTTCCTTGCATGGCCGCCCATAAGTTATCCGCGACAACGGCAACTCCTTCACGTTTGTGTGCGAATACATTCATCTGCACTTTTAAAACATGCTTAACTCCGGGCACAGCCTTCGCTTCAGTGTCATCAAAGCTTTTTACTTTTCCAAGGAATCGCTGGTTGCGCTCGACCACGGCGTATAGCATGCCCGGTATTTTTTTATCGAGACCAAAGATCGCAGTGCCGTTTACTTTTAGCGGAGTATCCTGACGTTGAAGTGGCTTACGGATGATTTTATAATCCTTCGGATTTTTTACAGTCACATCCTGACGGGGCTGAAGTTTAGCGGCGTCTTCAACAACATCACCGTATCCAACCTTGCGCCCTGTTGGTCGGTGAGTAACCTCACCATTTTCAGCAAAGCATTCCGATTTATCAACATTTAAGTTTTTCGCTGCTGCCTCGATAAGCATTTCCCTTGCGGTAGCACCAAGTTGCATTAACTTCATATAACTACCGCGTATGGTCGAACTACCACCTGTTATCTGGCTGCCATATTTTGTTTGACTTCCCTGAGCAAAAACAATATTGACCTTTGCAAGGTCAACCTCCAGTTCTTCCGCGATCATCTGCGGGACAGATTGAAATGATCCCTGGCCCATTTCTGAGCGATGGTTAATGATCGTAACTCTTCCTGTTTTGTCGATCGACATCCAGGCATTAAGTTCTATGCCGAGAGAATCTGCTGCTTCCTTTTTTATGATTTGAGAGTCTTTACCAGATGCTACTGTAAAGAAACCCAAAGACAAAGCAGCGCCTGTTATTCCGGATAGCTTGATGAAGTTTCTGCGCGAAATATTATTTTCAGAGGTATTCATGGTTCGTGAATTTAGATGAGGGTTATTTCGAGCTTGCTTTTTGCGACATAAGAACCGATGCCTTTTTAATCGCTTTGCGGATACGCGGATACGTACCACACCGACAGATATGACCTTGCATGGCAGTATCAATGTCTTTATCAGTAGGAGTAGGATTACGCTTCAGAAGCGCGGTAGCCGCCATAATCTGTCCAGACTGGCAATAGCCGCATTGAGGAACTTGTTCAAGTATCCACGCTTGTTGTACCGGATGCGAGTTGTCATCCGATAACCCTTCCACCGTGGTGATGTTTTTGTTCGCAGCTGCAGAAACTGGAATAGAGCAAGAACGAACCGGTGTGCCTTCTAAATGAACGGTACAGGCGCCACATTGCGCAATTCCACAACCGTATTTGGTTCCGGTTAATCCCACTTCACGGATTGCCCACAGCAAAGGCATTTTAGGATCGACCTCTACGGTGTGGTTTTTACTGTTGATTTTTAAGGTGAGTGAAGCCATAGGAATGAGTTGGTTATAATGAAAGGTACAAAATTTTTATATCGTGTTACCGGGATACGGTTTGAGAGGCACAATGAATTTGATAAAAACCAATTTTCGAATTTGAATGGTTTTAATGCAGCACCCCTTATATTGTTAACCCATACAATTTGTTTATCCTAAATTTAAACTGGTTCATGTTGAAATGCTTCCACTAGGGATAGGGATTAACAATTTATTAACAGAATACTTAAAGTTGTGTGAAGTTTTAACGGCGGGGAGCAGGTTGATAATTTCTATTGCAGATCCTTACACTGAGATAGTGTGCCGGATACTTCCTTTACATCGATTAACCCTTCCTGATGTGACCAGGTATTGTAGATGTAGGTGGCAATTTCTGCGATCTCAAGATCAGTAAGCCTAGGAAGTGGCGGCATGGGTTTGTTGTAACCTTTTCCGTTCACAATAATTTCACCTTGCAGGCCATACTTGATAAGGCAAATTACATCCTGACGTCGCGACGACATATAGTCCGATTTGTTTAACGGAGGATATAATAGACCTAGACCTGAGCCGTCCTTCTGATGACAGTTGCTGCAGTAAGTAATGTAAAGCGCTTCTCCTTTAACGTAGTATTGTTTGAGTTTCGTAGATGACTTGTTGTCCGTTCCCGGCGTGCATCGCTGAATATAAAGACAAGCGAAGACTACCAATGTTGTTAAGACAAACCTGACAATACGGCTATTCATTATTGCTGACTATTTTCACGCTGAAGTCTTTTGATGTCCGCGATTAACCGGTTTACATCTTCTTCTTTGGTGCCGTCATACTTACCACGGATGCGGCTGTGTTTATCAATGAGTAGAAAGGCCCCGCTATGAAGAAACCCATCAGGTTCAGACTTATCTTCCATGGCGGTAGCGAAATAGCTGGTTTGTGCAATGTTATAGATGTCATCTTTATTACCAGTAACAAAATGCCATTTGTTACTTTTTACACCCAGACGTTCCGCGTAATCATGGAGCAGGCCTACGGTGTCATATTCGGGATCAATCGTATGACTGAGAAGCAAAACATCGGGTTCTTGTTCAATTTTATCATACACCCGAAGCATCTGGGTTTTCATTTTCGGACAAATGGAACGGCATGAGGTAAAGAAGAAGTCTGCTACATAAATTTTATTTTTAAAAGTCTCCTTTGATACAATGTTGCTGTCCTGATCTATGAACCTAAAATCAGCAATTGTATGATATATCGTATCTGTACCCTGAACATCGCGTTCACCTAAAATCGGAAGTGGTTTCTCCTGAATACAGGAAGTAAGCATCCATCCTGAAATAATAAACAAGCCCATCACTAAACGGGTCCATCTCCTGCGTGTCATAATTATTTACTTCTATGTTTCTTATATAATTTAATTCCAATCATAATGGCGGCAGTGATTACCAGTAAACCACTGATACCCCATGCCATGCTCAAAGCATTTTTCAATACAATTAAAAAAACAATGCTGATCAGTAATAAGGTTGCTACTTCATTCCAGATACGCATCTGCTGGGATCTGTATTTAACAACATCCCTTTGAAGTTGTTTAAAGATAATGTGTAGCGAAAAATGATAAGCGTATAAAACAACCACCAGTGTTAGTTTAATATGCATGAAACCAAATTGTAGCCAGGAGGGGTTGTTGATGATCAGACTTGTGCCCATAAGCAAAGTTATTATCGCTGACGGCCACGTAATAGCAAACCACAGCCGCGACGCCATGATTTTCAGTTGCTTTGTTAAAATGGTTTTCTCCGGTTCTGGTTTTTCATGAGCTTCTATAATATTGATAAACAACCTGGGGATATAAAAAAGTCCGGCAAACCAGGTAACAATAAAAATAATGTGAATGGCTTTGAGATAGAGAGCGGTCATAGTTAAGGGCAGAAGGATGCAAATTTATTGATAACCCAATACAGAAACATGATCTCCCTCTTTTATTTCCCCTGTTGTTAATGAAATTGCATTTTGTCCGAAGAGAATCTTATTGTTTTTCTTTCGATACGTTGCAAGTGTCTTCGATGGCTCGGCACTTCGTTGGATCGTATCCTGATCAATCGTTGGAATGTTGCAGCGTGCACAGGGTTTTGTCCCCATAAATTCATTTGAACCAATCTTAAAGCTTTTCCAGGTGTCTTCTTCATAAGGCGCCCCACCTGTAATAACAAAATTAGGCCTGAACCTGTTAATGGGTAGAGGCGTGGTAAGCCGGCTATTTAAATCATCAAGAGATGCCTGCCCAATAATTAAAAACGGAAAGGCATCTGCCAAACTCACATGCTCATTGTTGACCTGGAATTTTGACTCTACCGGCCTGGTGTTTTCTTCCGGGAAATGGACAAGCTTACATTGTGTTTTAAGCATATCAGAAAACCATTCTGAATGTACGCGACTTACCTCGTTTACAATCACATCATCATCCCATACCTTGGTTTTTATTGTTCCCGACGTCGAGGTACTTTCGGTGGTAAGTTGAATGGAATGTCCGCCAAAGGTTATATTAAAATACTTTTGGTTTAACTGCAACCGGAAAAGCGCCAGTTCCGGGGTAGTCCGTTGTGTCATGAATTTGCCTTCTCCATCAATTAGCATCCATCGGCGGTCAAATTCCAATCCTTTTGATCGCATCTGAGCGTTGGTTAGGCGAATTCCACCCAGAGACTTAACAGGGTAAATGTAGATTTCACTCAGGGTAAGCACAGAAGACATATGCAATAGGTTTATGCGAACATAATACTTATTACCTATATAATTACATGTTTAATTAAATGAGGGCATCATCAGTAGTTGGTATAGTCCGCTAACGAAAGTAGCCATTACAGATTTAATTCACTTCGTTGCGGGGCACTAGGTAGGAGAGGGATTGGTGAGGAGAGAAAATATGCATTGGGTAATTGACAATGTTAGATCATTAAAACACCGTCAATTACCTGTTGCAAATGCGTTAAAACTTATACAGTTTTTCGTAGTATTCGTCGGCCATTCTTCCAGCGTCAAAAAATGGGACCACATCCTTCATGCTCGTCTTTACTACATTGTTCCATTCCTTGGGCTTATCATAATACATCGGAATGATTTCATGTTCAAGTACATCCAATAAATGTTGTGCTTCTATTTTGTCTTTTGAGCTTTCAGTTAAAAGATCGTTGGCAGTCTGAATGACGAAGCTATTCTTTCCATGCTTTGCAAATTCAGGCACCCAGCCATCAGGAATAGATAAGTTAACAGAAGCATTCATCGCAGCTGTCATACCAGAAGTACCGGAGGCTTCATGATAGAGACGCGGATTATTCAACCAGATATCTGAACCCTTTTTTAGGTGTCCGGATAACCATAATTCATAACCAGTTACAACGGTACAGTTAGGCAGATCCTTGGTCTTCCAGTAGATTTCATTAAATATGTTAATCGCACCAAAATCTTCGGGATATGGTTTGCCGGCCCAAATCACCTGGATTGGATATTTTGGATTCTGTGCAATCTTTAGGAATCGGTTAAAATCAGCCAATAATAAATTAGCACGTTTGTATGCTGCAAATCGGCGGGCCCACACAATAGTGAGGACGTTTTCATCAAACAATTTACCGGTCTGGTTGGCTACAACGCGAAAAAGTTTCCGTTTCAATTCCTTTTTACGTTCTACAAGTGCTTTATCGTCGTTCTTTTCCAACGCTTTGTCAAGCTCACCATCGCTCCAGAACGTTTTGTTTTGCGCGTTGGTAATGGCCGTGATTTCGCAAATGTTTTTATAATCGCCCCACATTTTTCGGGCAACTTCTCCATGGAGCTGTGATACACCGTTGGCGCGTTTTGAAAACCGTAACGCTGTTAATGTATAATTAAGCACGTCGTTTTCCGGATGAACGATCTCCTGCACCTGTTGTGTCGACAATCCATTGAAGAAACTCATGCTGTTTAATAGTGGTAAACTGTGTTCTTCATTGCCAGCCTTTTCCGGAGTATGGGTTGTGAATACAACACGTTTCCTTACTTCTTCAATTTTTTTGTACTTGTCGAGTAAATAAAAACACATCGGCAATGCATGGCCTTCGTTCATGTGGTAGATATCCGTTTTACGCTGCAGCACATCCAGAAGTTTTGCACCACCTGCTCCTAGCAGGATAGATTGGGCAATGCGTGTTGTTTCATTTGGATCATACAGGCGATGGCTGATGGTTTGCGCAAGAAAATCATTTTCAGGTATATCCGTGGTGAGTAAAAATAAAGGCGCCGTTTTGAAAACCTCAGGTTTAAGTAAGTATGCTTTTACATAAACACGAGCGCCATGAATCGTTATTGGGAAAATGATATTCGTATCGGTCAGAAATGAATAATCCTTATCGCGGAAGCTTACGCGTAAAGTTTGATCCTGGTTTCTTTCCTGATCGTAGTATCCTTTTTTCCATAGAATACCTATGCCGACCAGGTTTTGTTTTAACTCATAGGCACTACGGAGGTGAGATCCGGCAAGAAAGCCGAGACCTCCACTATAAATTTTAAGGGGTTGGTCAATGGCAAATTCCATTGAAAAGTACGCAGTCGGTTTGTTGTATTTCTTATCGAATGAATAAGGAAAGAGATCGGATTCTTTTATCATTTGGGTCTTGTAAAAAGTGACACAAACTAACAAAAGAGAATTTAACCAGTTTCTTAAATATCACGTTATAACTTACAAAGGTGTACTGCAATCGTTTGTATGGTTAAAACCTTCCTCCTTTTAGTTTTCATCCAGAAATTGAAGAAGGCTGGCGAGGTTATCGAAGGATGCTTTATTATTATCGACAGACCATAAAAACATGTCAACGGTTTGCTTTACTTCAACCGTGCAACCGGCATCATACTGGTCAACTTCGTAGCCATTTCTTTCAAGCGCGTTTTTAGTCCAGAGGTGCGCGTAACCTTCTCCTTTTAAATGAATGGCTGGTTTTCTAAATGGCTGATGTTGCACTTTTCCGGTTTTCAGGTCGAACCCCTTAAACTTAAAGATCGTATCAAAGGAACCGTTGAGTACAAGGTCTTCAGGAATTCCTTCAATCACATTCTTATCATTACCTGTAAGCCAGATGCGGTCTGCTGTTTGTAACGCAAGATCAAGATCATGCGTAGCGAGTAGGATGGCTTTGTCCAGCGATCGTGTAAGTTGTCGTAATAACTTCATAATTTCCACCCGGTTATTCAAATCGAGATGCGCCGTTGGCTCATCAAGTATAATCAATGGTGTGTCTTGCGCCAGCGCCCTTGCAATCATACTCATCTGAACCTGCCCATCGCTTAGTTCATAAAGTCTTCTATTGGCTAAATGTGTGATGCTAATTTTTTCAAGCGCCGATTCGATGTGTTGCCGGTCTTCCGGGGTTATCCGTACATTCCAATCTAAATAAGGATATCGTCCGAAAGTGACCAACTCATATACTGTCATGTGCGCAGCATTAATCTTGTCGGTTAGTACAACCGAAAGAAGATGGTTCGGTTTTGTGTCAATATTATGTGAATCACCGGCTGGGTCAATCAAACTAATTCGCCCCGAAACGGCATTTTGTAAACCACTGAGGGTTCTGATAAGCGTTGACTTCCCAGCACCGTTTGGTCCCATAAAACAAACAAGTTCACCGGTATTTAATACGAGTTCCAGTTCCTGAAAAAGCAGATTGTTCTCATATCCAACGGAAAGATGTTGTGTTACTAGAATCTGCTTTTTTTCAATGGCTTTCATTAGATCACAATACGGTTTCGAAGAATTACCCAGATAACAACCGGAGCACCAATCAACGCAGTAATGGCGTTCACCGGAAGAATTTTTGCTTCTCCGGGAAGTTGTGATACGGTATCACAAAATAATAATAGTACCGAACCCCCAATCATAACAGCTGGAATCAGGATTTTGTGATTGTGTGTTTTGATGATGATTTTTATCAGATGTGGAACAGCCAATCCAACAAACGCAATGGGGCCACAAAACGCGGTAACTCCGCCTGTAAGAATGCTTGCTGACAAGATGATTATAACGCGCGAACGTTTTAAGTTAATACCAATGCTGGAGGCGTAGTTATCGCCGAGAAGCCAGGCATTAAGTGATTTAACGCAAAGGATGGCAAGCAGAGAGCCGACCAAAAGAATAATCAAAAGCACATTAATTTCATTCCAGTTAAGGGAGCCCAGACTACCAAAAGTCCAGATTATAAAAGTTTGAAGGTCCTCAGCGCGACTGCTGTATTGCAAAACACTTACGATTGAAGAGGTTCCTGCTCCCACCATGAGCCCTACTATTAATAAAGAAACATTATCACGCAGTTTGGTTGCCAGGCTAAACATAACGACAAAAACCAACGCACATCCCGCGCCTGCAGCCAAAGCAATCGTCCAGGTACTGTGTGCCGGTAACAATACAATCCCGGATGATTGTCCTAGTATAAGGAGAGAAACGGCGAGGCTTGCTCCGGAACTCAGCCCCAGCACATCAGGCCCTGCAAGGGCATTGCGAAAAAGCGTTTGCATTAAAAGGCCGCTAATTGCCAGCGCGCTGCCAGCCAAAATACAGGTGAGCGCTTTCGTCATCCGGAAATCCCAAACGATATTTTTCCAAACATCGTTATTGACTTCCTGGCCGAGTAGAATTTGAATCAACTGATCCAGGGGTATATGCACAGCACCGATTGAAAGATTAGTGACAAGGAGGCAAGCCAGCAGGATGATCAGAAAAGCAAATGGATAAGTGGGCCTCATAAAGTTGCAGCAGGGCAATGATAATAAGATAATGTTATAGGAGACTGAAAAACTTTTATATAAAATCCATAATCTTAGATGCGTTGTAAAGATGCTTTAGGTTTGGTTGCATGTCATATAAAATTGCGTTATTGTCGAAAAAAACGATGTTTTTCGTGGATTGAAACAAGCAAAGGAAGGTCAAACTCTTCTCGGCCAGCAGCAGCGTTGTACAAAATGGAAAAATTTTGAAACCCCTATTTGCTAACTATACTTAACTTCCTATCTTTGCAGTCCTTTTTAAAACAAGCGCTTTTCTGACCTGTTCAGAATGCTTCGGATGAAAGGGGGAAAGGTTCAAAAATCCTGAGAACAAGCATAAATTGGTTTTACCATGCCTGGAATAATAGGAAGAAAAATAGGAATGACCAGCGTATTCGGCCCTGAGGGGGAGAACATCGCTTGTACGGTAATCGAGGCCGGTCCTTGTGTAGTAACGCAAGTGAAAAACGAAGAGACAGACGGATACCGTGCTGTGCAACTTGCCTATGGCGAGAAGAAAGAAAAGAATGCATCGAAAGCAGCGATTGGCCACTTCAAGAAAGCCAATACTACTCCCAAGAGAAATATTGTTGAGTTCCGCGATTTCAGAAAAGAGTTTGATGGTATGATCGAGCTTGGAAAAGAAATTCGTATTCAGGATGTTTTTGTGGAAGGTGATTTCCTTGATGCCATTGGAACCTCAAAAGGAAAAGGATTTCAAGGGGTGGTAAAGCGCCATAACTTTTCCGGGGTAGGTGAAGCAACACACGGTCAGCATAACAGATTGCGTGCACCGGGTTCTATGGGTAACGCTTCGTTTGCATCACGCGTTCCTAAAGGAAAACGTCTTGCAGGTCGCATGGGTAATGACCGCGTAAAATTGATGAACCTTAAAGTGGTTAAAATTATTGCTGAACAGAATTTGATCGTAGTCAGTGGTTCAGTTCCGGGATCTAAGAATTCAACTGTAATCCTTCAGAAATAATGGAAGTCGCAGTATTAAAATACAGTGGTGAGCAGACCAGCAAGAAGGTAAACCTTCCTGAAGGCGTATTTGGTATTGAGCCAAATGATCACGCCATCTATTTAGATGTAAAAAGTTATCTGGCCAATCAACGCCAGGGAACACATAAGGCAAAACAACGCAATGAGATTTCTGGCTCAAGCAAGAAGTTGAAAAAGCAAAAAGGTACTGGTGGAGCTCGTGCAGGGAACATCAAGAACCCGTTGTATAAAGGAGGTGGACGTGTATTCGGTCCTCAGCCTCGCGATTATTCATTCAAACTGAATAAAAAGGTAAAGGACCTGGCGCGTAAATCTGCGTTGTCTTATAAAGCAAAAGATAATTCAATTGCTATCCTGGAAGACTTCTCTTTCGAAGCGCCCAAGACAAAGCAATATCTCTCCATGTTGAACGCCCTTTCCTTAGGTGATAAAAAAACACTCCTTGTACTTCCTGAAGTATCCAAGAATGTTGTATTGAGCGGAAGAAACATTCACAATACAAAAATTACTACAGCGGATCAAATCACAACGTATGATGTGATGCATGCTGACAACGTGATCTTTGTGGAGAGCTCTATTAATAAAGTTGAGAACTTATTAAATAAAGCATAATGAGTATCCTGAAGAAGCCATTGGTTACTGAAAAAGTTTCTTCCTTGAACGAGAAAGGCAAGTACGGTTTTATCGTAAATGCTGATGCTAACAAGGTTGAGATTAAACAAGCCGTGGAAAAACAATACGGTGTCAACGTAGAGCATGTCAACACAATGAATGTGATGGGCAAGAAAAAAACACGTTACACAAAAACAGGTATCCTTTCGGGTCGCAGACCTGGCTATAAAAAAGCCATCGTGACTTTAGCACAAGGTGAAGTAATAGATTTTTATAGCAACGTATAATATTTGAGCAATGGCGTTGAAGAAACTAAGACCAGTAACTCCAGGTTCGAGACACAGACTCGCTCCTTCGTTTGATGACATTACAGCATCAAAACCGGAGAAATCACTGGTAAAGATTATAAAGAAAACAGGTGGTCGGAATAGCAATGGTCGTACGACCATGCGCTACATCGGTGGTGGTCACAAACAGAAGTCACGTGAAATTGATTTTAAGCGTAACAAAGTCGGTGTACCTGCAACTGTAAAATCGATTGAATACGATCCTACACGTACTGCACGTGTAGCGCTGCTCTATTATGCAGACGGCTCAAAAACATATATTCTTGCTCCGGAAGGATTGAAAGCTGGCCAGCAGATTTTGTCTGGTCCTGATATCGCACCTGAAGTAGGAAATGCTCTGCCACTTGCGAAGATTCCATTGGGTACTATCGTACATAATGTTGAAATGAAGCCGGGCAAAGGTGGTGCTATTGCAAGGAGTGCAGGTTCATTTGTTCAATTGCTGGCCCGTGAAAACGGATTGGCAACTTTGAAAATGCCTTCTGGTGAAATGCGTAACGTGCTCGACGTGTGTATGGCAACTGTTGGTGCTGTGTCAAACGCCGACCACATGAACGAAAGCGTAGGTAAAGCAGGTCGCAGTCGGTGGAGAGGCGTTCGCCCTCGTACACGTGCTGTTGCCATGAACCCTGTTGATCACCCGATGGGTGGTGGTGAAGGTCGCGCTTCAGGAGGACATCCAAGATCACGTAATGGTCTGTATACAAAGGGTAAAAAGACCCGTTCTCCGAAAAAATATTCAGATCGTCTAATCATAGCTAAGAGGAAAAAATAATGGGACGTTCGATTAAGAAAGGACCGTATTGTGACTTCCGTCTAACGAAGAAAGTTGAAGTCGCAGAGAAATCAGGCAAGAAGTCTGTTATTAAGACTTGGTCAAGAAGATCAACCGTAACACCGGAATTGATCGGTCATACCTTTGCCGTACACAATGGAAATAAATTCATTCCTGTTTATGTAACGGAGAATATGGTAGGGCATAAGCTCGGCGAGTTTGCTCCAACCCGTACGTTCCGTGGTCACTCAGGTAATAAGAAAGGATAGTAATCATGGAAGCAGTAGCAAAAAAAGAAAAAAAATCTGTGCTGAAGCGCCAAAAGCGTGATGCCAGAAAAGAGGCTGCTAAGGTAGGCCCTGAATTAGCGAAGCTAAAGAATGTACCTACTTCGCCGCGCAAAATGCGATTGGTAGCTGATCTGATCCGTGGTGAGCGCGTTAACAAAGCACTTAATATCCTGAAATACGAAGCAAAAGTAGGTGCTCCGAAACTGGAGAAATTATTGTTGGCGGCAATTTCCGGATGGACTGCAAAGCATCAGGATGTTAAACTTGAAGATGCAGATCTGTACGTGAAAGACATCTGGGTTGATGGTGGTCGTATCTTGAAGAGATTGAGACCTGCTCCCCAGGGAAGAGCTCACAGAGTAAGAAAGCGTTCTAACCATGTAACGCTTGTAGTAGACAGCTTTAGAGTTGAAGCTGCTGCAGAAAAGACAACAACTGAAAAAGAAACTAAGGAATAATGGGACAGAAAATTAATCCGGTCAGTCTGCGTTTAGGCATCGTTCGAGGTTGGGATTCCAATTGGTATGGTGGCAAAACTTTCTCTGAAAAATTGGTTGAAGATCAAAAGATCAGAGATTACGTTCAGGCTCGTATTCCTAAAGGAGGAATTGCAAAAGTTGTTATTGAAAGAACATTAAAGCGCATTACCCTTACCATTCACACTGCCCGTCCGGGTGTTGTTATTGGAAAAGGTGGTGGTGAAGTTGATAAGATTAAGGAAGAGTTGAAGAAAATCACCAACAAAGACGTTCAAATTAACATCTTTGAAATCAAACGTCCTGAACTGGATGCTAAATTGGTTGGTGAATCCATCGCTCAGCAAATCGAAGCACGTATTTCATACAAAAGAGCTATGAAACAAGCTATCGCTTCTGCAATGCGTGTAGGTGCCGAAGGGATAAAAGTAAAATGTTCCGGACGTTTGGCAGGTGCCGAGATGGCCAGAACAGAACAATACAAAGAAGGACGCATACCACTTCATACGCTTCGTGCTGATATTGATTATGCTATATCAGAAGCACAAACGGTGTATGGTAAGATCGGTATTAAAGTATGGATCTTCAAAGGTGAGATCTACGGAAAACGTGATCTTTCTCCGAACATAGGTCTTGCAAACACTGCTCCTCAGGGAGGTCAAGGCGGACACAAAGGTGATCGTAACGAAAGAGGTGGCGATCGCGGACGCAGAAGAGGTGGCGACAACAGACGCAGTGGCGATGGTGGCGGTGCTCGTCGCGGTGGCGACAACAGAGGTGGAAGAAGAAACGGTTAATTATCAACGAACGCATTAAAGCTAGGTAACCATGTTACAGCCTAAACGAACGAAATTTAGAAAAACACAAAAAGGTCGTGTTAAGGGAATGGCAACACGTGGTCATTCAATAGCCTTCGGATCATTTGCATTAAAAGCACTTGAAGGTGGTTGGATCACGGCACGTCAACTTGAAGCAGCCCGTATCGCGGTAACGCGCGCAATGAAGCGTGAAGGCCAGGTGTGGATTCGCATTTTTCCTGATAAACCCGTAACCCGTAAGCCTGCAGAAGTGCGTATGGGTAAAGGTAAAGGTGCTCCGGAATACTGGGTAGCCGTTATTAAACCTGGTACCATCCTTTTCGAAGCGGGAGGCGTAAATCTTGCCACTGCAAAAGAAGCCTTGAAACTTGCTGAAGGTAAACTTCCGATCAAAACAAGGTTTAGTGTTAGACCAGACTACGTAGAATAATACAGCAATGAAAAATTCAGAAATAAAGGCATTGAGTACTGCCGAGCTCAACGAAAAAATTGCGCACGAGAAGGAAGCATTGCGTAAAATTCAATTTGCCCATCAGATTGCGGCTGTTGAAAACCCAATGAAGATCAAAGCAAACCGCAGATTGGTAGCGAGATTGAAGACTGAATTAAGAGCTAAAGAACTTACGAATAATAAATAACCAGCAAAAGATTAAGGTTATGGAACGCAACGAACGTAAAGAAAGGATCGGTAAAGTGATCAGTAACAAGATGCAAAAGACCATCACTGTTGCTGTTGATCGTAAAGTAAAGCACCCGATCTATGGAAAATTTGTGAACAGAACAACGAAGTTCAAAGCGCATGACGAGGAAAATACAGCGGGTATCGGAGATACTGTAAAAATCATGGAGACCCGCCCCATCAGCAAAGACAAACGCTGGAGATTGGTGGAAGTCGTAGAGAAAGCCAAGTAATTGTCCGGGAGTTGAGTGCTGAAACACATTGCCAGGCACAAAGTCCGAAGCTGAAATAGACACATTGAGACAAGAGATAAAATTATATGATACGCACCGAATCAAGACTTACAGTAGCTGATAACAGCGGAGCCAAAGAAGTGCTCTGTATGCATGTACTGGGTGGCACAGGAAGACGTTATGCGTCCGTTGGCGACAAAATCGTTGTCACTGTAAAGTCTGCTTTGCCAAGCAGCCAGGTAAAAAAAGGAACTGTTACCAAAGCCGTTGTTGTAAGAACTACTAAAGAAGTTAGACGAAAAGACGGATCTTATATCCGCTTTGAAGATAATGCAGCTGTCCTTTTAAATGCTCAAGATGAACCACGTGGTACCCGTATTTTCGGCCCGGTGGCGCGTGAGTTAAGAGAAAAGCAGTATATGAAAATTGTTTCATTGGCACCTGAAGTAATATAAGCCATGGAAAGAAAAACGAACAAACGACCTAAGTTAAGCATTCGCAAAGGCGATAAAGTAAGAGTTATTGCCGGAAACGATAAAGGCAAAGAAGGCGAAATACTCGAAGTTCTCGTAGAGAAAAGAAGAGTTGTTGTTAAAGATATTAACGTGGTTACCAAGCATGAAAAACCTTCAGCAGGTAAACCAGAAGGCGGTCTGAAAAAGACTGAAGCAGCAATCCATATAAGTAATGTGATGTTACTTGATCCTGCGAGCGGTAAACCTACCCGGGTAGGACGCAAGCTTGACGATAAAGGAAAGCTAAAAAGATATTCTAAGAAAACCGGAGAAATTATTAAGTGATGGCAACTCCAAGATTAAAGGACAAGTACACCAAAGAGATTGTACCTGCATTAAAGCAGAAGTTCAATTACAAATCTGTTATGCAGGTTCCCAAGATTGAAAAGATCTGCATTAACAAAGGTATGGGCATCGCTGTAACCGATAAAAAATTAATCGATATTGCCCTAGACGAAGTAACCAATATCACCGGCCAGAAGGCGGTATCAACAAAGTCTAAAAAGGCAATCTCTAATTTTAAGTTAAGAGAGAATATGCCGATAGGTGTTCGTGTAACACTTCGTGGCGACAAAATGTATGAATTCATGGATCGTTTGATGAGTATTGCGCTCCCTCGCGTTCGTGACTTTCGCGGCGTAAATAACAAAGGTTTTGATGGTCGTGGAAACTACACACTCGGTGTGAAAGAACAGATTATCTTCCCTGAGATCTCTATTGATAAAGTGAATAAGATCAGCGGTATGGATATCACTTTTGTTACAACCGCGGGTACAGATGAAGAAAGCTTTGAGCTCCTGAAAGCATTCGGGATGCCATTTGCAAATAAAAATCAACAATAAGCATGGCAAAATTATCAGTAATAGCAAGAGAAGCTAAGAGACAAAAGCTGGTAGCAACACACGCCGCTAAAAGGCAGGCGTTGAAAGAAGCTGGCGATTACCAGGCGTTGGACAAACTTCCACGCAATGCTTCGCCGGTTCGTTTAAAGAACCGTTGCAAACTAACCGGTCGTCCACGAGGATATATGCGTAAATTCGGTGTTTGCCGTAACGTTTTCCGTGAAATGGCTTCTGCAGGAAAAATTCCGGGTTTGACTAAGTCAAGCTGGTAGAGATTAGATTCCTAGTGCTTTCAGCCTGAGGATTCACACCCACACCCTTCGAGACGGACACAATATCTCGAGACTTAATTTTAAATGGTTGCTGAGTATCAAGGTCGGACCAAAAACTTCGGAAGGAAGTAACAACCGAAACCTGATAACAGTTTGAATAACAAAAAATGTTATATATCTTTGCAGCCCGGTTTTTAAAAACGCGGGCTTGCTTTTTAATATAAAGGACGAAGAAAATGACTGATCCTATAGCAGATTACTTAACCCGGTTGCGGAATGCTATTAAAGCTAACCACAGAGTGGTGGAAATTCCTGCATCTAATCTTAAAAAAGAAATCACAAAGGTTCTTTTTGATAAGGGTTATATCCTGAATTATAAATTCGAGGATACGACAAATCATCAAGGTTTGATCAAGATAGCACTAAAATATAATCCTGAAACGAGAGAGTCAGCGATTACCAAGCTTGAGAGAATCAGTACGCCTGGACTTCGGAAGTATGTAGATACTTCGGCTATGCCAAGGGTATTGAACGGCTTGGGTGTGGCGATCCTTTCTACATCGAAAGGCGTTATCACAGATAAAGAAGCACGATCACTTAAGGTAGGTGGTGAAGTATTATGTTACGTGTATTAATAAAGAGATAAGCGATGTCACGTATAGGTAAAAAATCCATTCCAGTTCCTTCAGGTGTAACCATAAACTTTGCCAATCACAAAGTTTCTGTAAAGGGCCCCAAGGGAGAATTGCATCAGGCAATAGATCCTGATTTTACAATGAAGCAAGAGAACGCTGAGCTTACTGTTGAGCGTCCTACAGAGCAGAAACGCCATAAAGCAATGCACGGTCTTTATCGCGCTTTGATTGCCAACATGGTTGAAGGAGTGTCAAAAGGTTTCAGACACCAGCTTGAACTAGTTGGTGTTGGTTACAAGGCGACTGCGCAGTCTAATGTACTGGAGTTGAGCCTCGGGTATTCTCACAATGTGTTTTTGGCTGTTCCTGCTGAAATTAAAGTTCAGGCAATTCAGGAAAAAGGACAGAACCCGACCATCATACTGGAGGGCATTGATAAGCAATTAATTGGTCAGGTGGCCGCGAAGATAAAATCACTTCGTAAGGTCGAACCTTACAAAGGAAAAGGTATTCGCTTTACAGGTGAATTCGTACGCAGAAAAGCTGGTAAGGCTGCTGCTAAATAAGATAAAGATTAACCAAAGCATCATAGCAAGTAAGCTACTATGGCAGGCAAGAATTTAGAAAGAAGAGAAAGAATCAAGGCTGGTGTTCGTAAAAAAATATCCGGTACAACCGAAAGGCCAAGATTATCTGTGTTCAGAAGCAACCGCGGACTTTACGTTCAAATCATCGATGATGTAAAGAAAGTAACAGTCGTGTCGGCTTCTACTTCAGAGCTTGGCGAAAAGGCCAGACTGAATGTTGAGGCTTCTAAAAGCGTAGGCAAAAAAATTGCCGAAAAAGCGATTGCAACAGGCATCGAAAGTATTGTATTCGATCGTAACGGATACTTATATCATGGAAATATTAAAGCTTTGGCCGAAGGCGCCAGAGAAGGTGGATTAAAATTCTAAGAAACTGAATATGTCAGTAAGCAATATTAGCACAGTAAAAGCCAGCGAAATCGATCTTAAGGAACGCGTTGTAGCCATTGAGCGTGTTGCAAAAGTGGTGAAAGGTGGTCGCCGTTTTAGCTTCGCAGCAATCGTGGTTGTAGGCGATGGTAATGGTGTAGTAGGTTATGGATTGGGTAAAGCCAACGAAGTAACCGACGCGATTACAAAAGGGATCGACGACGCTAAAAAACATCTTGTTAAAGTTCCTATTATTAAAGGAACCGTACCACATGAGTCTATCGGAAAATTCGGCGGTGGTTTCGTATTATTGAAGCCTGCCTCACCAGGTACTGGTGTAATTGCAGGTGGTGCGATGCGTGCTGTGCTAGAAAGTGCAGGGGTACACAATGTATTGGCCAAGTCAAAAGGATCGTCTAACCCGCACAACGTGGTAAAGGCTACCTTTAAAGCATTGACCAGTATGCGTGATGCGTTCAGCATTGCGAAGAACAGAGGAGTTGCATTGTCGAAAGTATTTAACGGCTAAGAAAACATGGCGAAAGTACAGATCACACAGACAAGAAGTATGATTAAGAGACCTGACCGTCAACAGCGCACCATTAAGGCGTTAGGGTTAGGTAGAATCAATAAATCGGTAGAAGTGGAACTTACTCCGCAGATTGCCGGTATGATTTCTAAAGTGAATCATTTGATTACGGTTAAAGAGATTTAAGATGAAGCTGCATACATTACAACCTGCGGAAGGTTCAACAAAAAATAATAAGAGACTGGGTCGCGGTCAGGGTTCAGGTGGTACTACCGCCGGACGTGGTCATAAAGGTGCTCAGTCAAGATCCGGTTACTCTAAAAAATCTGGTTTTGAAGGTGGACAGATGCCACTTCAGCGTCGTGTGCCTAAGTTCGGCTTCAAGAATAACAACAAAATATACTACAAAGCTGTTAACCTGGATATGCTCGAGACATTAGCTACGAAAGCTAATTCGGCAGTAACATTTCAGTTTCTTGTAGAACACGGGATTATTGGCAAGAATGATAAAGTGAAGGTATTAGGCAGAGGTGAATTAAAGTCTAAGATCAGTGTTGAGGCGCACTCATTCAGCGAATCAGCAAAACAAGCTATTGAAAAAGTAGGTGGAACAGCCACAACGGTGAAATAATGAAGCGTTTTTTTCAAACCATAAAGAATATCTTTTCAATTGAAGACCTGAGGATCAGGATTCTCAATACCATTGGGTACTTGATGATTTTCCGACTCGGTTCTTTTATTGTATTACCAGGTATTGACGCTACGCATCCAGACTTTTTGGATCCGGAACGTAATCAAAGTGGTATTCTCGGGTTTATAAATACGTTCTCAGGTGGAGCATTTAATAATGCATCTATTTTCGCATTGGGCATCATGCCGTATATATCGGCCTCCATCATCGTACAGCTATTGTCTTTCGCAGTTCCGTATTTTCAGAAGCTACAAAAAGAAGGCGATTCTGGCAGAAAAAGATTAAACCAGTTTACCCGTGTTTTAACGATCGTTATTACCCTGTTTCAGGGGTATAGCTATCTTAAAGGAACAATCAACACGGAATGGATACTTACTCCTGGAACGTTCTGGTATGTGTCTTCAATGGCATTGATCATTTCCGGAACAATGTTCTGTATGTGGCTTGGTGAAAGAATAACAGACAAAGGAATAGGAAACGGTATTTCTATGTTGATTATGATTGGTATCATAGCCAGGTTGCCGATTTCGCTAGGGGCGGAGTTTGAAAGCAAATTCCCAGGAAAGGCGATCTTCCTGATCGTTGAATTCTTTGTGCTTTTCGCAATTGTTGTTGCTGTGATTGCTTTAACACAGGCTGTGCGCAGAATTCCGATCCAATATGCCAAACAGATGGTGGGAAATAAGTTGTACGGAGGCAAACGTGATTTTATTCCGTTAAAGCTTAACTCGGCTGGTGTAATGCCGATCATCTTTGCACAAGCGCTGATGTTTTTACCAGCTTTGCTGGCTGGATTGTGGAGCGATAGTGAGATAGGAGCATATATTGGATCTACGTTTTCAGATCCCTATTCATGGCAATACAGCACTTTGTTTGCGATCATGATTTTGATATTTACATTCTTTTATACAGCGATTACTATTAACTCTAATGACATTGCAGACAACCTGAAGAGAAATGGTGGTTTTGTGCCCGGTGTGAAACCCGGAAAAGCAACTGCAGAATTCATTGATACAATTTTATCACGGATCACATTCCCGGGGGCAATATTCCTGGCGGTGGTTGCTATTCTTCCGGCATTTGCCGTACAGGCAGGTGTAGGTCAGAATTTTGCGCAGTTTTATGGAGGGACTTCGCTTTTGATTCTTGTAGGTGTTGTACTGGATACACTTCAGCAAATCGAAAGTTACCTTTTAATGAGACATTATGAAGGGATGATGAAGTCGGGAAGAGTGAAGGGACGTTCTCAAATTGCTGCGGCTTAAAATAGCTGAATGGTCCAGTTGAAAACGGAAGAGGAGCTGGCTATCATCCGGGAGGGTGCCCAAATTTTAGGAAAGGCACATGGAGAGGTAGCGAAACTGGTTAAGCCCGGTGTAAAAACCGCGCTGCTGGATAAAATAGCCGAAGAGTACATTCGCGATCAAGGCGGATCGCCATCGTTTAAAAATTATAATGGATTTCCGGCATCGCTGTGTATCTCTGTTAATGAAGTAGTAGTCCATGGTTTCCCCGGAAATCAAGAGCTAAAAGAAACCGATGTTATCTCTGTTGATTGCGGAGTTTATTACAAAGGTTATCACAGTGATTCGGCTTACACCTACCCTTTAGAGGGTGTTAAGTCAGAAACGCTACTTTTGCTGGAAAGAACCTACGATTCTCTTTACCGCGGAATCGAACAGGCTAAAGCTGGGAACAGAATTGGGGATGTGGCTTTTGCCATTCAACATTATGTAGAGGGGTTCGGATATGGCGTGGTGAGGGAACTGGTAGGTCATGGAGTTGGTAAAAAACTTCATGAAGATCCTGAGGTTCCAAACTACGGAAAGCGAGGAAAAGGCGTTAAGATTGTAGCTGGTATGGTGTTCGCGATTGAACCCATGATTAACCAGGGAACGAAAAATGTAGTGCAGGAACGGGATGGTTGGACGATCCGTACATCGGATAAAAAGCCCTCTGCACATTTTGAACATACAGTGGCTGTGCATGCTGATAGAACGGAGATATTGACAACGCACAAATACATAGAAGAAAATTATTCGTATAAGTGGCGAAACAGAAGTCAATTGAACAAGACGGTACAATAAGCGAAGCATTGTCAAACGCAATGTTTCGGGTACAACTCGAAAATGGGCACGAAGTGTTAGCCCATATTTCTGGTAAGATGCGTATGCACTACATTCGTATTTTACCTGGTGACAGAGTTAGGCTGGAGATGTCACCATACGATTTGACCAAAGGTAGGATTGTATTCAGATACAAGTAGATTATATAAAGACATGAAAGTTAAAGCATCCATAAAGAAGCGTAGCGCTGACTGTAAGATCATCAGACGCAAGGGCAAACTATATGTGATTAATAAAAAGAATCCAAGGTATAAACAAAGACAAGGTTAGACTATGGCACGTATAGCAGGTGTAGATATTCCAGATAACAAGAGAGGCGAGATTAGCCTTACTTACATTTTTGGTATTGGCCGCAGGTCAGCCCAAAACATTCTTGGTGAAGCAGGTATTAGCTGGGATAAAAAAGTTAAAGAATGGAATGACGAAGAGTCAAATGCCGTTCGCGCAATCATTGCTGAGAAATTCAGAATCGAAGGCGTACTTAAGTCTGAGATTCAGCTGAGCATCAAGCGTCTTATGGATATTGGATGTTACAGGGGGCTGCGCCATCGCAAGGGGCTACCGGTACGCGGACAAACCACAAAGAATAATGCCCGTACGCGTAAGGGTAAGCGCAAGACTGTGGCGAATAAGAAGAAAGCAACTAAAGGTTAATCCATAAAGTGTTTAATAATGGCAACCGCTGAAAAAAGAAAAGATAAAGCAAAAAAGAGAGTAGTGCATGTTGAAGCTGTGGGACAGGTTCATATCAAGGCTACTTTTAATAATATCATTATTTCCATAACCAACACCACCGGGCAAGTGATTTCATGGGCGTCGGCTGGTAAGATGGGATTCAAGGGATCTAAGAAGAATACGCCTTATGCTGCACAAACGGCGGCTCAGGAGTGTGCAACGAAAGCCTTTGATCTCGGTTTAAGAAAAGCTGAGGTTTTTGTAAAAGGCCCGGGAGCTGGTCGTGAATCGGCTATCCGTACTATTCAAAACTCCGGTATTGAGATCACTACCATCCGCGACGTAACGCCGTTACCTCACAATGGTTGCAGACCTCCTAAAAAGAGAAGAGTGTAATAATTTATGATTTCGAATTTCAGGAAGCTGAAATTCAGGTCTAAGATTCAAAATCAACAATAGAAATGGCAAGATATACAGGTCCTAAAGCCAGAATTTCAAGAAGATATAATGAGCCTATCTTAGGTGATAACAAGGCTCTTCAGAAGAAGAACTATGCGCCGGGTATGCATGGACGTGGAAAGAAGCGCAAGCAATCTGAATATGCGACACAGCTTTCAGAAAAACAGAAGGCCAAATACATTTACGGTTTGCTAGAAAGACAATTTTCGAAGTTGTTCAATGAGGCTTCACGTAAGAAGGGGATTACTGGTGAAACATTGCTTCAGTTACTGGAGTCACGTCTTGATAATACAGTGTATCGTCTTGGTATAGCGCCAACACGCCGAGCAGCGCGTCAGCTCGTTCTTCATAAGCATATTTTGGTGAATGGTGAAGTAGTGAATATTGCTTCATACTCGTTAAGACCTGGTGACCTGGTAGGCGTTCGTGAGCGTTCGAAGTCATTGGAAGTGATCACTGAGAGTCTTTCAATACAAGGCGCTAAAAAGTACAATTGGTTAGAGTGGGATAGCGCCGAGATGGTAGGTAAAATTATCAATCTGCCGCCACGCGAAGATATCCCTGAAAACATCAACGAACAGTTGATCGTAGAATTGTACTCCAAGTAATTTTAACGTTAATCTACATACTATGTCAATATTAGCATTTCAAATGCCAGAGAAGGTTGTGATGGAGAAGTCCGATGATTTTCATGGTCTTTTCACATTCAAACCTCTGGAAAAAGGATACGGCGTTACAATCGGCAATGCGCTGAGAAGAATTCTGTTATCCTCTCTCGAAGGATATGCCATTACAGGACTGAAAATTCCGGGCGTGCTTCACGAGTTCTCAACAATCGAAGGTGTTGTAGAAGACGTAGCTGAGATCATCCTCAATTTGAAGATGGTTCGGTTTAGAAAAGTAGCTGATAATTTCGATAATAAAATTACGGTAAGCATTAAGAAACAAAAGCAGTTCAAAGCAGGTGATATAGCCAAGTTTACATCGGCTTTTGAAATTCTTAATCCGGAACATGTTATCTGCAATCTCGATGAGGCTGCTCAGTTTGAAATTGAGTTGAGCATCGAAAAAGGCAGAGGATATCTTCCCGCTGAAGAAAATAAACCGACGGAACAGGTCTTTGGATTTATTCCGATTGATGCGATTTTCACACCTATTAAAAATGTGAAATACAGCGTGGAAAATACCCGTGTTGAGCAAAAAACTGACTACGAAAAATTAGTTGTCGATATTGAAACGGACGGATCAATACATCCTGAAAAGGCACTGGAAGGCGCTGCTTATATTCTGATTAAGCACTTTGCCCTGTTCTCCGATAAGTCAATGGAACTGGAGACGGGTAAGGATGCAGAGGTTGAACAGGTAGATGAAGAGATGTTACACATGCGCAAGCTGTTAAAAACTCCGCTTCATGATCTCGATCTCTCTGTTCGTGCATATAACTGTCTCAAGGCAGCTGATGTAAAAACATTAGGCGATCTTGTTCAACTGGAAATATCTGATATGATGAAATTCAGAAATTTCGGTAAAAAGTCACTTGCTGAACTGGAACAATTGGTAGCCGAAAAGAATCTGACATTCGGAATGGATCTTGGTAAGTATAAACTTGAGGAAGATTAAGAAATCATGAGACACGGTAAGAAAATTAATCATTTGGGAAGAATGGCATCGCACAGAAGTGCATTGCTTTCAAATATGGCTTCTTCCCTGATCTTAAATAAAAGGATTACGACGACAGTAGCGAAAGCGAAAGCTTTGCGTAAATATGTTGAGCCGTTGATCACAAAAGCAAAAGACGACACAACCCATTCAAGAAGAACTGTATTCTCTTATCTTCAAAATAAAGAATCAGTAAAAACATTGTTTGGTGAAGTAGCTGGAAAAATTTCTGATCGTCCGGGTGGTTATACCCGTATCATTAAAATGGGTGATACCCGTGTTGGTGATAACGCAGAAATGTGCTTGATAGAGTTGGTAGATTTCAATACGCTTTACACGAAGGACGGCGCTGTAAAACAAGCTAAGACACGCCGCAGCCGGAGAGGTGGCAAAAAAGCGGACGGTACTCAGGAGGCAGCGGCGGAAGAAGCAGCAACACCAGACGCATCTGCAGAGCCTAAGGCAGAGAAAAAACCTAAGAAATCCTCTAAAAAAGAGAAAGAATAGTGTTTCAATCTATAAATATTGTGAAAAAGGGATTAAACTAAGTTTGATCCCTTTTTTTTGTTCAAACGTTACCAAATTGACTGTTCTATCCTTTATAATCCTGAAAAACCTAACGTATTTTTGTGACCACTTATGCAACAGAAAAAAGCGTATTTACTTCTTGAAGACGGCCTGCTAATCGAAGGAAAGGCCATTGGTAAAATTGGAACCTCCGGAGGCGAGATTTGCTTCAATACCGGTATGACAGGGTATCAGGAAATTTACACTGACCCATCTTACTATGGACAAATCATTGTAAACACGACACCCCATATCGGTAATTATGGTGCGCTCGATGATGAACAGGAGTCCAGTGCCCCTAAAATAGCTGGCCTTGTAGTTAATGATTTTGCTAAAGAATTCAGCCGAAAGTCCGCACAGGAAAGCCTCCAGCAATACCTAGAGAAGAAGGGCGTTGTGGGCATCACAGATGTCGATACCCGCATGTTGGTGCGTTACATCCGGAATAAGGGTGCAATGAATGCCATCATTTCCTCTGAACTAAATCCTGATGAACTGCTCATGGCGATTAAGAAAGTGCCATCGATGGATGGACTCGAACTTTCATCCGTGGTTACAACCAAAGAACCATATTATGTTGGAGATCCGGATGCACCATTCAAGGTTGCCATACTTGACCTTGGTATGAAGCGGAGTATTGTTGAGAATCTTGCCGCGAGGGGATGCTACTGTAAGGTGTTTCCTGCAAAAACATCCTACGATGAGATGGCTGCATGGAAACCGGATGGCTACTTTATTTCAAACGGCCCTGGCGATCCTGCTGCTATGGATTATGCGGTGACGACAGTAAAGAAAGCATTGGATTCAAGCAAACCTCTTTTTGGCATTTGTCTTGGTCATCAAATCCTCGCCCGTGCGTCAGGTGTGTCAACGTATAAGATGCACCATGGACACCGTGGGTTGAACCATCCTGTTAAAAATCTTTTTACAGGGAAGGGAGAAATGACTTCCCAAAATCACGGTTTCGCCGTAAGTGAAAAAGACATTGATAAAAACCCAGATGTTGAAGTTACACACTTGCATTTGAATGATAACACCATCATGGGAATTCGCAGGAAAGACAAGAAGGCATTTTCCGTTCAGTATCACCCAGAAGCTTCACCGGGTCCTCATGACTCAAGATATCTTTTTGATGATTTTATTAAACTGATACGGGAGGATATAAAAACACCCCAGGCTTCAGAAACCAAATCTTAAACAAATCCATAAATTAAAATTACTATGAGCTTAATTGAAAGCATTCATGCACGTCAGATACTTGACAGCCGCGGAAACCCAACTGTAGAAGTTGATGTGGTAACTGAATCAGGCGCTTTTGGTCGTGCAGCAGTTCCTTCCGGTGCTTCTACGGGAACCCACGAAGCCGTTGAACTTCGTGATGGCGATAAAAAGAGATATGTAGGGAAAGGTGTTACGAAAGCTGTTGAAAATGTTAACACAAAAATTTCAGCAGAGATAATTGGGTTTGATGTGTTCGATCAAAACCTCCTCGATAAAATAATGCTCGAACTGGATGGTACTCCGAATAAAGGAAATCTTGGTGCGAATGCTATCCTCGGTACATCGTTGGCAATTGCTAAAGCTGCTGCCATGGAAGCTGGCTTACCATTGTATCGTTATATAGGTGGTGTTAACGCCAATACATTGCCTGTTCCGATGATGAACATTCTTAATGGAGGATCTCATGCAGATAACTCAATCGACTTCCAGGAATTCATGGTAATGCCCGTGAAAGCAGATACATTTTCTGAATCGCTTCGTATGGGTACTGAAATATTTCATACCCTGAAAAAAGTATTACATGATGCTGGATTGTCTACGAATGTAGGCGATGAAGGTGGATTCGCACCTAACATTAAATCTAACGAAGAGGCTATTGAAATTGTATTGAAGGCCATTGAGAAAGCTGGTTTCAAACCAGGTGAAGATGTCTTTATTGCAATGGATGCAGCCAGCTCAGAATTTTATGATGCCAAAACAAATGCCTACACATTCAAGAAGTCAAGTGGTAAGTCATTAAGCTCTGCTGAAATGGTTGAATACTGGGCGTCGTGGGCTAAGAAATACCCTATCATCTCTATTGAAGATGGTATGGCAGAAGACGATTGGACTGGTTGGAAGGGATTGACCGACGCTATCGGTGCTAAAGTTCAACTGGTAGGCGACGACTTGTTCGTAACGAATGTAACACGTCTGCAGGATGGTATTGATCAAGGTGTAGCGAATTCAATTCTCGTTAAGGTAAATCAGATTGGTTCACTTACAGAAACGATCGATGCCGTTAACCTGGCGAAACGCAATGCTTATAAGAGTGTAATGTCTCACCGTTCAGGTGAAACTGAAGACAGTACCATTGCTGATCTTGCCGTAGCCCTTAATACCGGACAGATCAAAACCGGATCAGCAAGCCGTTCAGATCGGATGGCCAAGTACAATCAGTTGATCAGAATCGAAGAGGAACTGGGTGAGGTTGCTTATTTCCCGGGAAGAAAATTTTAAGGATTTCGTTATTGTGACTTTGTGAAAAATGCCGGCTTGACCGGCATTTTTGTTTCCTTTTTATGGCTATTTACCCAAGTAGGAAATGCGATTCCATTGGTTCATAAAAAAAGCGTTTCATTATACTAATCTTTTTTTCGCTATATTCGTATAACTTTTTCAACTGCTTTATGTATAAACGTATTCCCCAAGTCTTCCGTAATTTTTATATCATAGGCGCTGCCGGATTTTTGTTATGGATGTTGTTACTGGATTCCAATAACATCATTGCGCGTTATCAGTTAACTTCAAAGCTTAATGCACTGGAGAATGAGAAGGAATACTATGAAGTGAAGATTAAGGAAGTGGAAAAGGATCGCGATGAATTATTTGGCGACAAGGAATCCATTGAGAAATTCGCACGTGAGAAGTACCTTATGAAAAAGCAGACTGAAGATATTTTCATTATTGAAGAAATCGATTAAGCATATGAAAAAGTTATTACTGACGGGTCTGGTGCTTTTAACGTGTAGCGTGGCTTTTGCTCAGTGGGGAGAAGATGAACTGAGTGAAGAAGCTTCTTTTAAAGATCGGATCTTTACCGGTGGAGGTTTTGGATTGTCATTCTCCAGTTACAGTGATAATATTTCTGTGTCACCCTTAATTGGTTACCGATTCACCAATCGCTTGGCAGGAGGTATTCAGCTTCAATATCAGTATAACAAATACAAAGAAGTAACACCAAAAATATCTACGAATGATTATGGCGCCAGTATATTTGGACGCTACAATTTCTACGGGCCGCTATTCGTTCACGCCGAATATGAATACCTGAATTATGTTTACGCTATTGATACCGATAAAAAGAAACTTCGAGATAGCTATAATAGCTTTCTCGCTGGCGGTGGCTTTTTTCAACCTTTAGGTTCCAAAGCTGGATTCTATTTGCTCGCCCTCTATAATTTTAGTTACGAAAGCCCCTATTCAGGTGAAGTAACGCCCTATAACAGCCCGTGGGTTATTCGCGCAGGTGTAACTGCAGGATTCTAAAAACTCAGCTTTAATTTTTCAGCGAGTAATTTCAGATCTTCAACAACTTTAGGGTTTACAGGTATCCCTTCCGTTGTACGGATTTTGCTCATTTCTCTTTCCGGATCTCCTGGAATAATTACGCGCTCCTGTCCATCGACGGTTTTGGCATTTCTGAACCGACTGATCCAGGTATCCATGTTTTTCTTAAAATCGTCCGTCGATCTGAAGGCATCGACACGCATGGCGCCAACGAAGTGACCGATACCTTCTCCTACCGGATCGGCAGGTGGTGATAAGAAAGCAACAAAAGGCGGTACCCAGGGTCCATAGTTCGCACCGGAAAGCACGGCTGAAAAAATATCCACCCAGGCGCCAAGGCAAAATCCTTTGTGGCTCCCATGGTCCCGGTCACTTCCCAGCGGAATAAGCGCACCGCCATCTTTTAACTCATGTGGATTTTCTGATGGATCACCGTTCTGTTTTTGAATCCATCCCACAGGCGCCATTTTATTCTGGCGTTGGAGGATTTCAAGTTTCCCATTTGCTGCTGTGGTAGTCGCAAAATCAGCAACAAAAGGAGGCTGCTCACCTGCCGGAATCGCTACAGCAATTGGATTTGTACCGAGTAATCTTTCTATGGAGAACGTCGGAGCTACGAGCGGGCTTGCGTTGGTCATTGAGATTCCAATCATGTCGTGTGAAAGCGCGATCATTGCATGGTGACCTGCTATACCGAAATGATTTGAGTTCTTAACGGCAACCCAGCCGGTACCCGCCTTATTTGCTTTTTCGATGGCAACAGACATCGCATAGGGCGCTACGACTAAACCTAATCCACTATCACCATCTACAACTGCCGTACTTGGCGATTCATGCACAATGCGGATGTAAGGTGTAGCATTTATTCGCTTCGCTTCCCAGAGGCGTACATATCCGGACAATCGGGCGATACCATGAGAATCAATGCCGCGCAAATCTGCATTAAGCAAAACTTCTGTAGCGAGCTTTGCATGCGCTTGAGAACACCCCATGCGAATAAAAACGTCATATGTAAAACGTTCCAGTTGCGATAGTGAAAATAGTGGATCCATAATGACTGCAATATTGTGGTTTTTACAGAATGTTCACATCACGAAAGGATATAAAGACCTTTGAGTTTGAATAATCTAAATGCAGAGATTTGTAAGTGGTACTAACAAACCAATACGTTAAAGTTGTGAAGAGACTGTTACCGGCGCAGTATGGTATCATTTGAAAGTCATGGTGCTTTCATCAATCATCGAAGCCAATACGCCTTCTTTCAGCGAGTAAGTGGAGACACGTATTCGGTTGAAGGTGTGATGTTCCAATAAATAACGGATGAGACAACACGCTACAACGATCATGTCTACACGCATTTCTACCATTCCCGGAATTTGCAGGCGCTGCGCGCGATCCATGGTTAATATCTTGTGATAAATGTCGTAAAATCCTTCAATGGTCAATGGCGTTTCTACTTCTTCAACGGGTTTGTGAATATCATGTTCAGCGCAAAATATATCACTCAGTGTATCGAATGTGCCGGAAGAGCCAACCATGGTATGGGTTGGCAAACGTTTTAACGCATCGAAAAGCAGCGTTAAATTATCTTTAAAGTAATCATCCAGGGCATGAAGCTCTTCAGTGGTAATCGGGTCATGTTGTTGAAATTTTTCCAGCAGCCGTTGAGCGCCAATTTCAAAACTTTTTTTCCAGTGTATCTGGTGGTTGTTCCCAATAATAAACTCAACACTTCCACCACCAATGTCGATGATCAGCGAATTTTCTTCTCCTAACCCGAGTGCCGATTTTACGCCCAGGTAAATGTATTCAGCTTCAAGATCGCCGGAAATAATATTTGCTTTTATCCCTGTTACAGCTTCAATGCGCTGAACAATGTCGTTACTATTTGAGGCATTACGAAGGGCACTTGTTCCAAAGGCATAAATTTTAGACACATTGTGTTGGTCGGCCATGTTTTTAAAGCTTTGCATGGCCAATAAAGCACGGTTCATACCTTCTTCGGTGATAATGCCCCGGTTAATACCGTTCTTGCCGATCTTTACAGCTAACCTGTCGCGATAGGTAATATGATACCCGCGTGCATCGGCTTCAGCCAGCAGCAGATGGAACGTGTTGGTTCCCATATCGATAATCCCTATTTTGTTTTTCATGGTTAAAGGCGGGTGAAGTTAAAAAAATATCGATACACTAGGTAACAGGGCTCAAACACGGTACACGATTTTTCAAATACTTTGAATCCCACGCAAGACAATTATATTTAGCATTCAAATACATTGAGATATGGCCAATCACATCAACGATCCTTTGCTTTCGGGGAAGTTCAGGGAGTTGGAAAGAAAAAATCAGGAAGCCCTTTTGGGAGGGGGAGAAAAAAGGATCCAGCAGCAACATGCGAAAGGTAAATTAACCGCGCGCGAACGGATTCTGCTCCTGGTAGATGACGGCTCTTTTGAGGAGTTGGGGAAATTTGTAATGCATCGAAGTAAAGACTTCGGTCTCGATAAAGAATATTATCTGGGCGATGGTGTTATTACAGGTTATGGCACAGTGCGGGGGCGTCTCGTTTATGTTTTTTCACAGGACTTTACCATTTTCGGCGGTTCGTTGTCAGAGACGCATGCAGAAAAAATTGTAAAGATCATGGATCTCGCGATGCAGAATGGAGCGCCACTTATCGGCTTAAACGACAGCGGTGGAGCGCGGATCCAGGAAGGTGTTGTGTCCTTAGGCGGGTACGCTGATATCTTTTACAGGAATACACTGGCATCTGGTGTGATACCGCAGATTTCTGCCATTATGGGACCATGTGCCGGTGGTGCTGTTTATTCTCCGGCGATTACTGATTTTATTTTGATGGTTGAAAATACATCGTTCATGTTTGTTACGGGCCCGAACGTTGTAAAAACCGTAACGCATGAAAATGTTACCGCTGAAGAATTAGGTGGTGCGGTTACCCACAGCTCCAAAAGCGGCGTAACACACTTCGCTTGTGCGAATGAGATTCAATGTATCGACTACATTAAGACTTTACTGAGTTATATTCCGCAGAACTGCGAGGATGACGCGCCACGGCTACCCTATGCACCTGCCGATGAGAAGAGACCACTCTTAAATGATATTATACCGGCGAACCCAAATCAACCGTATGATATGCGGGAGGTTATTAACGGTGTTGTTGATGATGGCAGCTTCTTCGAGGTCCATAAAAATTTTGCAGAAAACATTGTGGTTGGATTTGCGCGTCTGGCCGGACGAAGCATTGGTATAGTTGGTAATCAGCCTGCGTCTTTGGCTGGTGTACTTGATATCGATGCCAGTGTAAAAGGCGCACGATTTGTAAGGTTTTGTGATTGTTTTAATATCCCCCTTCTCGTGTTTGAAGATGTGCCAGGATTTTTGCCAGGTACAGATCAGGAATGGAACGCCATCATTACAAATGGCGCAAAATTACTTTTTGCTTTTTCAGAAGCGACTGTGCCCCGGATTACTGTAATCACTCGTAAAGCGTATGGCGGAGCCTATGATGTGATGAATTCAAAACACATTGGTGCCGACCTGAATTTCGCCTGGCCCACGGCAGAGATTGCAGTGATGGGTGCAAAAGGAGCAGCTGAAATCATCTTCAAAAAAGAAATTGCAGAAGCTTCCGACCCCGAGCGAAAATTACAGGAAAAGGTAGATGAGTATACCCACAAGTTTGCTAATCCTTACCGGGCTGCCCATCGTGGATACATCGATGAAGTTATTTATCCGGAGCAGACGCGTGAAAAACTTATTCGTGCTTTTAAAATGTTAGAAAACAAAGTAGCTAAATTGCCAAAGAAAAAACATGGAAATATTCCTTTATAGAAAGGAGCAAACCTGAATTATGATTTGATTATGGACAAAAAAAGCAAACAATTTCTCTACGAGTATCTCAACAATGCTTCACCTACCGGTTTTGAATCTTCCGGACAACAGATTTGGCTTGATTATCTAAAACCGTATATCAGTGAATACATGGTTGATGTATATGGAACTGCTGTTGGAATTGTAAATCCAAAGGCCGCTTATAAGGTTGTTATTGAAGCGCATGCGGATGAGATTTCCTGGTTTGTTAACTATATCACGGAAGACGGTTATATCTACGTTCGAAGAAACGGAGGATCTGATCATCAAATCGCACCCAGTAAAAGAGTAAACATTCATACCGATCAGGGAATTGTCAAAGGAGTATTCGGATGGCCGGCAATTCACGTTCGCGACGCGGCAAGAGAAGAAGCTCCTTCGACAAAGAATATTTTTATTGACGTTGGTGCAGAGTCTAAAAAGGAAGTTGAATCGCTGGGTATCCATGTAGGATGTGTGATCACTTTCGAAGATGAGTTAATGGAGCTGCATAAAAACTTCCTGGTAGGCCGCGCATTGGATAACAGAATGGGAGGATTTATAATTGCGGAAGTAGCACGCCGCCTTCACGAAAACAAAAAGAAACTTCCTTTTGGATTATACATTGTTAACGCCGTGCAGGAAGAAATCGGTTTGCGTGGTGCGGAAATGATCTCCCGTCGAATTAAGCCTGATCTTGCCATTTGTACCGATGTGACCCACGACACGCAATCCCCGATGTATAATAAAAAGGACAGTGGAAACCTGAAGTGCGGGAACGGTCCGGTGATTTGTTATGGTCCCGCAGTACAGAATAACGTTCTCAAAATGGTAATCGAGACAGCCCAAAAACGGAAAATTCCATTTCAACGCCAGGCAGTTTCGCGGTCTACCGGAACCGATACAGATTCGTTTGCGTATTCTGCCGAAGGCGTAGCCTCTGCCTTAATATCACTTCCGTTGAAATATATGCATACAACTGTTGAAATGGTACATAAAGAGGATGTAGATAACGTAATTAACCTGATTTACGAATTTCTGCTACAACTCAAAGCTGGCCATGATTTCCGCTACATTAAGTAAGCACTTCTTCTAAAAACTTACATCCCTAAGGTTACATCCTGAATAGGTTCTTGCACGATGATTGCAGAACCTATTTTTGTATTGTACAAATAACCAAAATTTAACCTGATATGAAATTTTTACAAGCTGTTGTTCTGGCGGTTTTAACGCTCTTCTTGGGGCAGCAAGCTTCAGCACAAACCAGACCTGTGCATGAAGTGTATTCTATGATGGTGTTTAATTTTACAAAATATGTTCAATGGCCTGATCACTCAGGTGCAGGTGAGTTTGTGATTGGTGTGATTGGGAACAATGATGTGTACAACACCCTTAACGACTGGTATGGTGGTAAACCGCGTGGTTCAAAGAAGTATGTGATCAAGAGGTTTAACTCAGCCTCCGAAGTTACTGAGTGCCACGTACTCTTTATTGACCGCAATAAAAGTGGCGAGTTCGATGCGGCAAACGATAAGGTGAAAGGAAAAGGAACTTTAGTAATTACAGATAAAACGGGACTAGGTGAGAAGGGGAGCGGTATTAACTTTAAAACAGTTGATAATAAACTGAAGTTTGAGCTCAATCAAAAAGCGATTGAGGCCTCAAATCTGAAAGTTTCGGGTGCGCTTTCTTCTATGGCGATATTGATTTAATGGGTTGTTTGGAAACCTCAGCTCCGAGCAATCGGGGTTGGGGTAATTCCAGAGTTAAATCATAGATTCAGAAAGTAGTTAAACTAACCATTAATCTATGAAGACCTTTATATTTTTATTTTCCTTGCTGGTATGCGGAAGTGTACAGGCGCAACAAAGGCCAACGCATGAAATTCATGCAGCCATGGTTTACAACTTTATAAAGTATGTACAATGGCCAGATGAATCGGAAGCCGGCCAGTTTATAGTCGGCGTGATTGGTGACGACAACGTCTACAATACATTGAAACAATGGTACGACGGCAAACCGAAGGGAAGTAAAAAATATGTAATCAAGAAGCTAGCTTCTTCGAGCGAATCAGGTTCTTGCCAAGTGGTTTACGTTGGGAAAAGCAAGAATAAAGAGTTTGATAATATTAAAACCAGTACGGACGGTAAATCGATTTTAACCGTAACGGATGGTAATGGAATGGGCCACAAAGGAAGTTGTATCAACTTCCGGGTGGTTGATGGAAAACTTAAATTTGAATTAAACCAGGGTGTGGTTTCGGGTTCAAATCTGAAAGTATCCAGCCAGTTAAGCAGTATGGCAATACTGATCTAATTTAACTGGTAAAAGATCTACGCACGGGGTAGCCAGAGTTTTTACAGAGAGGGTCTTTTCTTTGATTGCTCTGTGCGTTTTTTAAGATATTAACAGTGATCCCTAACCTGATCATTTATAATATACGTATAATGATTCAAAGTTTTTTGAGAGAGTTCTTTGGTCATTATGCGTTTTTTTGAAATTCAAAATGATCCGAACGAAGATCGTTTACAATAGTATTACGCACGGGGTCATAAAGTTTTATAGAGAGGGTCTTTTCTTTATGTGCTCTGTGCGTTTTTTTATCCTTTCTTTTCCTACTCGCTTTATTTACAAACGGCATCACGCAACTGTTTACTGGGCTGTGGATTAATTTTGAATGACTTGCATTTTGAATCTCGGTGTTTGAAATTTGATTCTCATGCAGACTCCGAAAACTGTTACAGACCAGCTTGGCGAACGAATTACTTTTCCTTTCCCACCGAAACGGATTATATCGTTAGTGCCGTCTCAAACCGAATGGCTTGCTTCTCTTGCACTTGATCAGGAAGTTATTGGTATCACTAAATTTTGTATTCATCCGTCGGTTTGGTATAAAACCAAAATCCACATCGGAGGTACCAAGAATTTTTCTTTCGAAGCCATAGCTGCATTAAAACCAGATTTGGTTATAGGAAATAAGGAGGAGAATTATCCTGAAGGCATTTACAGGTTAAGAAACGATTTTCCTGTATGGATGAGTGATATCTATTCACTGGATGATGCACTTAAGATGATGATTGCGGTGGCTGAAATAGCAGGAAAAACTGAAAAGGCTAATGCTTTACTTCAAAAGATCAAATCTTCTTTTGAAGATCTTAAACCCCGCAAAAAACGGTCTGTTTTGTATCTCATTTGGAGAAAGCCATGGATGGCTGTGGGAAAAAATACATTTATTGATGATATGTTATCGAGAAACGGGTTTGTTAATATCCTGGAGGAAGAACGTTACCCGGAAATAACCGCAGATAGTATCCAATCGTTGAAACCGGATCTGGTTTTTCTTTCTTCAGAACCTTACCCTTTTCGTGAAAGGCACGCTGAAGAAATTAAGTCGTTATTTCCAGATGCTACAACGGTATTGGTAGACGGTGAAATGTTTTCCTGGTATGGCAGCCGTTTACTCCTCGCCCCGGCCTACTTCGAAAACCTTCGTTTTTAGTGGCACACCAAAAATTCCAAAAGTCGGAAAATCGTGACCCAGTGTGAGCCGCCCAATGGCCCAGGGCTTTATTTAACTTTTGCGAATGCGCGCTAGTCGATAGATATTCCACAGGTCTTAAGGTCGTTCCAGTAGTTCGGATAAGATTTTTTAACCACTTCCGGTTTGTCAATCTCAACCGTCATACGAGTAGCCAGGGGAGCAAAGGCCATGGCCATTCGGTGATCCTTGTATGTGGCAAACGATGCAATTTGTGGTAACATGGTCGAAGGCACCAATGTCCAGTGTGCTGAGTCATGTTCAATGAGATCAGCTCCTATTTTTCGAAGTTCGTTCTGCAATGCGGCAATACGGTCGGTCTCCTTAATCCGTAAACTTTCCAATCCGGTGAAATTTCCCCTGACACCTTTTGCTGCACAGACTACAGCTACAGTTTGTCCAAGGTCAGGGCAGTGTGTGAAGTCCCAACTGATTTCATTTTCGGATCTTTGCTGACTCAGGTGTAAAAGATCATTTTTCATAACCGCATGAACACCGAGCTTTTCCATGATGGATACAATTACGCTATCACCTTGCAGGGATTGCAACGAAAGTCGTGGTAAAACGATGTTTGCCTTCTTTGCCAATGCTGCAAGCGCAAACCAATAGCTCGCCGCAGACCAGTCTGATTCCACAGTGTAAGTGGCAGGGTGATACTCCTGATGTGGGATAATAACCTTGTCGGAGAGCAGCTCGCACGTCGCCCCGAAATGTTTCATGATAGAAGCTGTCATTTCAATGTATGGACGACTTCCCACTTTTCCTTCCAGGTTTAGCGTGAGGCCTTGTGGAAGTGCTGGAGAAACCATCATGAGGGCAGAAATGTACTGACTGCTCACATCGCCACGAATGTTCAGGGTATTTGTCTTTTGTGTTGAAAATTCTTTAATCTCCAATGGAGGGTACCCATCGTTTTCCAAATAATCTATGCTTGCGCCCAAGGAGCGTAAGGCATCCACCAATAATCCGATCGGGCGTTCTTTCATTCGGGAAGTTCCCGTTAAAATCTTGTTTTGGTTGTTAACTGCAAAAAAGGCGGTGAGAAAACGCATCGTCGTTCCTGCATCCTCTACATCTATGGTCTTTTCTGGCGAATTGATAAGACGCAACATCAACTGTGTATCGTTGGCATCTGATAAATTGTGGAGCTCGGAATGATTTCCTGCCAGGGCGTTAATAATCAGGGCGCGATTGCTGATACTTTTAGAAGCTGGCAACAAGTTTGCAGTTCCTTCAATAACCGGGGTAAGTTTAAGTTGCATGATCTAAGCAGTCAAAGTAAATACAGGGGCTAAATTATACTTTTATAAAAGATAATTCCGGGCGAAGTGAAACATTTAGCAGTGAAAAAAAGTTATTGAAGTAATATGGGCGTAACAAAAAAACTGGCATTGGGTGTAGGGATTGCTTCCGGTGCAATTTTAACAGCATGGTTACTTACGGGTGATCGTAAAGAGAGAACACGTAGTTACCTGGTGAGGAGAACTGATTCAGTGAAAAAATCCTTCAAGCCTGAAGTGGTAATGGATGAAACTGAAGCACATTATTATATCTAAACGGATTGGTAGTAATCCAGTGCGGATTTTATTTCGTTGATGCTAATTTCTTCATCCCATCGCGCTTTTCCGATTCCATCGAGGAGAACGCAAAGAATCTGGTTTCCTTTATTTTTCTTGTCCTGAAGTGCAAACTTAGCGCTTTCCCGGATATCGCTTTCCGTAAGGCATACCTTACCAAATACCTGGACAATAAAGGTCTTGATCGCCTGTAATTCTTTTTCAGATAAAAAATTTCTTTGGTTGGCGATAAAACATTCTGCAATCAAACCGATGGCGATAGCTTCCCCGTGTAAAATGCGGTGACCTTTGCTTAACAGGTAACTCTCCACGGCATGACCAATAGTATGGCCGGCATTCAGAATTTTTCGTAGTCCTTTTTCTTTTGGGTCTTCCGTTGTTACACGCGCCTTGAACTCGACAGAGTGTTTTGCCAGTATTTCCCAACGTTGCTCATTCAGTTTCCTGGAGCTGATTTCCGTCCACATTGCAGCATCGGAAATCAAACAATGCTTTATCACTTCAGCAAATCCTGACCTCAACTCGGATACGGGAAGTGTTTTCAAAAATCCACTGAATAACAAGGTCAAGGCAGGTTGTTGGAATACACCGATATGATTTTTATAATTATTAAAATCAACACCAAGTTTTCCGCCAATGCTCGCATCCACCTGTGCCAGTAAAGTCGTGGGAATTAAAATAAAATCTATTCCACGTTTATAAGTAGCTGCACAAAATCCGCCCATATCGCCAAGTACGCCACCGCCCAATACAATCAACAGGGCATGCCGGTCTAGTGCCATCGTTGTCATTTCCTCCCAGATCAAACTACACGTGGCAATATTTTTTTGTTCTTCGCCGCTTTTCACTTCAATAATTTTTAAATCAGGTAAGGCTTCCCTGATTTCTGGAAAACAGTTTTTGCGGGTATTTTCATCAACCAGTACAACGACGTTACTGTATTTTTTACGCCGCAGAAACTGCGCTAAATCTGCATTGGGATCCTGGCTAAATAAAATGTTTTCCGGAAGCATTTGAATAATGACCTTTCAGCGCGAAAGTTATGGGTGTGGGCAACAGTAAACAAGCCAGGTATAGGCATTCAGTTTTAAAAAAGAAAAATTAAAAGTCTACGAGCTAACATTTGTTTGTATTTATATTTGCGTACCTAAATTGAGTATGGAAACAGCTCCCCAAATTTCATTTGACAATACTGCTGTCGCATTTAAGTATAAATCAGACAACGCACTTCGAAAGGCAAACTTTATTTTTTCATTGGTTAACCATCCCTGGATTTCTTCGCTTGCGACGGGGTTTGTTAAATTTTCTTTCCTTTTGCGACTTCCTGTTGATTCGATCATCAAACGGACTGCTTTTGAACACTTTTGTGGTGGTGAAAGCATTGCTGATAGTGAAAGAGTCATTGAACAGCTGGCGAATTACGGCGTTCAGACAATTCTCGATTATTCTGCTGAAGGTGAAAAAACAGAAGCAGGTTTTGACAATGCCGTTGAAGAAACCCTTCGTACGATAGAAAAGGCCAGGAGCGAATCGCATATTCCGTTTAGCGTTTTTAAAATAAGTGGTATTGCTTCGGTTGCGCTGTTGGAGAAAGTCCAACAAAAAACGACACTCACATCCGCGGAAGCGGAAGCGTATAACAGGATTCGTCTTCGTGTTAATAAAATTTGTGAACGGGCTTATGACTCGGGTGTGCCTGTCTTAATTGATGCTGAAGAAAGCTGGATCCAGGAGCCAATCGATGCGATGGCCTACGAAATGATGCGTTTATACAATGGGGAAAAGGCCATTGTGTTTAATACTTTTCAGCTTTACAGAACGGTTTCATTGATAAATCTTAAAGAAGCCTGTAATACTGCAGTGATGCATAACTTTCTGTTGGGCGCAAAACTCGTTCGCGGTGCTTATATGGAAAAAGAACGGGAGCGTGCCGAAAGATTTGGTTATCAAAGTCCTATTCATCCGCATAAGGATGCAACCGATCATGCTTTTAACGAAGCACTGTTGTATTGTCTGGAGAATAAGCAACGGGTGAATATGATGTGTGGTTCTCACAATGAGTATAGTAATTATTTCCTCACCGTTATGATGGAGAAGCATAATATGGCAAATAACGATCAGCGTATTTGGTTTGCACAACTCTATGGCATGAGTGATAACATTTCGTTTAATCTGGCCAAGGCCGGATACAATGTCGCGAAGTATGTTCCGTATGGCCCTGTCAAAAAGGTGATGCCGTATTTATTTCGAAGGGCGGAAGAAAACACTTCGGTGGCGGGACAAAGTAGCCGGGAATTAACGCTGATTCGAAAGGAATTAAAACGGAGAAAAGAAAGTAAAAAACTGTGATTGGACTTCAAACATTAAACCTCCTGCACTGTCGCCTTCCATTTCTCCCTATTTAGCGTATTTTTGCGAAAATTTTATTTATGCAATTAAGCGAACAGGAGATCATCCGAAGGAAAAGCAAAGAAGAGCTTGAAAAGCTAGGCATCAATCCTTATCCAGCCGAATTATTTGAAGTCAACGCTTCTGCGAAGGAAATCCTGGAGAATTTTGCCAAATCGGAAGGTGGGTTCAATAATGTATTAATCGCCGGACGTATCATGAGCAGGCGTATCATGGGTAATGCTTCGTTCGCTGAACTGCAGGATGAAACCGGTCGCATCCAGATTTACATTCGCCGTGATGATATCTGTCCGGGGGAAGATAAAACTTTATACAATACCGTATTCAAGAAGTTAATTGATATTGGTGACATCATCGGCGTGAAAGGATATGGCTTCACCACACAAACAGGTGAAATTTCCATTCATGTTACCTCATTTACGGTGCTTTCAAAGTCATTACGACCTCTACCTATTGTGAAAGAATCTGTGGACGAACAGGGAAATGTAACGCGTCATGACGCCTTTACTGATTCTGAACAACGTTATCGCATGCGTTATGTTGATCTTGTTGTAAATCCTCAGGTTCGCGATACGTTTGTAAAACGTACACAACTGGTGAACTCCATGCGTGAGCATCTCAATAAGAAAGGATATCTTGAAGTAGAGACACCTGTGCTTCAGCCACTATATGGAGGTGCAGCAGCAAGGCCATTTAAAACACATCACAATACACTTGATATGACGTTGTATCTGCGTATTGCGAATGAGTTGTACCTAAAGCGATTGATTGTAGGTGGTTTCAATGGCGTTTACGAATTCTCCAAAGACTTTCGTAACGAAGGGATGTCTCGATTTCATAATCCGGAATTTACTCAAATAGAATTATACGTTGCGTATAAAGACTATTACTGGATGATGGATCTGGTGGAGGAAATGATTGAAAAAGTAGCCCTTGACCTTCACGGAACAACAAAAGTTCAGGTGGGTGAAAATATCATTGACTTCAAAAGACCATGGAAACGTTATACCATGTTTGAAGCGATTCAGCATTTTACTGGTATAGATATTTCCGCCATGGATGAAGTTGCCCTGCGCGATACATGTAAAAAACTTAATGTGCCCATGGATGAAACGATGGGCAAGGGAAAACTTATCGATCAGATCTTTGGCGAGACGTGCGAGCCGGAATTAATTCAGCCTACGTTTATTACAGATTATCCCATTGAAATGTCGCCGCTGGCAAAAAAACACCGGACGAAACAAGGATTGGTGGAGCGGTTTGAAGCGATTTGTAACCGGAAAGAAATAGCCAACTCATTTTCCGAATTAAATGATCCGATCGATCAGCGTGAACGGTTCGAGCAGCAACTTGAGCTGGGTAAACGTGGTGATGAAGAAGCCATGACTCTGGATGAAGATTTTCTTCGCGCGCTGGAATTTGGTATGCCGCCTACCGCAGGTTTGGGTATTGGTATCGATCGTCTCAGCATGATCATGACAAATTCAGCATCGATTCAAGATGTATTATTTTTCCCGCAAATGAAGCCGGAAAAATCGGTTGCCGGCTTTGATGCGGCAGAATTTGAAGCGGCCGGTGTTCGTGCAGAATTAATTCCGATTCTCGAGAAACTCGGTTTTCAATCGCTGGCTCAGATGCGGGAAATGAAAGCTTCCAAACTTTTTAACGATGTTTGTGGTACACGTAAAAAGTTAAAACTGGAAGGCGTTCAAAATCCTACCGTGGAAGAGGTGGAAGGTTGGCTGAAATAGGCCAGTTGACTGTGGCGTTAAGAGATTTAGCCACGTAGTTATTTATAATTTGGCTCCGGTTGTGAAAATTGGTAAAGGTTTTTACATTTGTCGCCCTTAATACCTTGCCACAAATGAATTGCCCAGGTGGTGAAATTGGTAGACACGCTACTTTGAGGGGGTAGTGCCTTAACGGGTGTGCTGGTTCGAGTCCAGTCCTGGGCACCAGGTCTGCATCAGCTTCGTGAAGAAGTTGATGCAGATGTTTTTAAACCGAAGTGGTGGAATTGGTAGACACGCACGTTTCAGGGGCGTGTGTCGCAAGACATGAGGGTTCGAGTCCCTCCTTCGGTACTAAGGCTCGTTGTATCTAATTTGATTGTTCAATTTTAGGAACAAATTCCCTTTCCCTGTGTACAATCACCTTGGTGGATTTTGTTAAAAACGCATCGATTGCATTATCCCAGGTCGATAGGGTGGAAGTCACCAGGCTGAGATCCAGTTTCTTTTTCTTTATTAAGTCAAGGGCTTTTAATGCATTGGGTTGCGCATTTGCAAAACCGGTAATAAACGTACCTCCATTGGTATACATGTCAATGAAAGGAAAACAGGTCTTACGCATATAAATTCCGACGGCGGTGCAAACGCCACCTTTTGCCAAACTTCTGATCGCAGTATCTAATCCTTTTTTGTTGGAAGAGGCATCCACCACGATATCGTATTTCCGGGATATCTGACTAAATGATGCAAACACGTTATTGGCACCTGATCTTAATGCCGAAGACCTCCTTTCGTCGTCATAGTCAACATAGTCAATCAACGGACTGCCTAATGCTTTGGCGAGGACGACGGCGTACAAACCTATACTTTTAGCAACTCCTCCCAGTATTAAGACAGATTTCTCAGGATTGTTTTCCAGGTGAGGACCAACGGTTCGATAAGCATCCGGGATATTATCACTGAGGCTTGCCAGATGCAAAGCATCGATTTCAGGTGGAATAGGGATTAACATGGCATCGGCGAATGGCACTTTAATCAAGTCGGAAGCAGCACCACCGAATTCAAGGTGTTTACCGAATCCATACGTTGAAGTGGGTGGGGTGTTGTTACAGGCGTGGGTGTAACCAGCTGAGCAGTTCATGCAATTGCCACACGAAATCTGAAACGGAACAGAAACCACATCGCCACACTTAAGTTTCCTTACATCATCTCCGACCTCGATAACCTCTGCAACGCATTCGTGACCGAATGGAAATGGCCCTTGTAAAAAAATTTTCCCGAATGAGGAGAAGTACGCCGGATCGACCTTATTGAATAACTTTCCTAAGCGAAGTTTTAATGGTAGTGCATTAAACAGGTAAGCATCATCAAGATCACATTTTCGCGACCGCAAATGGCCTCACGATCGCTTCTTGTTTATGCTGAAGTACAGGTGCAGGGACATCCCGCCATTCCATTGTATTCTTTTTAACAAAATAAAGTTGTTGCATAATCCTTATGGGATAATGGAGTTGGCGTAACGTTCCTCTAGTGTATTGTTTGTTCCAATAAAATTTACGATCTCTTTCAGGATTTCCGGGGCCTTAAGATTATGTCCACGTCCCTTTGTGATGATTAGTTTGGAATTTGTCCAGGACTTATGTATGGCGACGGAATGAAGGTGTGAAGTTTCATCATCGTCTTCGTCGTGAATAATCAAGCCGGGTTGGGTAATTGTGGCGGCAAACTTAGAGGCTGAAAAAAAGTCAACCTTTTTTGAAATGACTTCTTCAAAATGATTTACGATATGACGAACTGATCGGTCGTTGAGGCGTAACGTTGTCCTATAAAAGTTAAAGAACTCAGTAGCTTCTCCGGGAGGCGCGAGCAGAATAGTTTTCTTTACAGGAAGCAATGGTAATCTTGATAAGGTATATAAAATAGTGAAGGCCCCTAAGGAATGGCTGATCACGGCTTCAACTTCGCCAAGCTGAAGCAACAGTTTTTCTATCACAACACTGTACAATGGAACCGTTAAAAAGCTTCCAGTACTTAATCCATGACCCGGCGCATCCAATGCATACAATGTATATTCGTTAGCTGGAAATTGTTCAATATAGTTCTTCCACCTGTAGCTATGGCTTTGCCAACCATGGAAGAATACAATTTTCTTTGCGCCACTTCCCCATTGATATACCTGTATACGCTGTCCTTCATGTTGAAGAATCGATGTTTTTGCCGTAGATAGAAATTTCTTGTGGTACGGCTTTAACGTTCCGCGAAATGGATAACAGAATACCTTAAATCCGATTTGGCCTGCATAGCGGGGTGCGATTGCACTTAGCAGATTAATGCAACGACCTAGTATGAGCGGGATTAATTTTTTCATACGCGATGATTCATTTTGATATTGATCACTGTGTTATTGGTAAGTGTGTGGGGTGAGGAGTGTTTTGTTTAATCTTATTAGATACCAATTGGTATCAATTCGAAGCAAAAAAAATTATATCTCAATTTCAGTCATTAGTTTGTCGAGGTGTTTAATAACGCGTCTGATATCGTCGTTATTTCCACTTAGTTTACTCATCATAATAGCGCCTTCCAGAGAAGCAAAAATGA